>ENA-ORXT01002599-ORXT01002599.1-marine-metagenome-genome-assembly--contig:-NODE-2599-length-21330-cov-72.469628_pt1 | contig 21330 bp, 30 predicted proteins | sample MGYA00237868_ERZ511482 | MGnify/ENA metagenome assembly ERZ511482
TTGGTGTTCTTGTGTCATAATTCCTTAATTTGTCTCAATATACGGACTTTTTACTTAATATCCAAACGAAATTATCACAAGCTATTTTGACTTTTTTTCTTCTGCTAATGATTTTATTAGTCCTAAAAATTCATCTCCTGAAGAGGCGTGTCCAGTATTTGCATTTGTAAAAGTAACTTCTGGCTTAGATATTCCTTTACTAAGTATAGAATTTCTTATCACTCTCCATTCTGTAAAATCAAGATAAATTGGCTTACTATTAATTGAATATTTTTTAAAGTAGTCTACTTTTAATGTTTCATTTTTATAATCTAGTCTTGATATACCTATAGCTTCGCCTTTATGTATAAAATCTATATATGCTGACGTAGAACCCCAAAGGGTCATTAACTTAGAATCATTTAGATGTATCGTATCTTTAAATGAAGTTAGAAACTTATTTACATCTTCGTCTTCAGTAAAGTTTTTTGTACAATAAACTTCCCCTTTGAATTTTATCAGATCAACATTATAGCAGCTTGATAAGGTAATTAGTAAAAGTAATATTTTAATATTTTTCATAAATTTAATTTTTAAAGTTTTTTAAAGTATAGCTACGCACCAAGAAAAGAAAACAGATCGTGCTGGATCATGGGTTTAGTTATACGTGGCAGCAGTATTTATCACTACACATTAGTAAGCATTCATATATCTTCGCTATAAGATAAATCGACCCAAACATCGTCGCATTGATTCATTTCTTCGAGCCATTCTAAGTATCTTACTATAAAACCCCTTAGTGTTTCATTTACATTCTGTGACATATAGACATCATCCATATCATCAGTTCTGATTTGCCATAATCCACTATCCTTATAGAGGGGTCGATTTTCGGGTAAACAATTAATTAAAGTCTCCGTTTTAAACCATAGGAAGGAACGCTTACTAATATTAGACTTGTTTTGGATTCGCTTCATGAGTACTTATAATAATTGGCTACTACATATCATATCAGCTGTCGTGGCTGTCTCCATATAGGTATCAAATGTGGTGTATGGGTATTTACCATTGGCGTCTCTCGGCTTATCGACTTCTATGATCTTTAGCTCTGGATATTCTGACTCTGTGACTTCTACGACCCTGTCAGCTCCTTCAAATTCTACCAGCTGCATTCCTGTAAATGATTCATGGATCTGTAAGGCTTCTATATTAGTGTGGGCGCAGATCCAGGTATGTACTCCATTGACATCTAATCTGAATACTTTGAGTTTTAGGTCCTTGCTGTCTCTGCTATCCAGTAGCTCTAATCCTTTTTTGATGTCAGGTTTAAAATCCAGATGTGATTTATCAGGATCAGTACAGTACTCCATAAGAGTCATACAGCAAGATGTCAGGCGGTCTATTACTTTCATCCAAAATTCATGGGGCCAATCTTTATTATCAGTGATGCCCGAAAGTATAGGGAATGATTCTTTATTATCATCTATTTGATCTATCAGATCTTCATAGTGTTCATGATAGTGATACTTATGGACTGATACAAGTTCATTGAGGATATCCAATAAGGAATCGATTTCTTTTTGATTTGTTTTTGCTAATTTCATGTGATGCGTTTTAGTTGGCATAGTTTATTTTGATTATCTCGTTCGGATTAAAGGATTTCTTGGCAATTTAATTTTGCTGCTTTTAGCAATATCTGAGATTTCCAAGTCTTTGCCTTTTTGAGTTTCTTTTCTAACCTTTTAAGCTCCTCTTTTTGAATATTGATTGCGATTTCAGTCCAATATATTTCGTCTTTTACATTATCCCACGCTCTTTGAATTTCAGTTTCTCGGGACTTTATTTTTTCTTGTAGGTTCATTTATACCAGGTCCAGAGTTAGCTGTGATTGATGTAACTTTAATCGATCTAAAGCATTATTAAAATGATTGATATCTTTTTCAATCCAAACAATATCCATGTTCGTGTCATGACAGGCCAATAATATGGAGCCAGATCCACCATGTGTATCTAATATCAAGTCACCAGGATTACAATAATGACTGATTATCCACTTGTAGAGCAAAATAGGTTTTTGTGTCGGATGTATTCTTTTTTCATTTTTCGATTTATCGCCTTGTGGAATGTGACCTTCTGAAATAGATTTTCCGTGAAACATTCCATTCCACATATATTTGAATATTCTAACCGAATCATGCAGTGAGGTGGCTGCTATCTCAGCATCTGAAAAAGATGATCTTCCATTGCACTTATCCCATACGATTCTTCCTGCAGGTAGTTTGGCATCTATATAATAATTACAACCCCAAATAATTTGGTTTTTAGTCACCCTGTATAATTCTTCAAAATAGTCATTATCGGGGATCTCCCATTTTGCAGATTTGGGATAATTGGTCCTTTTTATATTAGTTGTAGAGATGCTTCTTCCGTAATATTCGCGTCTTTCTGGTCCAGAAAAATACGGAGGGTCTACGATACCTATATTAAAGTGATTGTCAGGATAACCTTTCATAATATCCTTGCAGCATTTATTGAACGTTGTTATCATATCAATAAGTAAATGGAGTCCAGTGAATAATCTTACCTGTATAGTCGGTGGAAAACCATCTAAACATCTGAGCAGCTGATAGGAATCCATCATTATGGGCCAGGGTGGTGAATCCTTTATGATCATTCACTCTGGTGATCGGGGATCTACCATACAGCACACCATCTATGTGAATTTCTATCAGGGCTTCAGAGTCTCTGTATGTGTAATACTTGATATTGATCCACTGAAAGTTAACGCACATTATGACTGGAGCAAACTGGTATCTGAGTCTGGATCTGGGATTGATGATCGGGTGTATCTTCGCATCTGATCTCCAGCGTTCCTTTCTGTCTCTACGGATCGTGTGTATCTTAGGCTGAAGGTCTACTGATCTATTCCAAGTATTGCCAAATTTTTTCAGGTGACGGCTCATGTACTCGCTCCAGTCGTCTGCTGTCGCTATATTATAATGGAGCAGTCCTTTCCAGATGCTGTCTATGAAGTATGTATCTGCACCCCAGGGGAATTGATTCGAAAATGATAGATTCATTGATTTGTATTTTATTACAGTGCTTCAAATTCTTTCTGGAGTTTACTCAGTAGGACATCTAAATCATTGATATGGTGATTGATCATTGATTTAGCGGTCAGCTCTCTATCTCCATCTATATTATTGCAGCCTTTCATGTAATTCATGAGAGCGTCTTTCATAACATCTTTTGAGCCTTTGGCCCTCACGAAATATTCCTTTTGATTGATTATTGATTGGATCTTAGACTCTAATTTTTTGGCTTGGTACAATGTAGCTGGGTCCATATTATTGATTTACATTTTTTTCGATTTCGTCTATATCGTCATGGAAGTCCAGGGTGTCAGTTTGCTGGATCTCATCGCTCCACTGTCTGACTGACTTGATGGGCTGGCTTCTGGTCTGGTGGTAGCCATATGCGCCTAAGACGATGAATAGTATGGCCAGTGCTGTGATAGATGTATATCCTGTAGTGAGTAGTGCGATCATGGATGAATGTTGTTAGTTATTAAAATGGTGTTTCTAAAAAATCTGAATCTTTTTCAGCTAAAATAATGAAGGTGCTATCTTTAAAGTTTCTACAGTGCTGGAGTAAATTCTTGTATTCGACTGCGTCTTTATATTTATAATATTTCTTCGCGGAGCTATGGATTAGTGTCTCATCATCTGAGGTTTGAAAAACATGATAGCTTCGGTCTCCAGTCATCGGTATGGTTTCATTACGCACTAAGGCTTGATGTGTCCATCTATTGATGGTACATATGTCTTTAATGTCCAACTTCAATGTTATATCTCCATCATTGTCCATAATGGGATTCCCATTAGTATCTGTAAGTATGTTCTCTTTTGGTACTTTGTAATGTTGATGTGACATTGGTATGAATTTAATAGATGTTATTTCTGTGAAAAATGGCAACAAGTTCTTTGAGGTCTCTGATGGTGATCTGTGTGGCTTCGTCAGTATGGTTGATGAGCATATCCCAGTCATGTAATTCGTTATTGATGTAATCTATGTCTATGGATATAGGTCCTCTGGTGTAGGTTTCTGTAATGTACTTATCAGGGGTTTCATCACCACCATGTGCATAGGTCGTCTTTAGTTTAAAGCCTAATGCAAATAGGAGGGTGTAGCCCATGTCTGGCTCGCTTCTTATAGGGGGTGCTGGGTATGATTTAGGGTATGGCGGCACTGGAAGTATTGGATTCAATCCCAAGCGAGACTTAATTTGACAAATGTTTACAAGATTATCTGTTGACCTGATCCATAAAAAATATAGATATACGGCACCTACAATTGTGATTGCAATTATAGCTATGGAATGTATGCGCTGGATAATAAATAAAGATGTATCGTTTATCATTGCTTGTTATTTAAGATTCTATAATATTCTGAAGCCATACTTTAGGCTGCTTTGCTTTTCGGGTCTTTGGCTTCCTGGCATAGCTGGAGCCAGATCTGATGGCTGCTATCACATCACTGTATATGAATAGCTGTGTATCTGGATCAGATGGATGGTGATATGGGATCTGGTACTGTGTCACCATCTTATCCAGTACGTCCTTAGTGACTCCCAGTCTCCTGGCTGTCTCTGGCCGACTGATCAGGGAGTTATTCTCTGGAGCTGTCAGCTCTGGAATAGCATCCTGGATACTATCTACCAGGATGCTGATGAATGTCTGTTTTAGACTGTCCAGAAATGTGGCTCCGAATATGTCGGCCATCTTCATAGGTATTCTATTATGACCTCTGGTCCAGTGCCTGGTGTGGCTTCTATTTTCTCCAGGGTCGCATGTTTTCCATCATCGCTCATATCCATATGGAGGATGACGGTCCAGCTGCTGGCCAGTAGTGATCTCATAGAGCAGTAGACTGATGATCTGATCAGCTCCCTGTAGAACTTAAGTGTCTCCAGTGCCAGATTCATTTTCTTAATGTCTCTGGATCGCGCCTGTAGCTTAACGGTTCTCATTAGATACGATTTTCCACGCTGTGAGATTATTGAATAGCTTCTGGTCCTCTCCTGGCTTCTTACCGTTAATATTGAAGAGCACTGTGACTGACTGATTCACGAAAAACGGGTCTATGATATCGCATCGATCATTAGTCAGCTGAAATCTGATGTACTGACCATACTGGCCATCTGTCAGCACGTGAAACTCTCTCACTGTGAAGCTCTCAGTCTTAGCTTCTGCCTGAAAGATATTAGTGATGGTTCCTGATAATTGTAAGTCCATAATATATTTAATGTTTGATGTTTAATTATTTTCAATATGAGTCACTATAAATATTATAGCGTCAATGGCAACTCCGATCATCCAGAAAAGACCGATAAACATAATGCCTGTACTGTGACGTGATGCTACTGTCCTGGGTGGTGGGCCTTCTGGGGCCTTTGGTTTTCTCATTTATTTCAGTATTTATTTTTTAATTGATTAATATTTAAGCGGAGCACGTGCAGTCATACGCTGGTAGTGCTTCATTGATATCCTTAGTAGTGAATAGGTCAGGCTGCTGCGATAATGCTAAGCATTGTGATATTGTGATTCCGTTTAGGTATGTATGTCCATACTTTAACTTAGATCTTCGCTCATCCTCTATCCAAGGCGCAGCTAAAGAAGGATCATGTCTCAGTATGTTAATAATTGCATTTTTGCCCTTCATGAAGCATAGAGTACAGTTTCCGAGAATGTTGGGAATTTCTAAAGTGTATGGTTTATTTTTCCAGTATTCGATAATCATATTTTTGTTATATCCCTTATCGTACAATGGGAATGACTGTGTGACTTTCTTCCAGCGTTTTTTGTTTTTTATGACTCTCTTTTTTTCATCGGCTCTAAATCCAAGCATATTGACGTATGTCATGCCTATATTCTTCCTGCACCATCTCCGAGCAATTTTTATCTTCAATTCTATAGTACAGCTACGCTTCATCATGTTTGGAATTTCTTCGAAATCTCTTTTGCTTAAATAATTACTAAATGAGTCTTTGTCACCTAATCTAACAATTGGAATATTTTCGTATGCTTCAAGGTCATTTATAAATTTATATGTCTTAGGGTGCTCCCTTCCAGTGTCACAGAATAGGACATAGTCCGTCTCTGGATTGTATTCCAGAATGGTCATTGTGGCACTCGATAGCCCTCCACTGCAATTAATTACTCGATTCATTGTTTATTGATTTCTCCAGTTCCTTAATCCTCTGCCTATCCTCATTCATGATTCTGGTGGTCTCTATATTAGCCAGGTGAGCTGACTGCTTATCCTCGTCTGATCGCTTATCTATCCTGGTGAAGGTCTTAGTCGGTGCCTGTATGGCTGGAGTGTTCTTCAGGATCTCGCTGCTCCAGTTAGGTTGCTTCTGATTCAGGTGCTTCTGGTAGGCTTTCTGCTCTGCGTAGACGGCTCTGTCGGCCCAGTACTTATGGAACCAGCCCAGCACTCTCTCTATATTCAGATTCTCATAGGTAGGGCCATACTTTCCCATCACAGCATTTCTGAATATCAGATCTATCTCTGTGAGCTTCAGCCCAGGGTAGTCCTCAGTGATCATCTCAGCAGCCATCTGGCTGAGCTCGGGGCTGATGATCTTCTCCATCCCTTTCCAGAATTTTGAGATATTCCTTACGATGCGCGACATCACGAATATGGCAGCTTGCTGCTGGTCCAGATGCCTTAGTGCTGGAGTCGGGATAGCGAATACCTTATCCAGATTATTGACTGTCTGGAGGCCCTGTATGATGTCATTCGCTCGCTTCATGTCCTTAGAGTCCCATGCTCTCAAGGTGCTCGGCAAATTCTTGAATATTTTCGGCAGCACCTTTGGCTGGTGCTGCTGTATGGCCTTTGTTGATGTCTCTGACTTCGTTGGCATATTTTGGGAATAAGTTTGATTTAAATAATGTGTGTGGGCTTAGCCATTTTCGCTGGAAGATTGGCTGGCCTTTCTCTTTGACTTGTGTCTGTCTGATCTTTAGATCTATGACATCTATCATCTGACCAGCTGTGTAGCCATCTTCTACCAGTGCTCTCATAAGCTGGCTGGTCGGATAGTCCATCGGGTACATCAGATCTGCTGCCTGATTCAGATGGTCTATGACCTCCTGAAATCTTGACATCTGACTGGCCTGGTGCTCAGGGATCTGATCAGGAGACACTTCATCAGTCTGATGCGCTTCTGGATCTTGTGCTGGCTCTGCTGCTGGTGCTGGCTGCTGGGGCTGCTTCTTTATGCTTTTACTATTAAGGTTTTTGCGCCTGCTGTTGATGTATTTCTCTCGTTTCTGGATAGACTCTGCTACCCAGGTGATCTGGTAGCCTCCATCTACTTTTTCTAAGACGTTTACCAGTTCATCTTTTTCATCCTGATTCATTTTCTTAGTCAAAAACTTAAACTGTATGAGGTCTATGACAAGACTCCTTTTACTCTCACACATCATACGATCATAAGCTACCTGACTCTTCTCGCTGAGCATCTGTGTGTCTCTCAGGTAATCGCCAGGGTAAAATAAGAATGCTGGATCTTTCATGCAGTTTGGGTTTTTAGCTCTGTGACATTTAAACTTTCTACTTCCCACCTGATCCAGCCTATCAGCTGCTTACTGGAGAGTTTAGTCCTGCCAGCACGGTATGCTTTAATCGCTTGCTGCTGGAATAGATCGTATATATTAGGGTTCGCCTTATGGAACGCCCAGAACTCATCCTTATACTCTTCTGTGTAGCCTCTCACTTCAAAGATCTTAGACAGGACAGGGTGTTCACTCTGGTATGCGTGGAATAGCCTGGCATAGTATGCAGTGTACTTATCATTAATCTTGAATTCTGCCTCTCTGCTCTGCTTATTATAGTCAGAGGGGCGTGACAGGATATGGATAGGCATCTGGTCCAGCTCCAGTGCCTTAGCATAGGAGATCTCTGTCATCTTACTCAGGGTGTCTATCGTCAGTGTACACTTACCATACAGTCGCGACTCTTGACTCATATAAGTGGTGTACCCTCTCACACAGTGCCTGATCTTCAGTAGACGGTCTGTATAGCTGTCTTCGTCTATCATGAAGAGATTGCCGTGTTTGTTTATATAGTATTTGTACATTATGATTGATTTACTTCTGAGTGATTTGTATTGCAAGGCCTTTACCTATGAGGTTATTGAGGTCGTAATGCCATTCGAGTAGTTGTCTCCTGACTGTGATATACAGGTGCATTCGATTTAATAAAATGTGCTGTTTTACTTTATGAAGTGTAGTAAACACTAACCCGTCTTCATCTCTACATAGTAGAATCAGTTCTGATAGGTGATCATTAGATATGGTATATAATGGGTTTAATAGGGGTTTGATATCAGATATCAGAGCATAATAGAAAACGTCTGAATTTTCTTTAATCCACCTTAAGTTAACAGACCCAGGGTCTTTATCTTCGTGAGGATTAGGGGTGGTTATCTGGATTACTTCGCACTGATGACCTTTGTGCTGAACATTTAAAGAGTAAGGTAGATATTCGGCTATATCATGGATCGTTAATTTATCTAAATCTGCATCACTTGATGGGGCTTCCACAGCAGCGATCTGATCAGCGATTTTTTTCAGTTCAATTTGCCAGTTCTTTATTTGTTTAATGAGCTTGGTGGTTTCTTTCATCCTTCTATTTTTTTATGAGAGATTGAAGTGGTAGGTGGTTTCCTAAGTGCGTCTACTGATGAATAATGGTTAAGCCCTTCAATCTGTCCAGTTCTTTATCAATAATCTTTTTGCTGTAGATCTGCTCCAGCTCTCTGAGTTCTACAGACTCCATCCAGAATGAGACAGACCCTTCTGTGATATCTGTGAGGACGTCTACTTTAAATTTAAAATTGTCTCCACCTTTGAAGATTGGGATATTCAATGTAAATTCTAAAGGGATATCATGTCTCAACTTCTGCTCGAATAAATATTTTTTGTTGCCTTTTAAGTCGTTTGAGTTTTCCAGCTCCTGGACTACTTTGGCTTTGAATGATTGAAGGTTAGCCACCAGCATCATATTTTCATCTGGATCATTAAAGTATGATCGATTCATTTTTAGAAACTGAGCTAATGCCTTTAATGTCCAAGTGTGACTATCATTAATGCGGAATTTATTTAAATCGGTGTGTGTTTTTAACTCTCCCTTGATGGTGTAACCTTGCTCCTCTATGTGCTCATCACTCACAATGCGAATAAATCTATCATCGTAATTAACGTATGCGGTAAGTCTGGAGAGATCCACATCAAGGCCATTAGTGGTCTTCATAATATAAAAATCGGCTGGTGCCTTAATGGTCCCAAGTATTTTGGTTCTGTGACTTTCTTTGAGAGGTAGAGCGGTTCCTGATCTGTGTACCAGCTCTATAGACTGGCCAGTGTAGTCGTCTGGAATATTTAAAGATATCTTATCCATAGGTAATGAAAATTATATGTGGTGATTAAATTATGATGCTTTGCTATTCAGCTCTGTGATGATTGTAGATTGTCTCTCTGTATTCCTTAAAGGTCTATCGTATATGAACTTTCCATCACTGCCATAAAAAGCCATCTTATGGATATCGTAGTGTGCGAAGCCATAGACAGTATCCTCTCTGATTTCGTACCCGTCGTTTATTTTTTTCAATAGTATTGGAAATTCCTTTTTAAGGGACTTTAGTCCATCGTCTCCATAATTTCTTGAGAGAGGGAGGTCCTGGAGAGCCTCTATTAAGTCCTCTTTTGGTAGATCATTGATCATGATGACTATCAGCTCCTTTAGCTCCTGCCTGTTTTGACTCTGAATCGAGATCGTGAATAGCTCTGTCTTTAGAGCATGTAGCTCATCCTCTGTGAAGTCGTGCCTGACTTCCTCGTCTTGCGATAAGTAGCAGTTAGGTTTAAGGTGATTTAACTCTATTGTTTTAGGAATCTCTGACATGTCTATGATTTTAAGTTGAGGCAATAAAATGACCACCTGATGTCTTTACACCAGGGGATCATCGTAGTCACATGAATATTTAAAAAAGGAAAAAATTCTGTTTGAAAAAACGCCACAGGGACTCAAAGACTAAACACATTTACAAAAAGAGTGTACAACCTGAGAATTGAATAATAGTATCTCCCCTATCTATTCAACAAACTATTTACTAATCCAGTCCTGAGTCATAGCTACTACTTTTAGCAGCTCCTGTAGTGTTTGAAAACCCAAATAGGTTAAAAAAATACGTGGTCAAATTCTGGTACGTATCAAAATATCTCGTCATGTAAAAAATACCAGAAGTGGTTATTGTAATCAAGGTTAACATAGGTTAACTTTGTGATGTATCGTTAGAGAGAGAAGACTGCAAATCTTCTTTTTGCTCCTTTATGAAGTCTATCCTGGGCTGTACGATAGTCGCCAGGTGATTATAGAGCAATTCTAACAGGTCCAGATCAATACTCTTCCTGACTCCTGTACGAGTCTGATGGATGTAAGTAGAGATTCTGGCTGGTGTAAGATTCATCCGCTTTGCGATCTCCGCAATATCATATCTGCGCTTATACTTAGAGAGCTGATCCCACAGCTCCAGAAACTTTTTTCCAGATTTTATCTCCGTGTAATGTATCTTACTTTTCATGACGTAAAGTTATGGAAATATTTTCCATCTGTGCAAATTTTTAGCATATAAACATGTAAATTAATTATATATTTTGACTGATGACGCTATATACGGTTCTGTAAATCAAGTATTTAGGAGGTTCGATTTGCTAATAGAAAAAATTATTATAAAAAAAATATACTACTCTAAATCTGACTTATATGACGCACTCCAGATAGATACTGGTAAGATGTCAAGGATTAGAAAAGGTAAAACTGACATAGATCATAAGGTTTTATTTCACTTAAAAAGTAATGTAAGTGACGTAAACCTAAACTGGCTCTTTACAGGACAGGGGGACATGTTTCAGCATACTGAAGAAAGGACATATGGAGGCGGTGTATCTGATGTCATAGCAAAGCTCGTGAAGCCAGTAAAGAATGATCCACCAGGCACAGAAAGTGTGCTGACAGCGATACTGGAGAATCAGAGAGCAATACAATTATTAATAAAAGATAAAATATAAATGATAAGAGCAATTCAAATATCAATGGTCATCATGTTATTGTCGGGCTGTGTGGTCCAGAAGCCTTCACCAGGATCTGATAGTACTAAAAGTTACTTCGAAAGATCAGGTGATGAGTTTCCCAGGATATTCATAGGAGGTAAGGATCTAAATGAGATACCAAACTTAAAGTATCTACAGGCTGTCGGAGAGCGAGCTGGGTTTTTAGGATTAGGGCAGCGTGTTAAGATTTCAGTAGATATAGGGCAGACGTTAGCGTCTTGGATGAAGACAGAAGTAGAGGACGAAAAGGGTTTTCCGTTACTATTCAATAGTATGGTAGATGTCATGAATGCCTTATATGCGCAAGGATGGGAACTGGAGGATTCTTATGTACTGACAATAGATAAAAAACTGGTGTATCATCACATCTTTAAAAAGATGGATTAGGCACTAATCTGGTAGCTGTATATGCCTGTACTTTTTAGCTCGTTTTCCTGCCTTAGTTATGAATCCAATTTTTTGTAAAAATGCTCGGGCTTTATCTTTGTCTTGACTTAGTTCTGTTTTGACTTGACGTAGGGCGTTCAGGAATTTGATTCTTTCGGATTCGGTCATCGGCTGCTGGTTAAAGTTTCCAGTTTGCTGAGCTGGCTGCAAAATCGATTTTGACTGATCGACGATGCAAACCTAATTCGAATTTTCCGATTTTCCAAATTTTCGATTTTTTCAATTTCAATTTCAATTTCTAATTTCTATTTCATTTTCATTTTCATTTTCATTTTCCATATGTACAATCATATGAGTGAACATATGGCATATAATATGATTGTACATATGAAATTATGCAACTTATTGATTATCAAACGATTAACTTTCATTGCGACAAATTACCTAAATTAGGGTGACAATTGTCGTGGAAAAAGGTGAAAAAAGGGTACAAAATGAGGTAAGAATCCTTACAGCATATGGTATTGCATATGGATAATCATATGTAATGCCATATGATGCGACATATGTATATTCATATGTAGTAAATCACTTCATCGAAATCAAAAATAAAACATCAGAATCACAAAAAAGACCATGATTTTTATGTGGTGGCATGTCAAAAACCATGTTTTTCTGATAGATTTTCTGGCTTTCTGTCTCTCTCAGATCACCGCTGATGATGATGAATCTCTGGCTATATGTATGGTAATGAGCTGCCACAGAGGACCCTTTTTCACCATAAATTAGCAGAAACGTTTTATATATATGCGTTGCTGTTTTATGACTTTTGATGTACTTATGGTCCTTGTCTATACGCTTTGTAAAAAATCCTTTTTCGGGCTGGGTAGTCTTGTCAAATAGCTTGTAAAGTTTAATTTTTAATTGATTGTCATTCGTCTGAAATACCGCTTCATGGGTATACTCCTGCTTCTTGTTTTTTTTCATTAGAATCTAAAATTGTTAAGGGTGACATAATGTATAGTTAAAAGGTGCTGTCACAATATTTAGATTCAGATTTCTACTTAATGAAATTCACAAATACAACATTAGTTTAACTGTAGTGCTCCTTTAACACTTTTACGCTCTCGTCCCTGATTCTATTCTTTGTGATCTTACCATAGATAGACTCTGTTGTCTTAATCGATTTATGTCCTAACTGGTTTTTCACCGACTCCATAGACATACCTCTATCCAGGAGCACGGTCGTGGCAAATGTATGTCTGGCTTTATGAGTGGTCAGGTGCTTACTGATGTGACAGATCTCTGCTATCTCCTGAAGGTAGCCGTTCATACGCTGATTACTGATTACTGGGAATGCTACTCCATCATGATCATCCTGATACCAGCTGTACTTCTCCAGTATTTTCAGTGCTTCAGGGTACAGGAATACATCAGTAGCCGTGTCTGTCTTTATTCGCCTGGACTGGATCCACTTATTTCTGTGTAGATCTATGGTGATCTGATTCACGTTCAGCTCCCTTACTCTGCTGTACTCCATCCCAGTATAGCACTGAAAGACGAATATGTCTCTGATCCTCTCCAATCGTGGGGTCTTAGATAGGTCCTTAGTCTCCAGTCTCGATAGCTCATCATGATCCAGATAGACAGTCTCTATCTCTTCGAGCTTAAACTGCTGGCCCTTACATGGGTTCTTAATGTCAATCAGATCCAGGTAGTTGCCATAGTCTATGACTGATGATAGTAAGCTGATGTACTTCACGGCCATATTGTTCGCTATGCCTCTTTTTCTTAAAGCCTGATAGAATAAGCTGATATGCGCTCGCTTTATATCCTGTACCTGGATGCCTGTCAGATCTTCCTGAAAATACTTGATGCATCTCAGGTATCTATCTCGGGTGTATTTCCCAGATCCTTTCACCAGCTTCTGATGCTGATCATGTGCTGCGAATAGCTTAGCCCAGTTCATATGCTCTTCAGGATCACGCTTCGCCTGGTCTATGTCCAGCTGATTCAGAATGTCATGACTGGTCCAGGAGCTGTCAGCGTGTTCATTATATATATCTATGATCCTCTCTCTGATGAGATCGAGTTTTATATTGATCTTGTCTCTCAGATCTCTCTGCTCTTTCTGGCTCCAGTGCTGCTCTCTGATCAGCAGTCCTGAGTCGAATTCTGATATACCATGATGAGTGATCCTACAGATCAATGGAATGTAGTCCTGGTATCTTGATTTATTTCTGAGGAAAAATCTAATTTTCATAGGGGAGATTATTTTAATCGTTAAAACGTGAACAGATTTTAAATCCTGTTCACGAATTTGATCATGAATTGAAATAAAAAATGATCAAAATCGATGGAAAATAGCGGAAATCTATTGAATTAGAATAGAATAGGCTATAAATACGATGATTTATAGCCTATTTAGGGGAGATGGTGACCGGTCTGGGGCTCGAACCCAGGGCCCACGCCTTAAAAGGGCGTTGCTCTACCAGCTGAGCTAACCGGTCCTTTTTCTTACGAGCTGCGAAGATATATGTTTTTATAAATTTCTAATGCCTTTTTTCAGCTATTTCAAAAAAAATATTTGTCCTGTTATCAGAATCTTTAGAATTCAAATAATCTGCCTTGTTCTGCTAACTCTGTGTTTGTAAAAACTGATCTCGATTCCAGTAACAAAGGTTCTAAATTTTTATAACGGGATGAGAAATGACCAATGATAAGTTGCTTCACCTTAGCATCCTTAGCAATGGTGCTAGCCTGAATCGTAGTAGAATGAAATCGCTCAGCAGCTTGCACCTTCATATCATGCATATAAGTCGCTTCGTGATATAGCACATCTACTTCATTCACATGGGTACATAGACCTTCATGATATATAGTATCTGAGCAGTATGCATAGCTCTTACCTTTTCCTTTGGGAATGGTTATTTCACTATTCTTAATTACTGTGCCATCCTCCGATATGAGATCAAATCCTTCTAAAGCGGATTTAATCTGATCAACACTTAGGTGATACTTAGAGATGACGTCTTTATCTAATTTAGGGCGTAGCTGTTTTGTTCTGAACTTATATCCAAAAGTCGGGACTCGGTGTATCAGAGGAAAACAATCGACTGCAAATTTCTGGTTTTCGTATACTGTCTCATTATGTCCTTCAGGTAACTGGATTATTTCAATAGCGAATCTAGGTACCAGATAGCTATACTTCATCACAGACTTCAGGAACCCTTCAATCCCTACAGGGCCATATACCTGCAAAGGATGTGTCCGTTCAGATAAACTGAGAGAACTCAGTAAACCAGGCAAACCATATATATGGTCTCCATGTAGATGAGAAATAAAGATTTGGTTGATCTTAGATCGTTTGATCTTGTATTTAGTTAGGTTAATCTGCGCTCCCTCTCCGCAGTCTATCATAGATATATTTCCATCAATGTCCAGACATTGACATGAAGAAAACCTATCTGAAGTAGGAATAGCAGAATTAGCTCCAAGAATATGAAGTCTCAACTAATTATGATTCCTCTGAATCTGACTGAAGCTCTTGCTCTATCTGTCCCATGGTCACATATTCAATAGCTTCTGCCACAGTCGGTATAATGGTAAGGATAGATTCTAACCTAGATATTTCTATTAGTTTGACGACTGACGGGTGATCTACGCCAGAGATAATGAACGAGCCGAAGTCTTTCCACAGACGGTTAGCTGTCAGAATGGCACTAAGACCTGAAGAATCAACATACTTTACTGCCGATAAGTCAAATATCAAATTCTTAACTCCTTCGTTTCTTAGAAAGACAAATTCACTTTTCAAATTAGGAGCGATTAAAGAATTCAGATTATCTTCTTCTAACTGAAGTACTGAATACTCATCATTTTTATCAACAGAAAATTTCATTGTAATAAGTTTATATTAGAAGTTGCAAATTTATTGAAATAATCAAACATTTGTAGAAATTTTATATTTAAGATATAAATGATTGCTATTCAGTTGCTTACACTCTATGTTTATTTGTTTATAAGATATCTCGTCTTGATTTCCTCGAGAATTTAGATTTAAATACAATTGATATTATTTCCACGTATACAAAATGTATGTGTGAGTGAAATTATTGTTAATTTGCCTAAACTTAAATCTTTGTTTCGAACTTTTATGTTCATACAGGGTCTAAGCAGTTAACATTCTTAGGGATTGGCATACTTTTTAACGTCTTTACAAGTAATTGTAAAGATTAAAACAACATTGAATGAATAGGAAGTTTTCACCAAAGGTTAAGAAAATCATCTCATTGAGTAGAACGGAAGCATTACGCTTAGGTCACGACTATATAGGTACAGAACATCTTTTATTAGGCATGATTCAGGAAAGAGAAAGTCTCGCTGTTAAAGTATTAGATTCACTGGATGTAGATCTGACAGAACTAAAATATAAGATTGAAGAAATCATTGAACAGGTAAAAGCTGAAAATACCAATCTTAATGTCGGAAATATTCCGCTTAACAAGCAAGCTGAAAAGGTACTTAAGGTCACCTTCCTTGAAGCGAAGCTTTTCAAGAAAGATGAGATAAGCCCAGAGCACTTGCTATTATCTATCCTAAAGCATAATGAAAATACCGCATCTGAAATACTATCTCAGTTTGATGTAGATTATGATGGATATAAAGCAGAATTAGAATACGTGAAGCAAGAACAAGAATCTAACTACGAGATTTATGGTTCTTCTTCACCAGAAGGAGATATCCCTATGGAAGAAGATGATTCGAAAGAAAGTTACAGCAGAAGACCCAGTGGAAAATCTAAGACTCCAGTTTTAGATAATTTTGGTAGAGATCTTACCAGACTTGGTGAAGAAAATAAATTAGACCCCATCATAGGTCGTGAGACCGAGATAGAAAGGGTCTCTCAAATACTCAGTAGAAGAAAGAAGAATAACCCAATCTTAATCGGAGAACCAGGTGTAGGTAAGACTGCGATAGTAGAAGGCCTGGCACTAAGAATAATTCAGAAGAAAGTATCTAGAAATCTATTCAATAAGAGGATAGTGATGCTGGACCTTGCTGCTCTTGTCGCTGGTACTAAATACAGAGGTCAGTTCGAGGAAAGAATGAAGGCTATCATGAATGAGCTGGAAAAGACCAGAGATGTTATACTCTTCATAGATGAGATACACACCATAGTAGGCGCAGGTGGAGCCACTGGTTCACTAGACGCATCTAATATCTTCAAGCCAGCACTGGCCAGAGGCGAATTACAATGTATTGGAGCCTCTACTTTAGATGAATATAGACAGCACATAGAGAAGGATGGAGCACTGGACAGAAGATTCCAGAAAGTAATCGTAGATCCACCTTCTGCAGAAGAAGCAGTGCATATTTTAGAAAATATTAAATCCAAATACGAAGAATTTCACAATGTAGACTACACAGAAGATGCCATCAAAGCATGTGTGCACTTAAGTGATAGATACATCACGGACAGGTTCTTACCAGATAAAGCTATAGATGTACTCGACGAAGTCGGTGCGAGGACTCATCTTAAAAATATCCATGTCCCTAAGTACATAGAAGAATTAGAGACTAAGATAGAAGAGATAAAAGAGTTAAAAACTCAAGCAGTTAAGAATCAACAATATGAGAGAGCTGCTGATCTTAGAGATAATGAATCAAAGCTCATAAAAGAGCTTGAGCAAGGAAAAGAAGAGTGGGAAGAAGAGTCTAAGACTAAGCGCTACCCTGTTACTGAAGATCATATCGCAGAAGTCGTATCTATGATGACAGGCATTCCTGTGAAAAGAGTCGCACAGAGTGAAAGTAACAAACTGGTACACATGAAGGATGACTTGAAGAAAGTCGTCATCGGTCAGGACCAAGCGATAGTTAAGATTACTAAGGCTATTCAAAGAAATAGAGTCGGTCTTAAGGACCCGTCTAAACCTATTGGATCGTTCATCTTCTTAGGCCCTACGGGTGTGGGTAAGACAGAACTTGCTAAAGCTTTAGCCAGATACATGTTTGATTCAGATGATACGCTTATCAGAATAGATATGAGTGAGTACATGGAGAAGTTCTCCGTCAGCAGGCTGATAGGTGCGCCTCCAGGGTATGTAGGCTATGAAGAAGGAGGTCAGCTTACTGAAAGAGTGAGACGCAAGCCTTATTCTGTCATATTACTTGATGAAATAGAAAAAGCACATCCAGATATCTATAATATCCTACTACAGGTATTAGATGATGGTCAGCTCACAGATGGATTAGGTAGAAAGGTAGATTTTAGAAATACTTTAATCATCATGACTTCTAATATCGGTGTGCGACAGTTGAAAGACTTTGGTCAAGGTGTAGGATTCGCGACTAAAGCACGAGAAGAGTCTACTGAAGAATACTCTAAGTCAGTCATACAAGGGGCACTGAAAAAGACCTTCTCCCCTGAATTTCTAAATCGAATTGATGATGTCGTCATCTTTAATACTTTAGATCAAGATCACATATTAGATATTATAGATATTACTCTAAGTCAGGTATTTAAGCGTTTGACCGACCTTGGGTTCACAGTGGAGCTTAGTAAAGAAGCTAAAAAATTCATCGCCGAGAAAGGATTTGATCCTCAGTTTGGTGCAAGGCCATTACATAGAGCCATTCAGAAATATCTTGAAGATCCATTAGCAGAGTTCATTCTTAATGAAAATCCAGATGAAAACTCAAAAATGAAAGCTGTGATGAATAAGGAGAAAGATGGATTAGATATTACATTTGCGAAGAAGCAAAAGGCACAAAACGTTAATGATTAAGGTCTAAATACCTACATTAGCTCATACATTAAAAAAAATTGGATTGATCAAATAAGATCAACCTTGAATCATTATTAAATAAAAACAAACATTTGGCGAAAAGAAGAAAAAAAATAGTTCGAAAACCAGAACCAAAATTCAATGTTAATCGAAACATTGGAGCACAACAAATCAGACTTGTCGGAGACAACTTAACTGATGTTAGTGAAGCAGCAGGAAAGACAGTAGAATCAGGTATTTTCCCTACCCCTCAGGTCCTTAATTGGGCACGGGATATGGATCTTGACTTAGTAGAGATCAGCCCTAATGCTGAACCTCCTGTATGTAAAATCACTGATTTCAAAAAATTTCTTTACGAGAAAAAGAAGAAAGACAAAGCGGTCAAAGCTAAGACAGCGAAAACAGTGGTTAAGGAAATTAGGTTTGGACCTAATACTGATGACCATGATTTTAATTTTAAGCTGAAGCATGCTCAGAAATTTCTTACGGACGGAGCAAAGGTTAAAGCCTACGTTCACTTCAGAGGTCGATCTATCGTCTTCAAGGATAGAGGTGAATTACTTCTCCTAAGGCTTTTAAACGAACTTGCCGATTATGGAGCTGCTGAAGAACTTCCAAAGTTAGAAGGCAGAAGAATGATCGTCATTGTCACACCTAAAAAGAATAAAAAATAATCTGATACGAACTCCCTTCTTACTCCGAGTATTAAGGGAGTTTTTATATCTCATTATTTAAAAATGTAGATTTTCGAAATGAGAGTCTAAGAGACTGATTTACACCATATTTGATATTTATTAGTGAGGGTTTACTAAAATAGAGCGTCTTATTATCAAACGTAGTGTTTGAAATAGACTTACTTTTTGTTATACCTTATCTTAATAAATATGTCGAATTCTTTTTTATCTAATTATTGTATTAGATCTATCCCTAATTATATCACCTTAATTTTCTTTTTAACCGGTCTTTCTACTTTATCAGGTCAGCTTGACTTAGACTTCGATAATGATCGTGGATATTACGACACCCCTTTTAATCTAGAACTGACGGTCAATGATGTAACAGCAACAATAAGATACACAACGAATGGCACAGCTCCTACCCCTACCAGCGGGACTATCTACAGTGGCCCTATTAATATATCAACCACAGCATATATCAGAGCAATAGCTTATAATTCTTTGGATATAACTAAAGTGCTAACGCATACATACATTTTTCCTAATGATGTCATCAATCAACCTAATAATATAACTGCATTTCCATCGACTAATTATGGATTCGATGCGAGTGTTGTGAATCATCCTACCTATGGTTCGCAGCTATATGATGCTTTGACTGGAGTTCCATCATTATCATTGGTTATGAAACTTTCAGATTTCAATAATGTACATGATGGATCAGTAGAGGTGCCGACATCAGTAGAAATTCTACTTCCTGATGACGGGAAAGGATACCAAGCTAATGGTGGCCTGGAAAGAGCTGGAGGAAGTAGTTTTAATAGTACCAAGAGAAATTTTAGATTATCATTTAAATCGATATACGGTGATTCAAAATTTGATTATCCACTTTTTGGTAAAGATGCAGCAGAGGATTTTGATCAGATAGCACTAAGACCTGGATATCACGGATGTATGCATCTTGGCCTTAATACCACTTATGGTGGAGCTAATGACTTAGCTGATCAAGTCATGAGAGATCTACAAGCTGATATGTCTGATGATGGAGTCAGTCTAAGTGGTAGCTTCATGCACCTCTACATCAATGGGATATACTGGGGCGTCTATAATCCTTCGGAAAGAGGAACAAACTCTTTCGGAGAATCTTACTATGATGGAGATAAAGATGACTGGGATGCGATCAAACGGAAACTTGTATTGGATGGTGATATCAGTGCATGGAATACCTTGAACAGCATGGTTACTAATTTAGACATGGCCAACCAACAGAATTATGAAAACATCAAAGAATATATAGAAGTAGAACAATTTGCAGATTATGTCATCTTAGGTGATTTCGGACCGCATGCTGATGACCATCCTAACGGAAAAAATTCATTCGTCACACGAGATAGACAAAATTCAGAAGGATTCAGATTTTGGATTTGGGATACTGAACCAGCGTTCGGACATCGATGGGTATGGACGAGTGATGCTTTTGGTAGTAATCCCTATAACGAGATCTTCTTACCTCTTTTAGATAATTCAGATTTTAAAATGCTTGTCGCTGATCGTGTCAATTGTCACTGCACAGATAATGGAGCTTTAACTCCTGCTCGGGCTATGGCAGCATTTGATGAAGTATTTGACAGTAGCAAGGTTGCATTTATTGCAGAAGCTGCCAGATGGGCTACAGATGCAGAATATACTGGCTTCTTAGATAAACGAGATGATGTCGTCAATGACTATTTGACAGATAGAAATGATTTTGTCATTGACATGTACCGAAATAATGGAGCATACCCAAATCTTAATTCAGTCGTTTTTAATCAATTAGGTGGTATGGTGCCCACCGGATTCAATGTTACATTATCTAATCCAAATAATTCAGGCACTATATACTACACTCTCGATGGCACAGATCCACGTAATTCTGGTGGTGGTATTTCTGCCTCTGCCATAAGCTACAGCGGCCCCATATCCTTAAGTCAAGGCGTATATCAGATCACTGCTCGAATAAAAAGTGGCTCAACTTGGACAGCTACATGCCCTAAAACTTTCTATGTCGATCAAAACTACAGCGACCTCGTCATAAATGAAATTCACTACAATCCAATCGACAGCATAAACACTACAGATACGATCAACGAAAGAAATTTTGAGTTTATTGAAATCAAAAATATTGGGAATGACCCAATCAACGTACGTGATCTAAAATTCTCTAAAGGCGTAACAGCGATTTTTAATGAAGACCTTATCATACCCCCAGACGGTTTCATCGTCATAGCAGAGGATGCATTTTGGTTTGAAGAAAAATATGGCTGTCCAGCAGAT
>ENA-ORXT01002600-ORXT01002600.1-marine-metagenome-genome-assembly--contig:-NODE-2600-length-21329-cov-8.471673_pt1 | contig 21329 bp, 23 predicted proteins | sample MGYA00237868_ERZ511482 | MGnify/ENA metagenome assembly ERZ511482
GGGGGGGGGGGGGGGGGGGGGGGGGGGGGGGGGGGGGGGGGGGGGGACAGAGCGTCGCCCGCGCGCCGCGGCGGCGCCCACAGCAGCGCCGTGCTGGACGCTACAGCGTGCGCCGCGACGGCGTCGAGCAGGTCGAGCAGGCTGCCGCAAAGGGCGGTCGCAGCCGGCTGGGACCGGCAGTGGCACTGCCGCCGCCGCAGCCGCCGCCGCGGAAGGGCGAAGAAGTTCGCCGTCGGCGGCGGCGCTGGAATTTAACTCAGCCGCTGCACGGCCGAGCGACTCGGAACGAGCCGTGGTCGGGCAGAGGGGGCGGGGGGGGGGGCTCGAGTAGGACAGAGACGGCCCCCCCCGCCGACTGAGCCGACACAGCTGGTATGGTGGCGGCGATAGGGCTGACCACCGCACCAGTTGCCCACGCGAATGCCGCGCCGGCGGCAGAGCCCAGCGCTGGCGGTTCACGTGACACGAGCAGGGCCAGCCCAACAGGCGGGGCGACCCGCTCAGCGCGAGGCCGGCGCGGTTCAGCTGCGCGACGAGGCAGCGGGGCGGCTGGCGCCACCATGCCCACCCGATAACATAGCGACAACCCCCCCCGTACACCCAGGTAAGGTACTGTGTGAAAAGGGGGAGCGAGCGGTGGAGCATCGCTGCCGCCGACGACCGAGAAACGAGGTTAAAGGCAAATATAAAGTCTAGCAATAGGACCGCGTTGTCAGGGTGGTGAGCGAGGTGCGCCGTCAAGTCATGGAGAATTCTCGCACTCGCGTTGGCGACGCCCACACCCAGCTGCATCGAGGCCAGCAGGTCAGCCGCAGCTGCGCGCACTGTAGCCGCCAGGGCCGAAGCGGCTATATTGCGCACGGCCTCGGGCATGCCAATAGGCCGGAGGCCCGGCAGCCCGTCCGCGCTCACGCCTCCAGGCTTGGCGAGCAGCAGAATGTCGGCATCGGCCAGCGCGTGCTTGGCGACGGCGGGCAGGCGCCTGTTCGCCGCCCCGCTCGTCAGCAGCACGACGACGCTTAGCAGCGCATCGCATGCAGCCTCCCCCAGCGCCCATTGGTGCTCCATCCGCGTACCTGATGGGCCGGGGGAGGACCCGCGGGGCGCCGAGCGGTTCGCCTGCAGGGCGGCGTCCGACGTGACCGCCGCCGGCACAGCTAGCGCCAGCCGTGCGCGGTCTCGCGGTCCAACTCGATCGCGAACGACGCCTTGACCGTGGCTGGCGCGGTGAGGCCAGGCGCAAAGGGAGGAATCAGCTCGCGGGCCTTGCGCTCCACCGCTGGTGTTTGGGGCGCCGGCGGAACGGTACGTAGCGCGCGGGCAGCGGCACTCAGCTGTCCGGCGCGAGCCAGGCGGACCGCCCGCCGTTGCGCGGCTCACGCCTCATGGCGCGGTGGCGTCGGGCGGAGCGCACCGGTGTGTAGCACGTCCAGCAGCATGAGCTCCGCCGCCGCCGGCAGCCCGCCCACCGCCGACCCAAACGCCGCCGCCGCAGACACCTCCAGGGTGACCGCGGCGGTCGACCCGAAGCGGTCCATGTCGACCAGCCGGTCGACGTGGACCCCCGTGAGGTCGGCCACGCGGCCGTGCAGGCAGTGCGCGCGCGCCTCTCGGCCGACCCCCGACACCAACACAATCTTGAGGGTGACGGGGGTGGGTGGTGCGGCACCCCGCCCCCGGCCACCCGCACAGAAAGCGGCAGCCGCCGCCGACATGCGCGCGGCCGCCGCCGCGGCCGCCCCAGCGTCTGCGGCCGCCGCCGGCTGCTTCCTACCAGCTGGAAAGGCACGCCGCCCGACAGTCCTTGCTCGCCTGCCATCAGCCGTCGCCGCCCCGCCAGCCGCCGCGTCTCCCGCCGTCTCCGCGTCGGTATACGGCCGGCGGCGGCGAGGCCAGAAGACAGTCGTTAAGGCGCCGCCGTCGGCTGCTCCACCACGTGGCTCCCCCCCCCCTTCTGGGGAGCCAGAAACCACAGCGGCACCGCCCATCCCCGCCAAAGCCCCGCCAACACCAGCAGACACAGCCGCCGGCGTCGGCAGGAGGGGGGAGGAAGTTCCCTTCTGTCGGGGGGCGGGTGGAACGCGATCCCCCCCCCCCGCTGCGAAGAGGCGACGCCGGCTCCCACCGGCGGCGGCGGCAGGACACCCGCCGCCGCCGACGAAGACGACGGCGGCGCTAATCGCAACGCCGCGCAATCATTGGCCCGTATTAGGCGAACGAGCGAATCAAAGAGTCTGATTCGCTCGTCGCTAATTCGGGCCCCGATCGCGACGCCGACGATCGCAACGACACCGCGCGCCGCCGCCTCAAACGTCGCCCGTTCCACCTCCCCCGCACCTCCCCCCGCCATCCCGCGCGACAGGGGGGCGCCCCGCACCCCCCCGCACCCTCCCACACGCACCTGGCCGACAAAAATGAGACAGCTTGTAGCACCAGGTGGTTTCGATCCACCGCCCTCTGGGTTATGGGCCCAGCGCGCTTTAGCGAATTGAACCACTGCGCTATGGTGCTCGCATCTGATGACGACCAGCCATACGGATACAGTCTATCACAAAATGCTGTAATGGCTCTCTCCATGAAATCGTCAGCTTGAATAGCGATTCTTATTTTAGTCAATCTGATGTGATCTTCGGATAATTCTAGCTGTTTCGATTACATGTTCGACTGCTTCTGAATATCCTGCATTTCGGTTAGGCACTGCGAGTCAAGAATCGGACACATGTATAAGTTTGGATTTTCTTTTCTGAAATGTTCGTGTGTGGCATATCCTACAGCACATACATAAAATGGCTGAGCAGGAAAGAAAATATTGACTATTTCGGACTTACAATGGGATGCTTTGTATGTACGGTCGTCGAGGAGCAGAGTGGAGAGGTGCCAAGCCCACGCAGCTTGCATTGCAGCCCTATACATCTTTGCGAAGACGGCATTTACGGCGAAAATGTCGACGTCCCCCTACTCGTCCGGCTTGTCCCCAGTGTATTCCTGCACCGCTGCCACAGTTCCCTTCTTATCACCCCTCCCCGTCACTGACCGAAGGTAAAGGTAGTGCCAATGGAGGTACGTACACAGTATTGGCGTTGGTCGGACACGTCGCCCATGGGTTTTCTGCAAGGTACTGCTGGTGGTACAGCTCCGCATTGTAAAATGGGTACACCGCTGCGTCGGCGACGGCGCTGACCACCGCATCGCCTTCCACGCCACCGGGGGGGCGCGAGCGACGGCGACCGTGGCCGCTGCCGCCCTCTCCGCTCGACGTGGACACGGCCACGGCCGCCTGTGACGTGTCGCCTTCTGGTGACGCCCGTGCCTCCCCTTGCTGCTTGGTCACTGGTGCCGACGCCGCCGCTGCCGCCGCCGCCGCCGCCTCCTGCCGCTTCCGCAGTAGCGCGTCAAAATGTGCCAGACGCTCCCCGGCCGCCACCCGCTGGACGGCACCTACACAAAACACAACCGACCGATACTGCACGCCTGTGTCCCCCCCTTGCCGGTTGACCGTCGTCGGGTCGTGCGAGGCGAGCCACACATCGACGGCCGCGGCGTAGGGTAACACATTCGGATCAATGACGACCTTGACGACTTCGGCAAAGCCCGCTTCGCCGGCGCAAACCGCGCGGTAGGAGGGGTTGACGACATCGTCGTCACCCCCCTGAAATCCCACGGCGGTTGTGACAACCCCGGGGGTGCCCCAAAAGGTGCGCTCGAGGGACCAAAAACAGCCCCCTCCAAAGTAGGCAATTTCATAGCCGCGTGCGAGGTAGTGGGCATCTGCGTGGATGGGCGAGCCAAGCACCCGGTGGGTCTCCAACTTCAGAGTTGGGAAAAGCGGGGGGGGTGGGGAAAGCGCCGAAAAGAACTGCAGGCGGTCAAGCCGCAGTACGCTTGCGTCCAGGGTGAGTGGTCGGGGGCACACACGGGTCGGTCGCACTCGGCCGCGGTCTCAGCAGGCGTCCAATCCACACAACAACGCATGCAAAAAACCATTAAAAAACTGCGTAGAACGTACCACAGGCATGGGCTCTGGCTGCGACAGCATCCACCGTGGAGCGCCCTTGAGTGCATCTAGCGCGCCCATCTGCAGCGGCCCACGCACGGCGGATGGAGCAAGAGACGGCGATGTGTCTGACCACTGGCCAGCACCGACAGGGAAACAATCAGGCCGCCCGCTATCAGCTTGCGTCCGGCTGCAAAACGACGAGCCAGCCAGCTGTACCCGTCTTGTCCCGCAACCACGGCCATCGCCGTCGTTGCTGCCGATTGGATGACGGCCGGAGACAGCCGCGGCCGCCAATGGCCGCACCAGCCTCGTGGGTGTCAGAAGGACAAACGTGACGCAACTGCGGTCGCCAATGCCACTGGTGACGCCGCCACCAGTAGTCCCGCTCTCTGGAGCGGTCGGCGGTGGAAACCGGTCAAGCCGCCGCCGCGGCCAGACAAAGACCATGGTTCCCCGCCGCAAGCCACCACAGAGTCACAACAAGCGAGACACGAGCGCTAGCGATAGTGCGTGCAATTATACAGAGAAGGGGAGTGGGGAAGGGGAGTCGGAAGGAGACGCACCGCCTCGGGGGGGCGGCTTGCGCGGGGCGGCCTCGCGGCAGCGCTGAGCGCAGTCGACTCCACGCCACGAGCCGCGTGCAAGGCGGTTTTAGCTTGCAACACCGATTGCGCGCTCCAGAAGTCTCGACCAGAGCGCTGGCCTGCAGCGTGATCATCTCGATGCATCGCGAGCTGCAATTGGCTCGCGCAGCCAATCAGAAGTCGAATAGATCAATACCTGGGCCCTGTTTTGTGGGCTCTGACAGCCAGCAAAGGGTCTTTCTGCCTGGTCTACCCACCCACATCGGACTGGGCGGTCATATCGGATACAGTACCCATCGAGCAGACGCATCATATCAGTCAGAGATCCGTTGGGAGCACTGGGGCCTGCACAAGCCGCGCTCTCGTCTTTTTCCGCACGCACACCCGCTGGCACAACTCCCGGGCCAATACACTCCCTGTTGTCCTCTCCCTTCATGCCATCTGCTCCCAGTGCTGCCGTCCCTGTGTTGTCCTGTCCAGCCTTGTGACAAGTATCCTCTGTGATCCCATGGCGTCAACGGCTGCCGCCGCCGATGGCGCCCCCCGCCAGCTGGTCGGGGCGCTCGACCAAGGCACCACCTCCACCCGCTTCATCCTCTTTGATGTAGCGACGGGCTCGCCCGTCGCCTCCCACCAAATGACCCACAAGCAACACTATCCGCACCCGGGATGGGTGGAGCACGACCCGATGGAAATCCTGGACTGCGCGGAGCAGTGCATCGACGAGGCGGTCGCATTGGGGGGTGTTGACCCGGCGTCGGTCAAGGCGGTGGGGATTACCAACCAGCGGGAGACGACGGTGGTGTGGGACAAGTACGCTGGTGGAGTGGGGTGGCGTTCGCGTGAGGGGGTGGGCATGTGCTGACCCTCTGGAGCAAGGAGGCGGCCGTACGCTGCCAAGGGTCTGCTTGCTATCCGTGCCGAGGAGTAGACTGCCGGCTGACTCGCCACCTCTTGTTCTTCTGATTGCCGTCTATGCTGCATCACTCTTTGTCTTGGCGTCTTTTGTGTGCTTGCTCCCGCTGTCTCCGCTTTCCTCATCTCTCTCCTCTGGTGTACTGTCCTGCCAGGGAAACGGGTAAACCCCTCTGCCACGCCATTGTGTGGCTCGACACGCGCACCCGCTCGACGTGCGAGTTTCTCAAACAGCGCATTGACGTCGACCGGGTGCGGGAGCTGTGCGGCCTTCCCGTCTCCACCTACTTTTCTGGCGTCAAGCTGCGGTGGCTCATGGACAACCGGCCCGCGGTCAAGGAGGCCCTTGACGCGGGCACGGCCCTCTTTGGCACCATCGACACCTGGCTGGTGTGGAACCTGAGCGGCCGAGTCACCCACGCAACCGACGTGACAAACGCCGGGCGGACGATGCTCATGGACATCCGCAAGATGGATTGGAACGACGAGCTGGTTGAGGCGGTCGGCGTGCCGCGCTCCTGCCTGCCGACCATCCGCTCCTGCGCCGAGGTATACGGCAAAATGGCGGGCACGGTGCTTGCCGGGGTGCCCATCTCGGGGGTGGTGGGTGACCAGCAGGCTGCGCTCGTCGGCCAGTCGTGCTTTCGCGTTGGGGAGGCCAAGGCGACGTACGGGACGGGCTGCTTTCTTATTGTCAACACTGGCGACACGCCCGTCTTTTCGTCTCAAGGCTTGCTGACGACGCCGGCCTACCAGCTCGGCCCGGATGCGCCGCCGGTGTACGCGCTGGAAGGGTCCATCGCCATTGCTGGAGCGGCCATCTCGTGGCTCAAGGACAACCTCCACCTGATCCACACCGCCGCGGAGGTGGAGGCGCTCGCCGCGTCTGTCCCAGACGCAGGCGACGTGTACTTTGTGCCGGCCTTTTCCGGGCTGTTTGCGCCCCGCTGGCGGCAGGACGCGCGGGGTACCATTGTTGGGTTGACCCAGTACACGACCGCCGCACATATCGTGCGGGCGACGCTCGAGGCGATTGCGTTTCAGGTCATGGAAGTGCTCCGCGCTGTCGGGGGGGACCTCCTGGAGAGCGGCGTTTTGGGTGCGTCCGCGGGCGGCCAAGACGGAGGCGGCGCCGCCGAAGCGACCGACGATGCCGTCAATGACACGACCTCATTCATCCGTGAAGTGCGTGTCGACGGCGGCGCGAGCGTCAACAACCTGCTGATGCAAATGCAGGCAGACCTGGTCGGCGCCCCAGTTCTGCGCCCGGCGGTCGTCGAGACGACCGCCCTCGGCGCTGCTTTTGCGGCGGGCTTGGCCGTCGGTGTCTTTGACAGCCCCGAGTCGCTGCGCGAAAAGTGGACGCTGGACCGCCGCTTCCAACCAGAGCTCTCGGTGGCCCAGCGCGCCCACCGCATCGGCAAGTGGGAGAAGGCCGTGCAGCGGTCACTCGGCTGGATTGAGCAAGACGAGCCGGACGCGGAGGACGAGACGGACGGGGAGGAGGAGGCGGCGGCTGTAGCCGAGGGGGCGGCGGCGGACGAGTAAGATGCAGCAGGCTGGGGACGCGGAGCAGCGCGGCACGCCTCGCGCCTTCTTGTTTCTGCACCGCTTGGTGGCAGCGGGAGTCATTGTTGTGGTTGCGCCGGTAACTGTTTCTGTTGCGTACCGATGTTGCTGTCGCAGGTGACCCCCACACCACGGTCACCGCCCTGTCTTGACCGCCAGACGCAGCGGAAGAGGGTTTGTTCAAAAAGACAGGTAGCGACAAAGCAATTGGAGCTCGGGGATTTTCGACACAGTGGCCTTGAAAGCTCTAAACTTTTCTCTTTGCTGCTCTGATCCGAGGCAGGTTTGGCCTAAATACTTTAGTGTCTATTGCCCTGATCTTGAGGATCAATTGACCCTACTTGCGCGAAAAAAATGAATCTCTCTTCCTTGCCGTGCACATTTTGGTGCCCTCAGGGGCCCTTGAACGGTAAGACGGGCTTTCTGCGTTCGCCTGTGTCGAAAAAAAACAGAACGGACGTCAGAAAGGTTCTTTTTTGAGGTGCACCATATGACGATCAATTGATTCTTAGAGGATCAAATGATCCCCTCAGGGGAATAACACTAGGAAGGTGTCTGGTGGAATCTGCCGCCGGTGGCCACACGTGGAGGTCGTGACGCCGCGCGGCCACACGCTTCGCGCCGGTTCGGCGACACAGCCGCCCACGCCGTCTGTTTGTGAACGGAAAGTGCAGCGTGGGGACAACGTGCACTCCCCGTTGCTGTACTGGACGCCGATTGGCTCCTGCCCTTGTTTCGGCGCTATCTCCCCCGCCGCCGCCGGTGGCCGTCGTGAGCCGCCGCCCCAACAAGCCTCCCAGACGAAGGCTGAGCGCCCTGCTCGTTTTACGGAGCTCAGCGGGGCCGCCTGTTTTGTCCCACTCCGTAGCCTTTGGCCTCACTCCCCCGGACACCGCCGTTATCAGCTGCCGCCGCCGTTGACAGACAACGTCGAGCCGTCTGGGCCCAGCAGCAGTTCACTGAGCTCCCCCGTCGTCTTGTTTTTTTTCCGTGACGGTTGCCGCTCCCGTCCCCCCGCTTGGCCGCCCGCATCTGCCAGTAGCGCAGTCGGGTGTGTGTCGTCTCCTTCCCACGCCCCCTCCCCCTGCCCTACCACCCTCCACTATGGACGCTCTTGGCTTTGTCGCCGGGGTCGCGGCCGCGCCTGTGCAGGGTCGGTCCGCGCTGCGCACCGGCTCTATCACCTCTGCCTTTGCTGGCGGCCGGGTGGCGCGCGCGGCGCCGGTACGACCAGCCCAACTGCCCCCGACTGTACCCGTAGACACTGTCAAAGCGGTCGTTGCGGGGGTGGACATCCCGGTTGACGCTGCGGCTGATGGCGCAGATGAGGTTGACCGGGGCACGCTCGAGACGCGCCAAGACTGCATTGCGGTCGCCATTGTTGCTCACGTTGACCACGGCAAGACGACGCTGGTAGACGCCATGCTCGGCGAAGCCAACGTCTTTCGCGCCAACGAGACGGTGCAGGAGCGGGTGATGGACTCGAACGACCTGGAGCGCGAACGTGGTATCACCATCCTCGCCAAAAATCTGGCCGTCAACTACAAAGGCACGAACGTGCAGCTGGTGGATACTCCCGGTCACGGTGACTTCTCCGCTGAGGTCGAGCGCGTCCTGAACATGGTCGACGGCGTCCTGCTGGTCGTCGACGCCGTTGAGGGCCCCAAGCCGCAGACCCGCTTCGTCTTGAAGAAGGCGATTGAGATGGGCCTGCGTGTGGCGGTAGTTGTCAACAAGATTGACCGTCCCATGAGCCGCCCTGAGTTCGTTGTCGACTCCACCTTCGACCTGTTTGTGGAGCTTGGTGCTTCGGATGAGCAGGCCGACTTCGAGATTGTCTACGCGTCGGCACTCAAGCGCATCTCGGGCCACCAAGCTGATGACCTCAGCCCGGGACTGGAGGCCGTCTTTGACGTCCTCCTCGGTCTCCCGCGGCCCAAGGTGCGGCCATCGGGCCCGTTGCAGCTGATGATTAGTAACGTCGACTACGACGACTTCAAGGGCCGCCTCGGACTTGGCCGCATCACGTCGGGCACCCTCTCCAAGGCCGAGGGTGTCGTTGTGACCCGTCCGGGTAAGGAGCCCCGCCGCGCCAAAATCAATGAGCTCTTCCGCTTCGACAACCTCGGCCGTGCCCCTGTCGAGAGCGCCACCGCGGGCGACATTGTCATGTTCTCGGGCATCGACGCGTTCGACATTGGCGATACCCTATGCTCCCCCGACGTGCCCCTGCCGCTGCCGCCCATCGCGGTGGAAGAGCCGACCGTGCGGATGACTTTCTCCGTGAATACGACGCAGTTTGCTGGCCAGGAGGGCAAGTTTGTGACGTCGAGGAATATCCGCGACCGGCTGCAGAAGGAGCTGGAGCGCAACGTCGCGCTGCGTGTCGAGGACCAGGTGGAGACTCCAGACTCATTCACTGTGTGCGGCCGCGGCGCGCTGCACCTGACCATTCTCATTGAGACGATGCGCCGGGAGGGTTACGAGTTCATGGTCGGTCCCCCAACGGTCATCTTCAAGGAAGGGGCCGACGGCGGCAAGGAGGAGCCGTTTGAGTTCGTGGAGATTGAGGTACCGGAGGAGTACATGGGCTCGGTCATCGACATGCTCGCCCGTCGCAAGGGCGAGATGGTTGACATGGCCGCTGCCAACTCACAGGGGCTCTCCAAGGTCAGCTACAACGTGCCGACGCGCGGCCTGCTCGGCGTCAAGAACGCGCTGCTGACGGCGACACGCGGCACGATGGTGATGAACGCCCTCTTTGCTGGCTATCGGCCGTTTGCTGGGGAGCTCGAGGCCAAGGAGAATGGCTCCCTGCTCGCCTTTGAGAGCGGCAAGGTCACGGCGTACGGCATGGAGGGCGCCCAGGACCGCGGACGGCTGTTGGTGAACCCCGGCCAGGAGGTGGCCAAGAACCAGATTGTCGGCGTCCACCAGCGCGCGGGCGACCTCTCCATCAATGTCGTCAAGTTGAAGCAGCTTACCAACCATCGGAGCGCCAACAAGGGCATTGACAAGGGCATTAACGGTGTCCTTGACTTCTCCCTGGACGACTCGATTGAGTACCTCGGCCAGGATGAGATTGTGGAGGTCACCCCACTCAGCGTGCGGATGCACAAGGTCATCCAGCCGAAGCGCGGTGCCCGGCGGTGAAGAGCTTTCTCTTAAGTGCACCACTTTTTGTCATGTCCTTTTTTTTGTTCAGCACGCATTGCGGTTACGTGTTGGTTTTGTGGCCACGGCTGGCGGGGTTGAGCTACTCCCGTTGGACCCAACGATTCATGTCAATAGTAGGGATGTGTGTATCCATGGCATATCTTGTCGCGGCGACTCAGTTCGCTAGTCTGCCACTCGTTCGCAGCCCTGTCTTCAGCATGGCAAGTGCACTGCGTGTCACTGCAGACAAACTGTCTTGTTATTCAGGACGTGTGCAGCTGGTCTGGCATATGTAGAACCATGGCCGCCTAGCTGTGCGTGCACGGAAGACTAAATTTTTTGTCGCGAGGGGTGGGTCTTCTATAAGAAGTTGAGATCGCAGGCTATGTAACTCGGTAGCGAGACCCCGCAGCCAAGAACTCTGGGCGTCTACCACCGCGCGCTACCGGTACGAGTTTGTGTGCCTGAGCGCACTCCCAACGTGCGAGAAACGCATTCACACAAGACAAGCCTCACCCGGCAAGGCGGACATTCACAGTCCTGGCCGCTCATGGCGATGTACGAGCAGCCCGAGTACAGGGCAACGCAACGAGTGCGAATGAGTGGAAAACGTGTCCGACGCCCCTGAGGCAGACTCAAGGCATAGGTACAGGATACAGGCAACTTTTGCTCCCGCCATGAGTCCTGGCGCCACCGCATCCAATCTACCGCAGGCAGAAAAAAAAAAGGGTCACAGCACGAAGGCATGATCATGCCTTGGCAGTCTGCTTCTTGTTGCCCTTAAGAGCATACTTCTGGTTCTTGAGGAACTTCACATCCATCTGTACAACAGGTGTCGTGCAAAAGGCGGGTGTCAACGCATGAGATGAACATTCGGACAAGGAGAGCGACAGTTAGCAGCAAACCCCGCAGGCACAAGGACAGGCGAAACGAATGGACGAGCACAAAAACGAGCGCAGTGGACCACGACCTGAGAAAACCCACGAAGAGGGGCCCACAAGAAAAAAAAAACTGTTCAACCGGGACACACGCGCGAGCCAGAGCCACATGGAACGTACTCCCTTGCGAGATGGATGGAAATGACGAGTAGGCCGCTTGATGCCGTTGCGGTGAGCCTTGTAGCTCTGGTTGTGGGCCGTGTGGTTCTTGCTCTTGGCCATCGCGTCAGAGCCAGATGGAGCAAGGCTCCACTCGCACTGCCGAAGGCGGACAAAAGAGGACGAGGTCAGCAAGGCAACAAGGCATAGGCCAGCCGATAGACCAAGAAGATCAAGAAAGACGTCCCAACAAGGTGTACCAAGGTGTACAGACACAGGCAACGAGATGTCAACAGTTGAGCGTGAAGCAACACACCACAAAGAGACGAGAGTTCATGAAAGGGTCGCTTCCCACCGGATGCACCAAAACACAACAACGCCGCATTGCCGCACAAAGAGATGCCTCATTGCCGTACAAAGAGATGCAGCACCAACACCGAGTGCAGACCAGCCGCCCCAAAACCACACGTCCGCTAATGCGATGGACGGGGAGGCCCCTCGGATGACTACCGCACGAGAACGACGACCTACAAGCAGCCGAAGAGATGGAATCCAGCAACCAAAGGCACAGAGCAACAGGCGGCAGGGAACGTACGACTGTGTAGAAATGGGGAGGAACGTGTCTGGGTCCAGGCGTGGGGTGTGCTGGGGGCAGACCGACGTGAAATCGCAACATCCGTTGCAGTCAGCAGGGACGAGGGCGTTCGCACGACGATGACCATCGGAGGTCGAAGGAGAAGTTTCAGACCGACTGAATCCGATCGATCGCATGGTCCGTTCTCACGAATTACACTGGAATTGCTGCACGAGACAGCTGTGGATTGCTCCAAGTGATATCGTTTTCAGGTAAGAGGCAGGTTGATATATGAAGAGTCCTAGATATATTGTCAAACTTGAAAAAAAGCCCACGGCAAGTCACAGCAGTTCACAGCAGCTCACGGCAGAGATTTTGACACTAAATAGGTTGCTGTCCTTTCCATAGAGCCATGCAAACGCCCCAGATGGCGCAGCACGTGCATGCCCGCGCCGGGCCCGCCCGCCGGCGAACAATTCGGACGGGGGGTAGTGGTGGTCGCCCGTGTGACCATGAGCATTGCACCGCCGTGACCGACGCTTTCGAGTTATTTGCACAAGGTGCGTTTGCCCAGGCATTGCCTTGTCTTTCTTGCCTTAATCGACTTACCTCCTTTTGATACCAATTTTGGAGGGCGTCGGCGCCCTGCTTGATTGGCTTTAATGCGCACATGATCTTTGGTCATGACCCGATGTCACGCGGGAAACCACCCCGGGACACACATAAACGCGCCCAGGTGCGACGCTAAGCGGTTCTGATATGCTAATCCCTGTCACGACCCGCCTTGAAAGTCTCAAGGCATCCTTGAATCGTTTCGCAGACGCTCGTCTTGACCATCGGTACCAGCACTGTAGAGTTTCCCACTAAGACTGTTCATCAATGACTCTTCCATCGAATGAAAAAGAACATGATGCTTTAAATTATATTGATGAAAGGTCGCATCGAAAATTCTGCATTTTCGTCAGCCATGGTGCCCAGGTCGTCACAATTCTGATCTCCCGGAAATGCGTGACTGCTAGTGTAGGAAACTCGTTTGCTGACTCCACATTTTGCGTGTGCGTGCAAGGGCGCAGGCCACTTCCTATCCCTTCTCATTCAGGCCGCCGTCGACTCGAAAATTGGTCCCAACGAGGCCACGCCACGGTCTTCTTCCACAAGTGCGAGCTCGGCATCCGTGTCGAATGCGCGGCGCGCTCTCTGCCTGCCTGACAATCCCGCCTGTCTCCCCTTGTGCGCGCTGCCCGCTATCTTTTCAACCTGTCAGACCTTCCGCTGCGCTTCCTCGTCCCTGCACTCTGCTATCTTGTATTGGATAGCTGTCGTCGCTTTGCGCGTGTCGTCTCGCTCGCACGCCTCGGTGACCTCCGGGGTTGCTCGATGGCGCCCCCCCCTCGCTCCCGTCCCGCCCGCTCAGGGAGCGGCCGCGACGCCATGGCGTTCGCGGCCAGCCTGCCGCTCGGCACCGCCCTCAACGCCCACCGGTCGGCCTGGACGTCTGGGTCCGCACCGCCGCGGGGCGTTCTGGCCCCTCGGCCGGCTCGGCCGCCCCGGTGGACCGCCGTCGCTTCCCAGCGGCCGCCTAGCAGCTCTGACTCCTCCTCGTCGGCGGGCTCCGACGCAGTCAGGAGGTCAGCCGCGGGCGGTGTCAGCGCCGACGGCGGCGCCAATGGCAACGCTGTTACGCCCGCCGCTGATAGCGGCCTCGCATCGCTGGCGCTCAGTCGCGGCGCGAGTGTCCCCCCGAAGTTCCCGGGGCTGGCCGATGAGGCTTTGGGCGCGAGCCTCGCGTTTGGCAGCCACCGCATGCGGGTCTTTTCGGGGACGAGCAACCCCGAGTTGGCCAATGCGGTTGCCCGCTACCTGGGGAAACCATCTGTCAACCCTATCCTGCACAAGAAATTCGCAGACGGCGAGACGTACGTGCGCATCGAGGAGTCGGTGCGTGGGAGCAACGTCTTCCTCATCCAGTCCACCTCCAACCCTGCCAACGGTACGTAGCTTACGGGATGATTGTGCGCTTACCACACTTGTGTGCGTATTGGTGTGTCTGGGGCGGTTACACGCTCGGAGCCAGCCGCGCGTGTAGTGCACTGCATGAGCACCTTCTCCGTTGATACTGGTTGCTGAGACTAACATGTTTTCGCATTTGCTCTCCATGCCTTGTCTTTTGGTCGCTCCTTTCCTCCGCTCCCTTGAATGTAGACCACTACTTTGAGCTTCTACTTATGATTGATGCTTGCCGCCGCGCGCACGCCGCTCAAGTCACCTGCGTGTTGCCCTACTACGGCTACAGCCGCGCCGACCGCCTCATCGACCCTGACAAGCGCCGCCGCGAGGCGCTGACCTCCAAGCTCGTGTCGAACATGCTGACCGCCGCCGGTGCGGACCGTATCGTTCTCCTGGACATCCACTCGCCCCAGTCCTGTGGTTTCTTTGACATTCCCGTCGACCACATTTACGGCTCCGCCGTGCTCGTGGACTACCTGCGCGACAAGAAGCTCGATGACTTGGTTGTCGTCGCTCCGGACGTGGGCGGCGTCGCTCGCGCGCGCGCCTTTGCCAAAGAGCTAGGCGACGCGCCGCTGGCAATCATTGACAAGCGTCGGGAGGCGCACAACGTGTCCAAGGTCTTGAACCTGGTCGGCGACGTGAAGGGCAAGACGGCTGTGATTGTCGACGACATGATCGATACGGGGGGGACCATCCACGAGGGTGCCAAGATGCTTGCCCAAAAGGGCGCGCGCCAAGTGTTCGCTGTCTGCACGCACGCCATCTTCTCAGGGCCGGCAGTGGAGCGGCTGTCGAGCGGTGCCTTTCAGGAGGTCATCGTTACCGACTCAATCCACTTGCCTCCGGAGAAGCGCTTTGAGCAGCTCCGGATCCTGTCGGTGGCGTCGGTCATTGGGGAGACCATTTGGCGTGTGAATGACCAGTCGTCGCGGTAGGGGATGGTGGTGACATATGGGGGGTCAGGAGGTGGACACACTGTCAATCTCGTGGTCTTCGCCTGCGACGTCCGAATTCGTCTTGTGCTGTAGACCACTCGGGGCGGTAAAGCATGGGACGAATCTTCATGCGCACATCCAACCAGAGGCGAGAGGCAAAGCAGCATCACTGTCGCTCGAAAGGGTCACGGTTACAGAAGCACTCGGACACACGCCTTCTGTTTTACGAGGCCTTGAGGTGTCCCAAGAACTGAGTCCCGCCAGGTGGGTCGCTTGCATGACAATGCAGCGAGACTACTGGGCACGACGATTGACCTGCCCAGCAGACTTGTTCGCGCACTGACAAGCAACTCAAAGTGCTATCCCAGTCGCGATGCGGTCACACATGAGCAATGACAACTCTCCACACCAAAAGCAAAAAAGAGCCGGCTGACTCCCGCACTCTCCCTCACATATGAGCAATGACAACTCTCCACACCAAAAGGAAAAAACACCCGGCTGACTCCCGCACTCTCCCCGCTCACAAGGCACCAAACTGAAAAGGCTACTTACTGCTGCATACTCCCTCCCCCGGAGGCGGGACCGCCAAAGTTGAACGGTGCCGCGCCAGATGGCGCGCCGCCCGCTCCTCCAAATGACGCAGAGGCGGGAGCACCCCCAAAGTTGAACCCCCCGGCTGGTGGAGCAGAGGTGGCGTCCCCCCCCGGCACTCCAAAAGCAAACTGCCCGTTTTGGGTGGTCGCCGGCTGGAGCCCCGCCACCTCCGTCTCCTCGTCGGCGGCAAAGTACGCCTCCAGTAGCCGCACGGACTTCTCGTACACATCAGCGTTGGCATGCTGCTGCAGAGCCTCAATCTTGTCCAGGCCGCCGGCCGCCTCGACGGCCTCGGCATACTCGTTGATACTGCTGTCGTCGGTTGACACCCGCAGCCGCTCGCCGACCTTGAGGATGTTGTCGAGGCCTTCCAGGGCCACAGAGATGATCCGCGCGTCCTGCGCGTCAAGCAGGTTGCACAGCGGCTGAATGGCGCCCGCCCCGACCAGCGCCGCAATCTGTTCGGGGCTGCCACCCGAGGTGGCGTTGCTAATTGCCCACGCCGCCTCCTTCTTGATGTCAAACTCAGCGGTCAGCAGCAGTTCTACCAGGGGTGGAAGCAGGCCAGAATCAATCACGGCCCCGATCTGTTCCGTGTTACCAGCCGTGATGTTGGATACGGTCCAGCACGCCTCCTTGCGGATGCTCTTTTTAGGCGAGTTGAGCAGCGCAAGCAGCGACGGCAACGCCGACGAGTTGATGACCACCTGCGTCTGCACGTCGTCGCCCGTGACCACATTGCCGACAGTCCGCAGGGCCGGCGTCTGCACCGCCACCGACGGGTGGAGGAGGAGCTCCACAAGGCGCTTGACGACACCAGACTCGACCACCGCACGGATCTTGACGTCATTCCCATCCGAGAGGTAGCTCAGCGCCCAGGCCGCGTCCGTCAACACCTCATCGTCCTCAAAGTAGACCAGGTGGGCGAGCGTCGCGAGCGCCGGTCGGACCGCGTCAAAGTCCGGTTGCGGCTTGCCGCGGCAAAGGTTGGAGAGCGTCCAAGTAGCGTTGCGGAGCATGGTGATCTTGCTGTTGCCCGTCAGCTGCGCAAGCAGCGGCGGCAGCGCCGCCGCCGCCAGCACCGCATCACGGCAACGCGGCGAGTCGCCGGCCATGTTGCCGAGTGCCCACACAGCCTGCTCTCGCACATCGTCGTTGGGCGACGACAAAAGCCGCACAAATATGGGCACGGCGCCGGCGTCCATCACCACCGCCGTGTGGGCCGACGTGCCGGACGCAATGTTGGTCAGGGCCCACGCCGCTTCGAACTGCAACTGCGGCAGCGCCTCGCATTGCAAGAACTCGACAAAGCGGGGAACCACTCCCTGCTGGATGACCTGATCAATAGGCGGATTGCGCTCTGTGGAAGGGAGGCGGTGGACTTATGGGGCGGTTGTCACATCAACAGCAACATGACAGGCCACATGGACAAGCAACGCGACAAAAAAATCCAGGACGGTCAGTAACAGCACAGAAGCCCCACACAACGAACCCACAACACGGCAACCGTATTAGAAAGAGCGGGCACACACCCTCAACAGGGTGTCGCAGACCGCGGAGCCACAGATCGGACAGCCTCCCAACCACCACCCCAGTCTCACGCGTGGCCTACTAAACGAGCAGCTTACAACCTTACAGACTCCCCGTACACCCCCACGCACGACAGCCCCACAGAAAAAAAAAAAGAAGGCGGACACCACGCAAACAGACTCCGCCCCACACGCACACGGCTCCTCCGAAACGTACCAATAGACAGCAGCTTGCGGAACTCAAGCGTGTACTGCATCTGCTCCGCACCATTGGCGCTCATTACCCCTCGCACCATCTCCGGCAGGCGCTCCAATACAGCCGCATCTGTGCCCCGCACGTTCGAGTCAATGAGCGAGTCGGCCGCCGCGACATCCCCACTCACTCCCGGTGCCGCCGACGATGACCCCGTCGTCTCCCGCCGCTTCTTCAGCAGATTCTCTTCGCGCTTTGCCTTGCGGATCTCCACCTGGTGGTCCTCCCGTTTCCGCCGCGCCTCATCACCGTCAATGGCCTTCTTGAAGCCGGCGCGCCGCGCCTCCTGCTTGTTCAAGCGGGACGACATGGTGGTGGTAGCAACACCGGACAGGAGACTTCAAAAAGGAGGGAGGACGAGCGGCACGAGCGTCGGAAACGAGCAGAAGAACAGCAACCGAAGAGCAGGGGAAGGAATAGACACTAGCGTCGACCAGACCCCAGTGACCCGTTGACACAAGCACTAGATTTACACGCCTGGATGCAGGCCGAGCAGCCGACAAGCGCGGCTAACCGACGCGCCAGAGCCCCCAACGCGGCCGACAACACGTGCGGGGCCGAGTGCCGGAGCGGCTGGACGCCGGCCACGCAGCAGCCTCCAGCGCGGTACGGCAGGAGCGTGACGCGGGCGCACCAGCGACGGCGGCGGCGGCTGCAGGGCGCTGCTTGCTGGCCCGACAGCCTCTCACACCCCCTGCCAGCGGACGCGCACAAAACGACCTGCGAGCTGGGCCGCACCACAGCAGCGTCCGTGGGCGGTGCGAGCGACGCGGATTGGTTGACTGGCTGTGAGGCGGTGGGACAGTGGGCGCCGCCGTCGCCCTCCCTGTCAACAACCTGCTTTTTGACCAAGCGATGCACTCGAGAGCGACAGTGACCGCCCGGGACGTTGGCAAGAAAGGGGTGTGCGTAGCAGAAAAACAGCATCGCAGAGAAGAAAACAAGGCTTGTGTTTCGTACACGTCAGGAAGACCAGTTCCGAAGACGTGTTGTTTTGTTCAATTCATATGAGTTTATTTTTGGACTGTATCCTTCTCTTGACCAATCAGACCGTGGCCTGTCGAGTAGCCGCTGTACTACTTTTTACAGTGCGCACGGTAGAGTGTCCCACGTCCTGTTCCCTCAATTATTAGAAAATGTGTGAGCCACTTCTCGAATTGTCGCAGGCCTCGTGGCGAGTGCTCCCACAGCTCAAGCACAATTCTCAGGGTCGCATGGGCGCCACAGATGCCTTCGACGCCTGCGCAACGGCTTCCTCGCGGTGCCAGGCGGTATCGACGGTCAGATCCAAACCCTCCCATGGAGCATCTCCCACAACCACAACCAAGTGCGGGGCAGACGACGTGGCGTAGCCGCCACCCCCCACATCCAGGACTTGGAGATGGCGTTCGACCACATGGCCGAGCAGGCGTACCAGCCCGGGTGGGGACAGGTCTGGGTCGGGCCCCGCGTCAACGCACCTCCCATGCGCTGCGACGACAGAGAGAACAAAAATAGCGACGGCCGCAGTGCACCCAGTTGTGGCGACCACCCATAGGGGCACGACCACTGGGGACCTATACACCGTGATCACTGCTGGCAATCGCATGTAGGCAAGCGCCATCGTCAGCACCGGCAAGGAAAACCGCGCACCAGAGTCCAGCTCCCACACCTCGGGGGCGCGGTAGGTGAGGCAGGCGCGTGCCACCACCAGCGGGACCGGTAGCTCCTTGGGACGGTCAAAGTGGTAGACGCACGTTGACTCCTGGGCGGGCAAGAAGAGGGTCCGCGAGATCCCGCGGCTGGGTCGCACGTGTGGCGCCGTCAACCGCACCATGGTCAAAATCATGAGGGACTTGTTGCGGTGCAACCAACCGGCAGCTCCATCGCCGCGGAGGGCGGCAACCCCGTCGGAGCGCGGTACCGTTCCCCAATCACTGTTGCCCGAGCCGTTGACGAAGTCGTTCCCGCCCTTCGCATCAAAGGGTGGGACAACCAGCTCCGCGAAGACGACGCCTGATGGAACCTCATCGATGCGCACTTGCGTGGGGGCGGTTGCAGTACACGATGCCGACCGGAGGATGACCCTGGGGACGCCCGCCGCGCATGCGCCATGGCTCTGACGCACACCCACGGCCGCAGCCAGGCAGACGTCACCGTACGTGGCACCCAGGGCGGCGCCAGCCAGTACCTCATCGACAGCTGTCGACACAAAGCTGGCAGGCTGCGACACGACAGTGCCGCTCAAAAATGCCGCCGCATCCGTGGTCAGCGTCGTCGTTGAGGTGGCCTGAATGGCGTCGCCGCTTGTCAAGGTAGTCAAGGCTATCGGTGGGGCGGTCAAAGCCGCCGCCGACACTGCCAGGACCGTCGCCGCCCGCCACAAGCGGGATCGAAAGGAACCCCCGGCAGCAGCATCGTCGGTGCGGGTCATAACAACACGGACAAGCTTCGCCGTCGCGGACCGAAGGCCGACGTCTCTCACTGCCAGGCCCAGCGGCAGGCGTCCAGTACGATATAAGCGGCCTTGATTTGCAGCGCGGGTGGCAGCGGCTACCGCCGCGATGGCCAGCGTAGTGACCGCTACGATGACCACTTCGGCGGCGGCGTTGACCAGCCCGCTCGGCGCGTACACGTTGACCATTTTCGTGGAGGTCGAGTAAGTTGCTGCGTCTCTTTCTGCTCTGGGTGGCGGAGATGCCGATGATACCGCCCGGGGGCTCACCCAAGCTGAAGATGGCCGCCTGTGTTAAACAGGAGAGCCCACAGGTGACCCGCACACAGGGTCTGAAGTCTGGCTGATTTTCGGAAGATGAGCGGGCCACTTTCCATCACCAAGAGACCCTGTGAGCCCTTTGTCATCTCCCTTCCACAGCGACAGCGCACAACATGCGCGATGATGGTGAGACGGGCTTTTGCTCTGGCTGGCAACACCAGCATACAGTTTCGCGTAGTGCATCGGACGACCCCGTGGGCTCTGTCTTGTGCGAGCACCAGGCCCTCAATCCTGCACCGTAATCGACGTACTGCCTGGCGAGCTCCCCCACCTGATGGGGACTGGTGGCAGTTTGCAACAATGCACAGACAGCGTTGAAATGGAAGGCGCCGGGTCTCGTGCCCGACGCAGGAGACTCTGCAGCCTGCTCCGAAGAGGTAAGACGTGCGGCAATATACTGTAGATCGTCGCGCCGGCCGCGTACAGCGCAGGCGGGTGCGAGCCAATCCACCCGGCATGGCCCTGTCACGCTCGCCTGGTGTGCGGGACCAGGGCAGAGCCTGTATGGGTCGGACAATTCTGGCCCGACCAGACTGATCGGAACGAGCCCTGGCCGGCGCGTTGACCAGCCCGCCGACACGGGAGGCAGCAGCTCCCGTGGACCACCAGTTGAGAAGCCCAACAGAATAACCCGCAGACCGATTTTCATCTCTGCTGCCGCCGCCACTTGACCTGGTGGCAGCAGCGCCGCCGCTCGGCCACCTCGGCCACACGCCCCTCCCAGCGCCGCTCCCCAACAACACCTCCATCCCGCCTAGTCCCCACCTCCGCCTCCCCCAGCACCCAGGTGTGCACCCAACGCGCGCAAGCTCCGCTTCCGCGCGTTCCCCGCGTAGCGCTCCACCCACGACGCCGGCAGGGCCATCTCCTCCACCTCTGGACCAGGGGGGATGGCCGTCCACGGGGGGGCGGCGGCGGGCCCGCCCGAGTCCTGCCGCCAGGGCTCCGCGTGCACGGAAAGCCCGTAGAGAGACGGTGGCAGGGGCGGCGCGGCGCCGGGTGGTGGGGGGGGGGCACCCGTGCGGCGCCGCTTGAGGGCGCGCGTGGCGGCGGCGAGCGCGCCACGCACGGCCCCAGCAGCACCAGCGGCGGCCGCCGCGCCACTGGCAGCTTCCACGTCAACGGGGGGAGCATCCACGAGCGCGGGCGACCGACCCCTGCCACCGCCGCCACCGCCACCGCCGCCGCCGCCACTGCCGCTGCCGCCACCGTCTCGGCGGGTCGCGCCCGGCCGCGCATCGTCTCCTGTCAAGTCAATGGTCGCCACGGGCCCGCTGGGGTGCACGCCCCGCCCAGACCCAGACGGAAGGCCCCTCCGCGACGCCCGCGAGGGCGGTCCGTAGGGGGGTCCGCCCTCCCCCCCCCCCCCCCCCCCCCCCCCCCGCCCCCCCCCCCCCCCCCCCCCCCCCCCCCCCCCCCCC
>ENA-ORXT01002601-ORXT01002601.1-marine-metagenome-genome-assembly--contig:-NODE-2601-length-21327-cov-55.149224_pt1 | contig 21327 bp, 8 predicted proteins | sample MGYA00237868_ERZ511482 | MGnify/ENA metagenome assembly ERZ511482
ATGAAAATAGGTTTCGATGCCAAGCGTCTGTTCCATAATAGGGAAGGATTAGGCAGCTATGCAAGGACAATCACCCAAGACCTACTGTCATATTATCCTGATCATGACTATCACTTATATACACCGTCTATAGGTGACCGCCAATTAGCACATGACATTAGTGACCATGATTCTTGCTCTGTACATCAGCCAAAAGGGTTTGCACCTATGTGGCGTAGTCGTGGAATAGTTAAGGACCTCAAGAGAGATCAGGTACAAGTGTACTTAGGTCTCAGTAACGAGTTGCCATTCGGTATAGAAAAATCTGGAATCAAATCTGTACTTGTATTGCATGATATGATATATAAGAAATTTCCCTTGCAGTACAATGCTATAGATAGAGCCATTGTCCATAAAAAAGTTAAACACGCTGTATCAGTGGCAGATATGATTATAGCGCCCAGTCAGCATACAGCTAAGGATATAGAAGAATGTTTTCCTGGGACGACTTCTAAGACTCGTGTGATATATCAGTCCGTACCGCCAGCGTATAGAAAGCAAGAAAGTGGAAATAATTCCTCTAAGCACCTATTATGTGTGGGTACGATTAACGAAAGAAAGAATTATCATACTGTTATAAAAGCTATGGCAGAGATAGAAAGATCTGTCCTTCCTAAGTTAGTAATAGTAGGAGAGGGGAAGCAATACAAACAGGACCTTGTCGAGATGATCGAGAGATACGATCTCACAGATTTTGTAACCATATGCAAAGACATATCCACAGATGTACTGGTAGAACGATACCGAGAATCTATAGCTCTCGTGATGCCCTCAGCCTATGAGGGATTTGGGATACCTGTGTTAGAGGCACTGACATTAGGAGTCCCCGTTATCATTAGCAATAATACATCACTACCAGAAGTCGCAGGAGATCATGGCATTGTTATTGATTATATGGATCATATAGCTTTAGCGAATGCGATAAAGCAACTTTCTAATCCAAATGAAAAGTCAAAGCTTCTTCAGAATTTAGATTCACACTTAGAAAAATTTGATTCTAAGTCTATCAGTCAGCAATACATACAATTGATCGAATCAATCGTCTGATTGGTGGACATTAGCACTTCCATAGTTTCTATTATGGAGGATAATTTCTATATTTGAACAAGCGCAAGCAAAGATAAATCCAGGTTTCATTCTCATTATCTTGGGGTGATTGTTAGAATCACCCCTTTTTTTATGCCCATAACTTTCTTCTACCGCATAAATTCCAGCCATAAGTTAATAAGTTACATATTAAAGATATCTTGATATATAGATAAATATAATATGTATATTCGTGTATTATAAAAGGTTAAGCTCCTTTTGTATGTTTTAACTTAAGTAAAAACTACGCGAATGTCTCAACTTAATCTCTTGAGGTACCTATGGTTATACATATTAGTACCTGGGATAGTCCTTGCATTATCTACTTCCGCAGATGCACAGAATTCCTACTCATGTGACATCAGATCTAATGATGTAATAAGAACATTATCCACTCGGAGAGTGGCTCAGAATGCGATATCTGTCTCCCGAGGTGGGTATAGTCCATGGAATATTACAGAAAATGAACTTTTAGAAGATAACAGACATATTGCCATTGATATAGATCCTCATCTCTCTACAGAGGCACTAAGATTCAATAATTTCAACTTTGATCTTCCAGAAAATGTATCGATTACAGGTATAGAAGTTATCATTACTGGTGATTCAGAATCAGATACCCCACTATGGGAACAAGATATCAGACTCATAGGTAGTGGAGGTAATACTGTAGGAGATAACAAAGCGAATAAAGAACTGGCGGGTGATGCCTGGAATCTGGATACCTTATCGAGTTTGGGGTATTGGACATATGGGAGTAGTGTAGATCTATGGGGTAGTAACTGGAGTCCTTCTGATATCAATAATAACAATTTTGGTTTTTCGCTTCAGACTAAAAACAGAAGTGACGAAATAGCAAGTCTATCAATAGATCAGTTAATTATTGTAGTTTACTATGATAATCCGATCATCATATGCCAAGCTCATGCGTGTATCGTCGTGACAGTAGAAGCTGATGAGTCAGTTGTATCATATAACTGGAATGTTAGAGGACTGGAATGGGAACCTTCTAATGACGACCCTAATGTTATTAATGTAATCGCAGATAACGCTTCATTTGGCGAATATGAAGTCTGTTTAGATAGACAGTATGATAATGGTCGACAAGAATCTTGCTGCCGAGCTATTACATATCAAGACTGTAGCACAGGGAGTATCGGAGATTTTGTATGGCAAGATCTTAATGGCAATGGATTCCAAGACAGTGGAGAGCCAGGTCTATCTGATTGCAACGTGATTCTATATACAGAATCACTTTCGTACGTTGCAAGTACTCAGACTGTTAATGGGATGTACTTATTTACAGATTTAGATCCTGGAAATTATATCGTACAAGTAGATGTAAAAGATTACTGCCCGACTAAGTTTGACGGTTCTAACACGACACTTAATTCTGATTTTTATAATGCGTTTCTACCTAACAGCAGTCATGTCGTTTCTCTAGCTGCTAATGAGGATAGGAGAGATATAGATTTTGGCTTGATTAGAAAGGGTAGTGTCGAAGGACTGACATGGATAGATAAGAACGATAACGGGTTATACGAAGACACAGATTGCCCTATTGCTGATATCAAAGTCAGCATCGTCAATACTGATGGAGACACAGTAAGATGTGTAATATCAGGTGCAGATGGAACATATGTTGCAGATAACGTACCTCCCGGTGAGTATACCGTCAAGTTTGCTTTTCCACAGGAGTACTTAGTCACTTCTCGTGGTGTCGATAGCCATACGCTGCCTGGTCATTGTTCCGAGGCAGTCACTGTAGGTGAGAATATTACCACTACTGTTAATGCAGGGGCATTCCGACCTTCCACCTTAGGTAATTATGTATGGTTAGATTCTAATGAGAATGGTATCCAAGATACTGACGAACCAGGAATCGCTGGGGCAGTGATAACACTCACATCTTGTGACGATATTTTTATAGGCGAATACCAGACGGATGCTAATGGTAATTATCAGATCTCAGACATTGCGCCAGGGACTTATAAGATCTGTGTAGATCCTATGAGAGATGACTTAGAAGCGACGCTCAGTAGTATAGGAGACGATACATTAGATTCAGATCATGTTGCAGGGACTGCATGTACAGCTTGCATAACAGTAGGAGAAAATGCTAATGATCAGACGTATGACTTTGGGTTCATAGAAAGTGAAGTACTGAGTAAGATAGATGTTTATGTATTTGAGGATGTCAATAATGATGGAGTCAATGATGCCAATGATCCACCGATCCCAAATGTCAAAGTAGAAATATATGATTGTAACGGTAGCCTCATAGCCGATCTCACAACAGATAATGTAGGTGCCGTATGGCAAATGGATATCCCTATAGGTAACTATTACATTAAAGTAACTCCGCCTTTAGGATATACAATCAGACCAGGTGGACTTATCACAGGTGCTAATGGACGTGGTACCACAGATTGTCTTAGTTCTGCTCCGATGGGTTTTAGCTTAGAGATTCCATTAATAAGATATATTCCTAACGTAACAATATCGGTATATGAAGATACAGATGGTGATGGAGTTAATGGTCCTAATGATCCTCCACTGTCCAGCATCTCTATAGATATATATACGTGTGATGGTGTGCTTGTAGCTAATACCACCACAGATGCATTGGGGATAGTATTGCAGACTTTGCCAGAAGGAAATTACTATTATAGAATATATCCACCGAGTGGTTATGTATTAGGTTTTGATAGCATCATCGATGGTAGCAATGGAACTGATACCACACCTTGTCTACCTACTGGTCCTGATGGTATTAGTATAGAGATAGGACTTGTCGAGTCTAATGCACAGATAGATGTCTATGTCTATCATGATGTAGATGATAATGGAACGAATGATCCTAATGATCCAGCCTTACCGAATGTAGGTGTAGAAATATACAATTGTTCTACTGGTCTAATTTCCAGTATGAGTACAAATAACTTAGGTGCTGTATGGCAGTATAATATCGAGAATGGTGATTACTATATCAAAATCATTCCACCTGCAGGCTACACGATCAGGCCAGGAGGTATTATAACTGATGCTAACGGGCCAGGTACCACTGACTGTCTTAATTCGGCACCGATAGGATTCAGTATAGAAGTAGGACTTATACTCATAGGAGATCCTAATGTAACAGTATCAGTATATGATGATACAGATGGTGATGGAGTTAATGGTCCTAATGATCCTCCATTGTCCAGCATCTCTATAGATATATATACGTGTGATGGCGTGCTTGTAGCTAATACGACCACAGATGCAGTGGGGGTAATCTTAGAGACTTTGCCGGAAGGAAATTATTATTTTAGAATATATCCACCAATTGGTTATGTCATAGGTTTCGGAAGTATCATAGATGGTAGCAATGGAACTGATACCACACCTTGTCTACCTACTGGTCCTGATGGCATTAATATAGAAATAGGACTTGTCAGGTCTAATGCACAGATAGATGTCTATGTCTATCATGATGTAGAAGATAATGGAACGAATGATCCTAATGATCCTGCCTTACCGAATGTAGGTGTAGAAATACACAATTGTACTACTGGTCTAATTTCCAGTATAAGTACAAATAACGTAGGTGCTGTATGGCAATATAATATCGAGAATGGTGATTACTACATCAAAATCATTCCACCTGCAGGCTATACGATCAGGCAAGGAGGTATTATTACAAATGCTAACGGGCCAGGTACCACTGATTGTCTTAATTCGGCACCGACAGGATTCAGTATAGAAGTAGGACTTATTAATAATACACCACCTACAGGTACAGGAATTATAACAGGAGTTATATGGCAAGATGATGATGGATCTTCCACTAATGATAATGAACCTCCAGTATCTGGAATCACTGTATCATTGTATACTTGCAATGGTGACTTCGTTGCCAGCACACAGACAGATGCTCAGGGAGCATATGCTTTCGTTGATTTATTGCCAGGAGAATATTATATCGAAGTCGATAGTCTGCCAGGATTTGCTTTTAGTACAGGAGCAGACTCAGGAGTAGATAATTCTAATGGATCAGGAACTACAGCTTGCATAAGCGTGGATGACACAACTGTAACCATCAATGCGGGAATGGCTCCGCTATCTTCTATAGGTAATTACGTATGGCTGGATAATAATGTCGATGGTATACAAGATGCAAATGAGTCAGGTGTAGCTGGTATTCCGTTGGTGCTATTTGATGACAATGAATTAGAGATTGCTAATACTGTTACAGGCACGCAAGGAGAATATATTTTTTCAGATATTGCTCCTGGTAATTATAGAATAGAGATACGTGATTCGAGAACTTTTGGAGTCACACTACAGAGTATAGGACCTGAAGATACAGATTCTGAATTGAGAATAGAAGGGTCAAGATTGGTCTCAGAATACTTCACTCTAAGTGGTGGAAATGATCTCACCGATATAGATATGGGACTAACAATAGAGTCAGCAATCATAGGTGGACTGGTTTTCCAAGATGAAGGTCTCGATGGCGTACTTAGTAATGCAGATGATAGGGTACAAGATATTTCTGTACATCTCTATAGTAGCGCAGGCGTACTCACGCAGACACTTATCACAGATACAGGAGGCGCATATGTTTTCTTTAATGTGATTCCCGGTGACTACTATGTTCAGTTTGATGCAGCTTCTGATATTGTTTTTACCATGCCTAATATTGGTTCAGATGAGTTGCTCGATTCCGATGTTATCGATACAGATGGACGGACAGATATAATAAGCGTAGAAGGCGGTGACATCATCCAAGGTGTCAATGCAGGTCTTACGCAGACAAGCGGTTGCATCTCCGGAGTATTTTGGGATGATGCTAATCGGGATGGTATCTTGGGTAATGGAGCAGGAAGTGCTGCGAGCGAAAACACTTCTAATCAGAGACTGATGGAAGAGCGTAGAATAGACAACGCTACAGTCAATTTATATAGAGAAGATGGAACACTTGTGGCTACAGATATCACTGACTTCGATGGACAATATAATTTCTGTGACCTGGAAGTCGGTAATTACTATGTACAGTTTACATTACCAGACAATTACGTATTTACAATAGCTAATCAAGGAACAGATGAGTTATTAGATTCTGATGTAACTGATCCAGTCAATGGAACAACCGACATTATATCTGTCAATACCTCTAATATTATAAATGGAATCAGTGCTGGAGCTTACGAGCAGTCGACAATAGTATCAGGAACCTTCTGGGAAGATGCTAATTCTGATGGAATATTATCTGCATTAGAAATTGGAGTCAGTGGTATCTCGATTAATCTTGTTGCGGCTGATGGTAGTATAGCATTGACTGCATTATCTAATCAAGACGGCATCTATACATTTACTGATCCTACTGCTGGCGTATATAGTCTATCAGTTATCGTGCCTGATAGCTTGGCGTTGACACAAAGTATGATTGGAGCAGATCCTTCTCTTTATTCACACTTTAGTGAAAGCGATAATTCTACATCTACATTTAATATTACCACTGGAGAGATTTATAATAATATCAATGCTGGATTTATAGAGAAAGAAGAACTCAGACCAGCTAGAGTGAGCGGGCAAGTATGGCTAGATGTAAATAGAGATGGAATTTTACAGACCATAGAAAGAGGTATTTCAGATGTAACTATCAATCTTATGGAGATGGATATGACAATAGTCAATACAGTTTCTACAGGTAGCGATGGCGATTATAATTTTACCAATATTCCTTCTGGTGATTATATATTAGAAATCATGAATTCAGATACCTATGCCATGACGACGGCACATGTAGGGAATGATCCCACAGTGTATTCTCATTTTGATGAGTCCAGTAGAAGCAGTGATCCGATAGCAGTAAGTGAAGGAGATAATATCAGCAATATGAATGGTGGACTAATTCCTAATATAGGTTCTATGTCGGGAACGATATGGTTAGACACGGATGATGATGGGAAATATGATACAGACGAGAATGGAATACAAGGCATCAATGTCAACTTACTAAGAGCTGACGAATCTATAGTCTCTTCGATCTTTACAGATGCATCAGGTGCATATAGTTTCACTGACTTAGATGCAGGAGATTACATCTTAGAAGTGGTGTCAGGAACTACTTATGATCATGCCAAGGGATTCAGAGGAGCAGATGAGACAATCTATTCTCATATACTTATGAATTTCGGAAGGTCAGATATCAAGAGTATAGCGGCAGGTGATAATCTAATAAATATCAATGCAGGATTGACGGAAGCGCAAGTTACGACTTCTGTATCGGGAACGGTATGGTTAGATACGGATGATGATGGGAAGTATGATACAGACGAGAATGGAATACAAGGCATTAATGTCAACTTACTAAGAGCTGACGAATCTATAGTCTCGTCGATCTTTACAGATACATCAGGTGCATATAGTTTCACTGACTTAGATGCAGGAGATTACATCTTAGAAGTGGTGTCAGGAACTGCATATGATCATGCCAAGGGATTCAGAGGAGCAGATGAGGCAATCTATTCTCATATACTTATGAATTTCGGAAGGTCAGATATCAAGAGTATAGCAACAGGGGATAATCTGATGAATATCAATGCAGGATTGACAGAAGCGCAAGTTACGACTTCTATGTCGGGAACGGTATGGTTAGATACGGATGATGACGGGAAGTATGATACAGACGAGAATGGAATACAAGGCATTAACGTCAACTTACTAAGAGCTGACGAATCTATAGTCTCGTCGATCTTTACAGATGCATCAGGTGCATATAGTTTCACTGACTTAGATGCAGGAGATTATATATTAGAAGTGGTGTCAGGAACTGCATATGATCATGCCAAGGGATTCAGAGGAGCAGATGAGACAATCTATTCTCATATACTTATGAATATTGGAAGGTCAGATATCAAGAGTATAGCAGCAGGGGATAATTTGATAAATATCAATGCAGGATTGACGGAAGCAGTTAATACTATAGTCAGTGGAGTTGTCTGGTTAGACGAAAACAAAAACGGATTTTTAGATGATACAGAATTAGGACTGGAAGCGATCGAAGTCGAACTATATCGCGAAGGTGGAACATTAGTGGCTTCTACGTTGACTGCTGTTACAGGTAGGTATACATTTGATGGATTAACTGCAGGCCGTTATTATGTTCTGTTTAATATGATAGCTGACCACACATTTACAATTCCAAGAGCTGGAGGAAGTGCTCCTAATGATAGTAATGTAACAGATTTCAACTTAGGTACTACAAATATATTTGCTATCGCCAAGGGTAATTACTTCGGTAATATACATGCAGGGTATATTAGAGAAAATGATCCTGTAGATACTGTAGGATCTATTACGGGGTATGTGTGGGAAGATAGAAATGGAGATGGAATATTAGAAATAGCAGAAGGTGGACAAAATGATGTGGTGGTCATATTATATGATGCATCAGGGGTAGAAGTTGCAAGAACCACTACGAGTAATGATCCTGATACAGGTCGTCCAGGTTATTATGATTTCTTACAGATTGTAACGGGTAGTTATACTACAGAGTACCTCTTAGATGATCAAGCTCAGCCAACTATTTCTGGGCAGGACTCTGCATTAGGTGATGATATGAAGATAGATGGATTTTCCGTCTCAGCAGGAACACAAATTACAGTCAATGCAGGATATTACTTCACAGCATCTATAGGCGATTATGTATGGCAAGATGCAAACGAGAATGGTATACAAGACGATAGTGAGACAGGTGCTCAGAATTTCTTTATTAAGTTATTGGATACGAATGATCAGCAGGTGGCATTTACATTTTCTGATTCAGAAGGTGGCTATGCATTCGATAATTTAGCACCAGGAGATTACTATATACAAGTGGACTTCCAGCTAGGTATATCATTTTCTGCAGGTGGATTAGGAGATGCGGAGTCAGACTCTAATATCAATAACGATAATGGCTTTGGTACTACGTCTACTATCACACTAAGCAGCGGGGACAATAACAATACGATAGATATAGGCCTGATAGTTGCGCCAGCAACGGCAGGCGACAGAGTATTCGCTGATACAAATGGAGACGGTATACAAGATGATGCGGAAGGTGGTATAGATGGTATTGCAGTGATGTTATATGATAGAAATGATAACTTAATACAATCGACAGAAACAGCTACCGTAGCAGGAGAGTCAGGAAAATACCTATTTGAAGATATCAAAGCAGGTAACTATTATATTGTATTTGATATACCAGCAGGATTAGATATCAGTCCACAAGATGAGGGGGGGGATGACAGCAAAGATTCTGATGTCGATAATTCTCAAGAATTTGGAAGTACAAGTATTTTTGAGTTATCAGCAGGAGAGACAGATCTGGATATTGATTGTGGAATAATTTCCAGCTTATCGATCGGAGATAGAGTATGGCATGATAGAGATTCTGATGGAAGCTTCGATAATAATGAACCAGGAGTTAGTGGGGTGGAAGTAACGTTACATGATGGAGAAGGTAATTATTTATCTGCTACCACGACTAATAATCAGGGTATATACTCATTCGATGGACTTAATCCAGGAGACTATTATCTACAGTTTAATGCACCAGATAACTTTACATACACGGAGAAAGGGGTAGGTGCTCCATCCATAGATAGTGATGTGAATGAAGACGGAAGCTCTGACCTTATTACGCTAACAAGTACAAGCGGCACGAGAAAAGTCTCAGCTGGTCTCATCAGACCTTCTAATGAGATAGGAGGTATTGCATGGTGGGATAATAACTTAGATGGTCTCTACACGACAGATGAGGATCTGATGGAAGGTGTAACAGTATACTTGCTTAATAATAATCAGCAATTATTAGACGAAGTTCAGACTAATATTTTGGGGAGATACGTCTTCTATGACATTCCTAATGGTCCATATATTATACAATTTGCATCGGAGGTAGATATGTCATTTACCTCAAGAAATGTAGGTGGCAATGATAAGATTAATTCAGCAGTAGATGCAGATGGGTATAGTCAGATTGTCAATGCTACTGGACAGACTGTAGAGAGATATATTAATGGTGGCTTAATAGATATCGAAGCCCCAGGTATAGCTAAGGTATACCCTAATCCAGTATCAGGTAATGCCATACAGTTAGAAGTTAGATCTGCAAAGGATGCAGCTAATATATCTGTTTACTTATATGATATGTCTGGAAGACTGATGGACTCATGGACTTCTCTACAGCAAGCAAAAGCAGGATTATCTAAGTATAAGCTACCAGTATATGATCTATCTGGACAGTACATCATGAAAGTCAGAGTAGGAAATAGAGTAGAAACTAAAAAGCTAATCATCTTAGATGAATAGCAACGAATCATAATTCAAGAAAGTTGAGATAGCCCCATGACCCATTGCTTAGGTTGTGGGGTTTTTTATTAATGAAACTCTGTTTTGAAAGATTGCGTAGCAATAAATTCTAAATTGTTAGTTGAACTAATCTCGCTTTTCAGCAGGATCTTAGATTTTAGCATGAATTTATGTGAGTTGGAAATTCTATGATTACAAAAGGGATGAGTGTAATTCATCGAGGTCAGAGACCACGACGATCAAGGTTTGACATTGACATTGACATTGTCAACTCCGATGGTCGAGGTTTGTAACCTCGATCCAATATGCTTGTATCTTATCTTTTTGTTATCGAATTCATGTGAGTTGGAAGTTCTATGATTACAAAAGGGATGAGTGTAATTCATCGAGGTCAGAGACCTCGACGATCAAGTGGTCGAGGTTTGTAACCTCGATCCAATATGCTAATATCTTATGTTTTTGTTATTCAATTTATGTGAGATGGAAATTCTATGATTACAAAAGGGATGAGTGTATTTCATCTAGCTCAGAGACCTCGACGATTTAGTGGTCGAGGTTTGTAACCTTGATCCAATATGATGTGAGTTGGAAATTCTATGATTACAAACGGGATGAGTGTAATTCATCGAGGTCAGAGACCTCGACGATCAAGGCATTGACATTGACATTGATATTGAGCTTGACATTGACATTACCAATCCAAAGATTTCTCCACAAGGTCGATAAGAAAATAGAAGTAGAATACCTCCGATGGTCGAGGTTTGTAACCGTCGACAAGAAAATAGAAGTAGAAAACTCAGATGGTCGAGGTTTGTAACCTCGATCCAATATGCTTGTAACTTATGCTTTTGTTATCGAATTCATGTGAGTTGGAAGTTCTATGATTACAAAAGGGATGAGTGTAATTCATCGAGGTCACAGACCTCGACGATCAAGGATACTGTACGAAATTTTAAAATCTCCGACCTCCGATGGTCGAGGTTTTAACCTCGATCCAATATGCTTGTATCTTATGTTTTTACTATTGAATTTATGTGAGATGGAAATTCTATGATTACAAAAGTGATGTGTGTATTTCATCGAGGTCAGAGACCTCGACGATCAAGGATACTGTACGAAATTTTCAAAACTCAGATGGTCGAGGTTTATAACCTCGATCCAATATGCTTGTATCTTATGTTTTTACTACTGAATTTATGTGAGATGTAAATTCTATGATTACAAAAGGGATGAGTGTAATTCATCGAGGTCAGAGACCTTGACGATCAAGGCATTGACATTGATATTGACATTGCCATTGATATTGCCAATCCAAAGATGTCTCCACAAGGTCGACAAGAAAATAGAAGTAGAATACTCCGATGGTCGAGGTTTGTAACCTCGATCCAATATGCTTGTATCTTATGTTTTTACTATTGAGTTCATGTGAGATGGAAATTCTATGATTACAAAAGGGATGAGTGTATTTCATCGAGGTCACAGACCTCGACGATCAAGGGGACCTCGACGATCAAGGTTTGACATTGACATTGACATTGACCCTGACTACGCCCTTTGCACAGTGCACATCAAATGCCGAAAAAGGCAACCCACATAACGCAGATTGCCTATAATTTTTTTCATTATTGACATTGACATTGACATTGACATTGACATTGACATTGACATTGACATTGAAATTGACACTGAAATTGACCCTGACTACGCCCTATGCACAGTGCACATCAAATGCCGAAACCAGGTTCTCAGCAATCATCTGTGCTGACCTGCCTTCGATATGGTGTCTCTCGATCATATGTACCAGATTGCCATCCTTAAATAATGCGATTGCTGGCGATGATGGCGGATATGGGAGCAAGAATTCTCTAGCCTTATCTACAGCCGCTTTATCGACTCCTGCGAATACTGTTACAGCATGATCTGGTGTCTTAGAGTGCTGAAGTGACATTTTAGCGGCAGGTCTGGCATTACCTGCGGCACATCCACAGACAGAATTCACAACTAAAAGGACCGTTCCCTCGTTTTTAGAGAGTAATTCAGTCACAGATTCGGGTGTAGAGAGGCCATTAAAGCCAAAATCAGTTAAATCTTTAGCCATAGGCTTTACTAATTCGATTGGATACATATTATTATGCTTTAGATTAATACGTTATTTATTAATATTGTACTGCGATATTAACAACAATTATTGATATGCAAAAGATTTCAATTTATATCACTTTTTTAGCTTTGATGATTTTGGCCTATGCTTGTACACGAGATGAGGCACCAGAAATCACTTGTGAGGGCGTAGCGAGTTATGATCTTAATATTAAGATGATCATCGAGACTAGCTGTGCCTATGCAGAATGTCATGATGGTTCTATATCTCAGGGCACATATTTAACTTACGATGGTCTTAAGGGAGATTTAGACAATGGAGAATTTGAAGCCAGAGTGGTTACATCAGCTAGTATGCCTCCTTCTTATGCAGACGGACCGACTGAGTTGACCCAGGCAGAGCTAGATTTGATTATATGTTGGATAGCAGAAGGTTATCCAGAAAATTAAGTAAAAGAAGATGAAGGTTTACGTAATAGTAATTTTGGCAATTTTTCTGACATTTGGATTGACGGCTCAGAAGAAAGTACATCAGACATTTAAGGATACACGAGTGATTAATTCTCACTCAGTAGAGACGCTACCTAAGGGGCATCTTGACTTTAGAGTAGCACATAGATTCGGAGACTTAGCAGGAGAGGCAGGAGGATGGCCCACATTCTATGGTCTCGAGACGGCTGCAGATGTCCTCATAGGCTTTGAATATGGTCTTTCTGATAATATGATGATTGGCATCAGTCGGACTAAAGGCGCAGGGCCGCTTAACCAGAATGTCAATGGTCTATGGAAGTATAGAGTGATGACTCAGCAGAGTGGTCGTAATCCATTCAGTGTAGCGTTCTTAGGAGTAGGTTCTTATTCTACAATGCAAAAATGTAGTACGCCTGGATTGTTATGTTTCTTTGATAAGCCAGCACATAGAGTAAGCTATCACTTAGAAGCGATCATAGGAAGTAAGATCAATCACAGAATTGCAGTCCAGACCAGCTTAGGTTGGACATATAGGAACAATGTAGAATTTAATGACCAGAATGATCTTCCAAGTATCGGAATTGTATTTAAATATCAATTCACTAAAGTATTTGGAATAATATTAGACGGTACATTTATCTTTTCAGAATTCAGACAGAATACCGTTTCTCCAGATGGATCTAAGACGTACCATAATCCATTTGGCATTGGCTTCGAATGGGAAACGGGAGGTGGTCACGTTTTTCAGATTAATCTCACTAATGCAAAAGGACTCGTTGAGACTGATTACATACCTTATACAGATGCCTCTTGGGCAGACGGAGCATTCAGAATAGGATTTACAATATCAAGACAATTTAAGTTATGATACTGATGTATCGAAAATATATAGTTGCCAGTCTTGCAGCAACTTTTATAATATGCGCTTCCTTGCTCATTCCTGACGAAGTACTAATTTCCGAAGACGATCGAGTTTTTAAGGTATTAGAATCATTGGGCGGCTCTGGTCCAGATCATTTTCCTAATACAGAGATATTTGGTGTATCGGCTAAGAGAGGCAAGCAATTGATAGAGGAGGGATTTAGCTCTAAGCCTGGTGGTGGAAAGACACATAGACAGAGCAAGCATTTCGTCTGTACATCCTGTCACAATCTTAAGAAGGAAGATCCTGATCTCCGATTCTCTGACCCACAGGCAAGATTAGAATACACGCATGAGAATGGTCTACCATTTCTACAAGCAACGACTCTATATGGAGCGGTTAATAGAGAGACATTCTACAATGATGATTACTATAAGAAGTACGGTGATCTTGTCATTCCAGCACGAGATAATATAAGAGAAGCGATACAATTATGTGCCGTAGAATGTGCTCAGGGTAGACGACTTAAAGATTGGGAAGTAGAATCTATATTGGCTTACTTATGGTCAATTGATCTTAAGATATCTGATCTTAATTTGGCGGATGATGAGTTAGAATTTATAGATAATTCGATGAAGAAGAATATGGCACAAGATTCAGCCATTGCTCTCGTCAGGTCGAGGTATCTGAAGGGGTCCCCAGCACACTTTGTCACCGCAGAGTCATCTAGACAAGCATCGGTAGAATCTAAAGGCAATCCCGAGAATGGACAATTAATCTATCAGAACAGTTGTCTTCATTGCCATGAGGATAGAAAGTACTCGTATTTCCATCTCGATGATTGTGATATCACATTTAAGTATCTTAAGAAAAAAGAAAATTCTTATACCGATCATTCTATATATCAGGTCACGCGGTATGGTGTAGAATCACTATCAGGACGTAGGTCTTATATGCCACAATATCCTATAGAGAAGTTGAGTGATCAGCAATTACAAGACCTTCGATCATATATACATAAGAGAGCTGAGTAGTAGTGTGATGACCTATTATAAATAGATATCGTCATCAGAGCCTTACTTTCACAACTCAATGATAAAGCTAAAAATGAGCCCTTTGTAGGACTTGTTGTCTACGCCATTTTGGGTTTTCTAAGACCTGCCATCTATATACTTTTACTCCCTTTCTATCTCAAGGTATTCTCTGAAGCAGAGTATGGTCTGTATAATCTGATGATCGATTTTGGAGCATTTATGATGATCATTATTGCCGGTCGCATATCTTCAGCGATGGTTACCTATTATTATAATTATTATAATAATCCTGATCAGCTCAAGACTTACCTCAGCAGTACATTCAGTCTGACGATATATATTTCTATACTTGTTGCAGCTCTTTTTATATTTGGCGGACCTTATATTTTTGATCTCGTTTATAAGAGTAATGAGGTCAGATTTTTTCCTTTTGGTATTTTGATGCTGGCTTATGCAGCTTTATCTGAGATCGTGATGATTTACCTAATCTATCTTAAGAACAAGAAAAATATAAGTAAGTATATAGTCATGGTTTTGATTCAGGTTATATCTAATATTTCTTTTCAGTTGATATATATTATTGGTTTTGGCATGGGTGTAGAAGGAGCACTATTAGGTATGGTGACGGGATTGTCATGTGCTTTTTTTACGATACTAATACTGGAAAAAGGTATCTTGACTTTGTCTCCTGATTGGTTGATGATTAAGACCTCCTTGAGATTTAGTATAGCGTTGATACCGTATGTGATAATTTATTGGTGTATGAATCAAGGTGGCAGAATATTCTTGGAGCGATATTCTACTTTAGCGATTGTAGGTCTTTTTGGGGCTTTGATGGTATTGTCTCGACTAATAATACTTGGTATCGAAGCGGTGATCAATGGAATACGTCCGTTTCTCTATGAGCAGTTTGCATTGGCGGAGAATTCTGACAAACAGCAAGTTTCTTTGTTGACTAAGATGATTATAAATATTCCCTTGCTCATGGTGCCTATTGTCATATTAGTAGGGACTAATTTTCATTTTATTAGTGACAAGTTATCCTACAGCCAGATATCGCATTATATATGTTTTGCGACGATGGTCATATTTGCATTCGTCTATGTGAAGCTATTCTATCAGCAACTCATTTTTGCTAAGCGATCTGATTTGGCTACGGGCTTGTCATTTATTGCTTTGATTTTTTTAGTATCAGGATTTCTATATTGGATACCAAAGTATGAGATATGGGGTGTGTTATATGCCACTTTATTAGGAAATTTAGTTTTGGCATTGATGTTTTTTCTAGCAGGACAGAAAGTGGTGCAAGTATCTTACAATTTTACACACATTATTCTGATTCCGATATTCACATTTGCCATTGTTTTTATTATCGAATGGTGGATGATATCTCAGGGCTACAGTTATTCTATGTTTGGAATCGTACAATTTATAATAGTAAGTTTATTAATATTGCTGCTTAATAGGAATAGTATTAGAGACTACAAGTTCTTATTTCTTAACCGCAACAAATGATGTATACTTAGGTTATAGAAGTAATCATAATTATGAGTGAGAATATAAATCGACAAGCAGAAGCCACGATACCTACAAAGTGGGGCGAGTTCTCTATGATTGCATACGAATCGGGGATGTCAGAGTATACACCAGATTTGGCAATTGTACATCCAGATATGGATGCGAGAAAGACTGTAGATGTAAGAATACATTCCGAGTGTCTCACAGGGGATCTATTCCACTCTCAGAGATGTGATTGTGGAGATCAATTAGATGCAGCCATGACACATGTGGCAAAGAGTAAGGGACTCGTGATATATCTAAGACAAGAGGGAAGAGGTATAGGTATTGTCAATAAACTAAAAGCCTATAATAAGCAAGATGAAGGGATGGATACCATAGAGGCCAATATCGCCTTAGGCTTAGAAATAGATTATAGACATTACAGAAATGCCATAGCTATGTTAGAAGAGCTGGAGATTACCCACATTAATCTATTGACTAATAATCCTGAGAAAATCGAAGCATTCGATAATAGCTCCATAACTATAATTGACAGGATTCCGTTGGACATAAAATCTAATTACCACAACCACAGTTATCTAAAGACTAAAAGAGATTCGTTGGGCCATATTTTGGATCTGTAGAAGATTTGGTCCCACTCTATAACATTTAATTCCCCACGAACATCGAATAATAGTTATCTCATAGCGGTTATATAATCTCTAAGCTTATACACATATATTGTGGAAACCTTTAGACTCATCGAAGCCAATTAGAAACGTAGGTTAAAATGATATGTTACTGCTTGGAGTTTAAATCAAAGCTAAATTTCATTTGCATAGCGTTAGCTATGGAGATTAAATTTTGTGAAGAGTTGGACTTCAATGAGTTGCATAGGAATTAACATATGTTATTAAGTGACTTCATTAATAAAAACCACTTATCATGAGATTATTAACGATTACAATTCTGGCTCTCTGTACAGTATTTTTCTCTTCTTGTAAGAAGCAATCGCCTGAGAGCATCTCGCTATCTGATGCATCCCAATATATTACAAGTCACACCAAGAATTATATCTCTCCTAATGAGAGTATACATGTGAGGTTTTCGCAGTTGCCTTATAATGAGGAGAAGATCGGGACTAAGCTGGAAAAAGACGCTATAATGATTAAGCCTGCTCCAGCGGGATATTTTTATTGGTCAGATAATCAGACGATTTCTTATAAGTCAGAAGACCCATTGGATTATGATCAGCAATATAATGTATCTCTGGACTTAAGTAAATTATATGATAATCTGACACTCGACAACACAATCTATTCATTTTCAGTACATATAGATCAGATGTACTTTTCTGTCAATCTAAACAGATTAGAGACAAGCGATCAAAGCAAACTATATCAATACATAACAATTAGCACTAACAAAAAAATTAATAGCGATAATTATAAAGACTTATTAGATGTCAGACACGAAAGTCAAAAAATAGAGCTGTCTGAATTCATTGCTATATCTGATGATAAATATGAGGTCAAAGCGGGGCCGATAGTTAAGGCAGACAAGAGAACAAAGCTAAGTGTCAGATGGAATATCAAAGATCGCAATGCTTCTAAAAAAAGTGAAATCGAAAAAGTTATTCCATCGATTGGAGACTTCTCTGTCTTAGGGGTAAATGTCACTGGAGAAGAGAATAAGCATATTGAGATACAGTTTTCACAGGATATCAAAAAACAAAAATTAGATGGCTTAGTCAGAGTAGAAAATTATAACGGCAGCTATAAGTTCTCTACTAAGAAGAATATTTTACATGTATATCTGGATAAGAAAATATATGGAACTAATGGGCTTAGCATTAGCAAAAATGTAATAAGTGCTGAAGGTGTACTTCTATCAGAAAATTATTTAGAAGACATACTTTTTGCTCATAGTTATCCTGCAGTAAGGTCGGAGGTCAGCGGCAATATAGTTCCACATACAGATCAGGTTATATTTCCTTTTGAGGCGATCAGTTTAGATAGTGTGGAGGTGCAGATATTTAAGATATTCAGTAATAATGTACAGGAAGCATTACGATACGGCAATCTTAATAGAGCAGATAATAATCAATATCTCGGTAGGGTAATATATACAGAAACACTATCACTTAATGCAATATCCTCACAGTCTAATATTAATAATTGGGTGAGGTATGCCATAGATATAAGAAAGCTGACGGATATAGAACCAGGTGCCATCTACCAAATTAGAATCGGCTACATGAAATCATATACAGACTATAATTGTGAAATAGAAGGAGAAGAACGACCTCGCCAGTCAGCATTTGATTTTAGTGGTTATTACAGCAATTATAATTACAACAATCGAAGCAATCCATGCTTCCATGAGTATTACGATCAGGATAAATTCATCTACAGGAATATACTCGCAAGTAACTTAGGATTATTAGTGAAAAAAGCCTCTGACAAATCACTTTACTTTGTAGCATCAGACCTGAGAAATGTCTCACCGCTTTCAGAAGTAGAACTTGCTATCTATGACACACAAGGTCAGCTAATCAGCAAGTCTAAGACGGGTGCCCAAGGGATGGCACAAATGCAGGTAGAACAGGTGCCACATATGGTTATCGCTAAGAAAGGCAATAACTATGCTTACCTTAATCTTAGTGACAACTTAGCTAATCCGCTGTCGGAATTTGATGTAAGTGGCGTTAGTACGACGGATGGTATCAATGGATTTCTATATGGTGAGAGAGGCGTATGGCGTCCTGGAGATACGCTGCATTTAGGCTTTATGATAATAGACTCTGAGAAGGATATTGCGTCTACACATCCTGTCAGACTTAAGCTTAAGGATAGCAAAGGCATTGTGAAGTATAATCAGACAACAAGTGATAATAAAGATGGAATATTCATCTTCCAAGTGCCGACATCTCAGGGTGATCCTACAGGGTTATGGACTGCCCAGGTGGAGGTCGGCAATTACAGTTACACAAAGAGATTGAAAGTAGAAACCATCAAGCCCAATCGACTAAAAGTAGATTTAGCTTTTGACGGTAAGACAATAGACGTTAGTAATAATGAGACGTTCACATTAGAATCTAGTTGGTTACATGGGGCGCCTGCCAGCCAATTAGAAGCATCAGTAGATATTAAATATACCAGTCAATCGACGACATTTGATAAGTACAAGAACTATAATTTTATCGACCCTTCCAGAAAGATTAATTCTACCATGAATAATATTTTCAAAGGGAAATTAAATGATAAAGGTCAGAAATCCATAAGCATAGATTTTGGAAAAGAGTTCAGACCACCGTGTAAATTAAGTGGTCAGATCAGAACCAGAGTATATGAAAAGTCAGGTAACTACAGCGAAGACTATAGCAGTATCGATATCAATCCATATGATACATATGCAGGAGTCTCGGTGCCTCAATCAAGATGGGGCTCTAAAATATTAGATGTAGAGAATGATGAGGTGATAAGTTTCGTATCTGTAGACAGCAATGGAAAACCAATGACCAATAGAAAGCTGACGATTGGACTATACGAGGCCCGATGGAATTGGTGGTACAATAGGTCTAATAATGACATCTACAGATACAATTCTATGAATCATCTCGGATCCATAGATAAGACAACCATCACCACGGGTGCTGATGGCAAGATCGATTATGTGCCAGAGCTGACTGGTCATGGAAGGTATCTTGTGAGAGTATGTGATGAGCAATCAGGACATTGCTCTGGAACATTATTCTATACAAGTCGATATCGATATAGTAGTGAGGAAGAAGGTGCTGTAGCTAAGCTCTTGTTTACAACAGATAAGAAGACGTATCAGCCCAATGAAAGTATGGAAGTATCAGTGCCTTCTAATGCGGATTCTAAGTTGCTCGTTTCCATAGAGAATAATGAGGAGGTGTTGTCTACTTTTTGGGTAGAAGGGGATAAGGATCTAACTAAAATTCCTATAGATATAACAGAAGCCATGCAACCTAACGTTTATGTGCATGTGACACTAATACAAGGGACTGATAAGAACAATGATTTGCCCGTCAGATTGTATGGTGTTGTACCAGTTACAATTGTAGATAAGGAGACAGTTATACAGCCACAGATAGATATTGCGGAAGTTATCAGACCTAATCAGAAGGCAGAATTTACAATAAGCGAGAAGTCTGATCGCGGGATGTCTTATACTGTAGCGGTGGTAGATGAGGGGTTGTTAGATATTACTAATTTTAAGACGCCAGACCCTTGGAGTCATTTCTATGCTAAGCAATCGTTAGGGGTTAATACATGGGATGTATACGATTATGTTTTGAATAAGCATGGTGGCGATATAGAGAAAATTATAAGTATCGGTGGTGATGGAGTAGCAGCATCAGGATCAGAATCTGCAGAGGCCAATCGATTCCGGCCAGTCGTTCAGTTCTTAGGATCATATACCTTAGCTGAACATGAAAGTAAAACGCATACGGTAGATATTCCTAACTACGTCGGTTCACTTAGAGTGATTGTAGTAGCTAAGCAAGGACGTAACTTCGGACACGCATCTAAGAATGTGATTGTGAAAGATCCTCTGATGCTACAGACCACACTACCAAGAGTCTTAGCACCTAACGAGTCACTATCATTACCGGTCAATGTATTCGCTTATAATGATGATATACGTCGTGCAGATATTAATTTAGAGCTCACACCTAATCTTAATGTCAATGGCAGTAATAAGGGACAATTAGCCTTCGAGAAACAAGGCGACAAACTATATAACTTTGATATAAATGTCGGACAAGATATAGGTATCGCTAAACTCAAAGTCGATTCTAAAGCAGGGAAATTTAGTGCTTATGAGGAATTAGAAATCGAGATACGTAATCCTGCACCA
>ENA-ORXT01002602-ORXT01002602.1-marine-metagenome-genome-assembly--contig:-NODE-2602-length-21312-cov-7.817330_pt1 | contig 21312 bp, 19 predicted proteins | sample MGYA00237868_ERZ511482 | MGnify/ENA metagenome assembly ERZ511482
CGGCCGGCGGGTGGGGGTGGTCTCTTGGCCGCCGCCGGGGCGCTACATCCAAGCCGCCGACCGAGCGGCGGGCGGCGGGTGGCGGCCGCGGGTGGGTGGCGGGGTTGGGGGGGGACGCCGGCGGGCGGCGGGCGGTGGGAGGCGCGTGTCGGCCGTCGACCGCCCCGCGCCCGCAGCAGCGGCAGCAGTGGGCGCCGGGGACGCGGCCGCGCGCGCAGCGGCGACCCGTCGCCCACGGTATCGACGCACGGCCCCGGCCGGCAGCGTGCCCGCGGGAGCGCGGGGGGCCAAAACCAATGTCACTGCGCGGCCGCGGCGGCGGCGGGGGGGCGTGGAGTGGAACCGGGCGCCGACAAGCACCGGGCGCGGCCACGGTGGCGGGTCGCGCCGCGGGTGGCGCCGCCCACAGGCACATCTCGGCCGGGACCGAGTTGGGCGCAGAGTTTCGAGGCGCAGCGGGTCAATCTCGAGCGAAATAGACGTATCTGGAAGGGACACGTGGATGTTGGGGGCGCCTCACGCCCAGTGGGGGCCCCCCCGAGGCCGCAAGTGGCACCAGCACGGGTGGTGAGTGGAAGCCCCATCTCCAGATCTCGGACAGCTGGTGGAGATACTGTAAGAGCAGCGGACCAACCGAGGCGCACGACTCCGGGAGGGAGTCTACATACCAGAGAGAAGAAACAGAAATCTGTTCACCGCCTGCACGAGGCTCAACAAAAGAAAGAAAAATGACACTCGCCCCAAAAGTCACAGTCAACCCACGCCAGAGCGCCACGCCTCCCCGCGCCCTTGACAGCCCAACACGACAAGGCGCACGGGGACACGCCGCGACAGTTCAGATGGCGGCGCCCTTGGCCTTGGCCGCCACCCGCTCCGACTCGTCATAGTTGCAGAAGGCACTAAAGACGGCCGCGTACCAAGCCTTAAAATCCTCCCCGTCTTGGCGGCCCTTGGAGCGGCGAAAGGAGACGACGGTCAGGCCGGCCGGCTCGCGCCGAAAGACCGACACGGTGGCGCGGAGCAGTTCCGCCCCCGTCCGGCCCGTCGCCGCCACCAAGCTCCGCACGTGCACACGGAGGGTGTCGGGGGTGACCTCCACTGGATCGACGCTCTGCACGCCCGCAGTGCCCCGCAGCACCCGCACCAGCTTCTCCATCGTGGCCCGCGGGGGGAGGAGGGAGTTGAACTCGGTGAAGCGGCGGTTGCGGCCAGTGCCCAGCTGCATGGGCGCCTTGGCGAGAAGTCGGCTCGTGACGCCCTTGAAGCCACCCAGGCGGGGCACCTCCACCGCCCCACTAGAAGACGTACCCGTCACGGATGTGACGGTCGAGCCCTCGAGCGAGCCGGCCACCGTGCCGAGCCCGCTGCCCGGATGGTCGACAGCATCAGTGAGGGAAGTACTCCCAGTACCGCCTCCCGCCGCCCATACATCCGTCGGGTCCCGGTGGCGGCCCTCTGCCCGTGACCGCAGAGACCCAGAAGAAGATTCCGACGGCATACCGTCGCGCCGCGAGGACACCAATGCCAAAGCGGGCGCGTTTGTGATGGCCCGTCCGCCCATGGATTCGTGACGCATGGGCGTCGGCCCTGCCTCCAACTCCGAGTAGTCGGGGTCGTCGCGCTCCCGCTGACGGGAGGTCGAGTGGCTACCATGCCGACGTCGAGAAGAGTTGGACGCTCGGCTGCCGCGGTGGCTCGACGGTGCGTACTCCCGCCGGTGCGCTCCCGGGCTCCCATGCCGCGACGACTTGCTCGCGCTGTAGCGGCGCCCTTCGCGGTGGGATGAACGCCGAGGGCTGCCCCGCCGTGAGCTCCACCGCGGGCTCCCTGACCGCGAGTGCGGCGCAGACCGGTCCCGGCGGGCCAAAGCGTCGGGGCTCCTCCGCCGAGAGGAGCGATACGAGTCTCCCGCGCGGGACGATTCGCGGCGGTCCACCTCGCCGCGGCTCCGCCGCCGCGCACTCCGGCTGGGACTGTCCCGACGGGATGACCGAGACGGGCTGCCTCGCCGCGAAGAGCGGCGTGACTCGGTACGGGTCGACGAGCGGGGCGCGCTATCCCCACGCGATGACCGCGCGTGGTGTCCCGACGACCAGTGCTCACGGCGACCCGAGCGGGACGACTTGAAGCCGCGCTCGTCCAGTTGCGACGAGCGTGTTGACCCGCGACGAGGTACCTGCCGGTCCGCCGGGCTGCGCTGCCGGTCGTACCGAGTGGGGTAGGTTGGCGAGACGCCACGCGAAGGGGGGCTCCGGCTTTGCCCATCTCGCGACGATCCGGAGTGCACCAAGCTCCGGGACGACCGCCTCAGGTCATCGGGCTGCGCACCGACTGGCTGTGGGCCACGTGAGGAGCCCGCGCGCCCTGCCGGAGGCACCCGCACATCATCGCTACCGCTCCCAGTCGCGTGGCCGTGCAGCTGGCGGGGCGGATGGCCATCACTCCCAACGGCGCTACCGATGGAGACGAGCGCGTCGGGGCTGGCGGGCGTCAAGCACGGTTCGTCACCCGCAATGACTACCAGCTCACCGTCATCGGCCAGCGCGGGCGGAAAGAGAGCCTTGGAGGGCCCCGGCGAGGTGCGGGCCTCCTCCAGTTGTTTCTCCGCGCGGCCTCGGCCGACGGCTCGCCACGGCTTGCCAATGTGCTTAAGGAGCTGATGGTCGCGGGTGATGGTGAGTTGCGACTCAAAGTTGCCGCCCGACGTCATGGGTGAAGATACACCGCGGCGGCCAGCGCTGCTGTCGCCGCTCTGCACCCTGCGACCCCCACTGGAGGAGCGTGACCCCGCCGACGATGGGCGGACCACCCGCGCACCGCCGCGCGCCTCCCCAGTCTCATCGTCGTCCGATTCCCCGCTCCCCAAGCCGTCGGACGGCCCTGACGCGTAACCCTCGCGCTTGCCAGCAGTACTGCCGGGCACGTGCCCCGATGCGGAGCTGCCTGAGCTCCTTGGCAACGCCCCCGAAGAAGCGGCTTTCCGATCCTCAAGGGAAGAGGAAGAGCGGAGCGGGCCAATGTCCGACGAGTTGCGACCCGGTAAACCGGGGGTGGGGTCCGAGTCGACCCCGCCGAAGGGGATTCTCACGTGATCTGCTTCCGACGCTGGGGCGTCAGCCCCGGTCGAGCTTCTTGATTGTAGCCCGTGCTTGGAGTCAAAAGACGTACGGCTGCGACGACGCACAGCTGAGCCCATGGACTTGTCGTGCCGCGATGTGTTTCGATGCTTGTCCGACTCCCCGTTCGCAACGCTGCTGCGTCGGCTCCGCGTGCTCCCGCTCGCAGAGCCCCGCTCCCGACGAGAGTAGGTGCCACGCCGGTCGCCACCCGCATCTGCAACATGGCCAAACCCATGACCATGCGAACCGTGGTGGGCCCCGACAGGCAACGGGGATACAGGCACTGGTGGCGATCGGTCGGGAGTGTGCGACGATTGCAGATGCTCTATCGTCAGGGGAGCGAGCTTTGGAGAATGCGCCACAACATGGGGCGCATCCACCACCGCTGCTCCACCGTCGACAGAGTCCGATGTGCACGTATCCACCAGCTGCTGCCACTGGCTGTCCAGCACGCGGTTGCAGCCTCCCGCGTTGACATTCACCGGGGACTCGCAAGCCCCACCTTGTGCACACCCGACGCAAAGGTTGCACGACACCGCCGCGGTTAAATCCACCAGCGGAGACGCTTGGGGCTGCGTCACCGGCAGTACAGGGGAGGTAAGTGGTGAAGCAAAAGTGGGAGAAACCATCACACAGGGGCCGTCGGCGCCCCTGTCGGAGTCCACCGTGACAACGGCTAGGGCAGCTGCGGGGGGCAAGGTAGTCACAGGGGCAGATGTCAGAACCGAGGTGGGAGCAAGAACCGAGGCCGGGGCCAGAACAGAGGTGGCGGCAGGGACAGGGGTGGCGGCAAGAACAGGGGTGGGGGTGACAACAGGGACAGGGGATCGAATGCGAACTGGTGCAGCAAAAGGGACCAGGGTAGCAATCGGGACCGCGGCAGCAACAGAGCCGGACAGAGAAACAAAGTCGGGGGCAACAGGAGGGGACGCAGCAATCCGTAACGGAGCGGGAGAAGCGTGCCGAGGAGATAGCAAGGAAGAGGGCACATGCTCAGTCCCCGCCATGGCCAACGCCGAGTCGATCGCATCCGCTGAAGTGTCGGCGGGCGCATCGTCGAACTGATTAGCACGGGAACTGCCGGCATCATCCAAATCCTCACCCGGCTTGGCGTCAAGCGCCGCCCTCACGGCGGAGTCCACGGCGCCCAGTGGCAACGGTGGTACGCCAAAGGCCACGTCCCCAACATCCGCCCCTGCCGCAGGGAGCGCCGCCGGAACATGCGAACCGTCGGACGTCACGCCCGCCCCCGTGGCCGCAGCGTCAGCGGCCATCTGTACATGAGGGCTGGGCGCAGGCGCGACACTGGCGGCGACTGCAACAGCAGCCGCCTCTCGAGCATCCGCCAGACGGCGAATGCCCTCTGCGCTCAGCGCCGGCGCGACACCGACGTCGGCAGACAGGTCGGCGTCTTTGTTGCCATGGTTCTGCTGCAACACTTGCTCCGTTTGTTGGATCAAGTACCGGCGCATCCGCTCCTGATTGAGAGCGCTCTGCGACTCGTTGAGCGGCGCACTGTCGTTGGCCGCCATCAGCTCGGCCGCGACCCGGTCAATGTTGTCTTGCCGTACCGAGCGGGTGGGTGATGTCGCCGCAAGAGACGCGGCCGCAGACGCGCCAGGTGGAGCGGCCGCCCGCATGGCCATTGGCGCATGCCGAACCGTGGCGGTGCCCGTCCCCAGCCGAGGCGGTGGCGGCAGCGCGCTGGTAGTCGCAATGACAGACTCGAGCTCCTCCCCCACTATGCTCGCCTCCCCATCGCTTGGCACAACGTCGGCCATGGTACCCGGTTGGACCACGTCCATCCCTCCATCGCTCAGGTGTTCCGCACTCTGGAAGCGTGACAGATAACTGTTTCCCCGTGAGCGGGGTCGCCTGGCAGTCGGGGGCGGCAGCGGCGGGACCGCCCCGGATCGAAGCACCGTGTCGGGCAGGCCGCCCGTCACTGGCAGGCGCGAGCCCGGACCAACCACGGACGCCGCCGCAGGGGCAGCAAAGACTGACAGCGCCTCGGATGGTTGACCGATCGACAGGGCCACATCAGGATGCACGTTGCCGGGGGTGTCGGTCGGCTTGAAGGTGGGGTTGATGAAGTTCATGCCCGGGAAGAGCGCGTCGTCCTCCTCTCTCTCCCTCGGCACGGACACGGCCACCGATGTGCACGATGCCGACGCATGTGCCGCCTCGGCCAGAGTCGACGGGGTGACTGGCAGCCCTGCCGGAGTGCGGAGTGGTGGCGGCGCAGGAGGAGTTTGCTGCGTGTACCACGGGTGGCTGCGGATCTGCTCGAGGTCGTACCGGTTCTCTGGTTCCAGCTCCAGTAAGTGCGGTAGCAGGTCTCTCAACGGCTCAGAGAACCAATGCGGTAGCTCAAAGACGCCAGCCACAATCTTGCGGAAGAGCTCCGATGGGTCATTGTCGTCAAAGGGGAGCTCCCCGGCCACCAACACGTACAGCACAATCCCAGAGGACCACACGTCCACCTTGGCGCCGTCGTAACCTTGGATGGAGCGGGAGATGACCTCAGGGGCCACGTAGTTAGGAGTACCACACTGGGTGTGACACCGGTCTTCGTGCTTCAACTGCAGCGTGCTGAGCCCAAAATCTGAGATTTTCAGGCACCCGGTATCGTCCAAGAGCAGGTTCTCAGGCTACCAGTACAGAGAAAAACACCAGTCACATGTGCGCGCCAAGAGAAGATCGACAAGGGTGCGTCAGTACACCTGACATATCATAAGAGGAGTACAGCTTGATGAGTGCACAAGCAAGCCCCAACATGGCAACACCACACCCGAAAACGAAACCTTACCTTCAGGTCACGGTGGAACACGCCATGGCTGTGGCAATGATGCAGGCCGTCAATCAGCTGCCGGAAGTAGTGCCGCGCCGAGTCTTCCGATAGCCGCTTGTGCCGTAAAATCTCGTGATACAGCTCCCCGCCGGTGACGAGCTCCATCACAATGACGACCTTGCTCATGGTCGTCATTGCCTGGTACATCTTGACCACGTTGGGGTGGTCGAGAGTCGTCATGATGAGTGTCTGAAGGAATACAGGCAGGCGGGGCGGCAGTAGATGCGACGACAATGGTTCGAGGGCGAAAGTGGGTTAGTTATGAGTCAACAATCAGCTGGACGGTCCAATGAGTATACACCGAGTACGTTCGAGCACGCGACAGAAAAATATGGCGTCTCAGCACATACCTCCTTACGGACTTGGGCGTTCACTTTGCTCTGGAGGATACTTTCCTTCTCCATGATTTTGATGGCGAAGATGCGCCGCGAATCCCGGTGGATGGCCCTCTTGACTCTAGGCGACGGGGGAGACCATTCAGGAGACGCAGGGGCCAAGGGGGCGCCAGGGGCGAGTCAAAAAAGTAAGAATGAGGTTAGTTCCCTGCATCCAGAGCATCCGAGACAAAGGCACGTCACGCCTCGACGTTTGGAAGGGTACTCCCCGACCGCGCGACAGCGGCGACGGCGAGAAAGGAGCCACTCAACTCCATCGCACACGGACGCGCATCGCACAGACGGGAAAGAGCCAGAGGGCCACAACCCATTCTGTGAGGCGGGCTGCACCCCCCACGAGGTACCCCAGCTCGCTCTCGACCCCGCCGCACCGCCGAAACCCTGCGATGTTCGGCGCCCAGTCCGAGACACCGGTGAGGGGTAGCTTCGCCCTCCGGCGCGGACCGCGCAGGTCACTCGCGGCTGCTCCGCTCCGCCCCAGCACACACGCCGGGTACATCACATGCACCACAACCCGCACTATAGAAAACCCGCACACTCTGCGGGCGCTCACGCATCACACCGGCAAAAATGAGAAGCGCCCACACTGCAAGCGCCGCGCTGGTGCCTCAGACGGAAACAAACAGTGGAGACGACGCCGCGTCACGGCCTGGCGCTACCGCAGTACCCAGCTCTCACACACAAAACGTACTTGCCAAAGGAGCCATGTCCGATCGTATCCAGCAGGATGTACGGGCCCAGGGACGTGGGCTTGGATGGCCGAGGCATGACGCCCCCCAGCCGTCACACCCCGAGCTGCTCCGCCGCAACAGATATCTCTCTGCGAAAACGCTGAGTCACCCCCCCTCGCCCCTGCACGGCCTCACCTCCTCACCACGGGCGGAAACGAAATGGAGAAAGACGCAGCGGCCAGCACCACGGCCGCCGCCGGCCAACGGCGGTGGAAGCACCGCACACCGACGCTAGGCGGTGCCGTAGCACCAGCCCAACGAGCTCGACTCCAGAGACGCACAGGGAACCGGAGAGAGCCGCGCACCTCCCGGCCTGTCCCACAGCCGGTGCGTGCGAGCGAGGGGGCAACCGGGAAGACAGACGAACAGGCCGGCACCGCGCGCCCGAGGAGCGCCGTCGTGGCGTGTCCTCACTGTCACTGCCGGCCTTCCGACCGACTGGCCGCACGCAAAAGCACGCCACGCCGACGCTGGCGGGAAGTTGACGAGACGCCGAGTCGCGCACTCGACGCGGGGAGTGGCGCTCGGCGTGCCAGAGCCACGGGCTGGGGGCCACGGCGCGCGTTCACACGCCGGCCGCGGACTCCGGCCGCTGGAGACCACAGGGCACGCACCGTCTCACGACCCCGCCAGCTCCGCGACAGAGGACAGAGCGGGTGGGAGGACCGAGACTCGACGCATGGCAGGATAAAAAGGAATCACTACCCTGTCGACAGTATCGCAAAAGAGACCCTAACCTGCCCAACTACTAATAAGCTGTGTCTCATCTGAATAGCCATGCTTCTTGTGTCATGAGTGGATTCGTCCTGGAACTCACGTTCCAAACGAGGATCAGAACATTAATCAAAGCAATTGGATTGATCAGTTCCAACATATTTGGTCCCGAGACCAGTCGACTTATAAGGTAGCACATATAACTTCATAACTTTTTGAATAGCTCAAAACCGTATAGTCTCTCAAATATAGTGGCTGTGACAGCCAAGAAAGGGGCCCAGGAAACGCCTGCCGACTGCAACGGCTACCCATCCCTCACGAGAAGAACCTTTCACCGCTACTCATCCCACACACGCCATTCATGACCCTCCACGCACTTAACGGGAGGAGCCCATGACTTGGGAAATTGGCGTTGGCCAACTTCGGGCCAACCGCAGCGCCACACCGTGTCCGCCGCTGGCATTGGCACGCTTGCAGAGGAAAACATAGCAACTGGAAGCGAGCCCTCAAACGATGCACTGTCTTCATCAGCGTGGAAAATGGGTCGGGGGGTCAGAAGCACAACGCTGGAGCCTGCGCCAACACTGACGGCCTCTTCCGACGTGGTCGGCTGGGTCATCGATAGAAGACCAAGAAGGGGAGGGGGGGGAGAGCTAAAAAGGCCTTGCTTGTGCAAAAGGAAGCAGCGGCACCTTTCTGGTCGTGATGTGGGGCTGGGAGAATGCTGGAATGGGCTGTGTGTCTTTCTCGCCAAGACCTGCTCGACCTGAGCACCAGGTACTATATATACTTACAAGTCGGTGATACAATGCATCTGATGAGCTTACGTGTCTTGTTCTACTTAATGGCAGATTTATCAAATGAGTTGTAGTCTCCATATCATGCGGAATGTACCGTTACTCATATCGATAGACGTGAGAGCCGAACGGTCATTCTTATCGATGTTTAAATTATCTTGGTCAGATATTCTGAGAAACCCCGTATGGTTCTTGACTCATAATTAAATCACAACATAGCGGGATAGCGATTGAGTCGATTGTGCAGCGGGTCCGTTCGCTCCTCACTGCACTCGCATCTGGCCTCAGACAGCAGGGTCTTGAGAGCTCGAGTGCTCGTGTGTGTGCGCGCGGCCGGGGCAGGCCCGGCTTGCTTTTTTGGCCGGTTTGATGAGGTTTTCGGCGCCTGATGCCAGTTCCGCCCCACGTGGGAGGGTCTTCGAAGTGGCCGCCGCACCGCGAAGGGGCCCCCCAGCCAACGGGACGGCCGCGGCGACACCAACCACGTACTTCGAACTAGTGTTGGCTGACAGTGAGCTTGCTGGGGGTAGTGGGGGGAATAGGACCATGCGACGCTTTGGCGAGCACCATTTCTGTGCTGGCAGGGGAGGCGGCCCAGAGCGCCGGACACTGGCGCCCTGCCACTGCTGCTGACGCAGGCAGGCGGGTTCCAAGAACGCGGCGTTGGTAGCGGAAAATTTTGACGATTTCTGGCTTTGACAGGGCACGCGAGGTCTGGTATCAAGACCTTCGCCCCTGCATCGAGCCACAGTGGACAAGGAGCGCGCAGGCTGTGCCCGTCGAGCGCTCAGCCTTGGAACACGGCTTGTGGTCAGGGGGGGCGGACGAAAAGCGACCAACGAGCCCTGAGCTGTGCAAACAGTGGACTCGTGAGCCAGCCGTCACGGCTCTGTTGTGAGTGCACGCGTGCTGACCTTGATCTGAGCGTCGCTGGGTGGCTCCCAAATTCAAACAAGTGGTTTGAGAATTTACAGTGTCTGTCTGTGTCGTCCAATCCATTGCTTGCGAGCACCATTCCGTATGAATGGGCCAATCGCCGGTCGATCAGCCACGATTCCAGATTGGCAGCGTTTAAATTGTTAGTGCCTCACGCTCAGCGAGCACAGGCGGATTCTGGAACGTATCCCATATTCCAGCACACTCGGACAATCTCGTGGCCACTTCTCACAGCTCGCGTGCCGCACGCACGCCAATGGTGGCGGCTGGCCGAGGAAGTGCACGGTCACTGCGTGGTTGGTGGATGTGGCCACGAACTGTCCCCACGGCGGCGGCAGCCGCGGCAACTGCAGCGCCGCTCCTCCCCTTGAAGGGCCGTGGCCATGGGCCTGGTATCATCCCCGACGGCCGCTGTCCAACTCACCAGCAAGACGCCTCTCGGCCGTCGTCGACTTCACGCGTGGCGCACTTTCGCCTGGAGAGGGCCAGCACCCCCGCGGCACACGCCTCCCTCGCACACGGGTGGCGTTGCCCCCTCGTCGCCACGGGCGCCAGCCTCGCCAGCCCGCAGCCCCGCCCCAAACAAGGGTCAAGCGGTTGCGGCCACTGCCCCACCTCTGTCGGATCGCCCCACCCCCCCGATGGCCCTTACCCCACCCCCTCGTGCCGAACGCGGACGACGCGGAGTAACACGACCCGGTCAATACAAGGCGCACCCCGCGCCCCCCCGCCGGCCCACTTCCGCGCCATCCCGCTGGCGTTCCCCTCACTTGTTGTATTTGGAGCCGCGGCGGATCTCACTCGCCCGGTACAGCTGCTCGACGAGCACCAGCCGCACGAGCTTGTGTGGCAGCGTCAGCGGGGAGAGGCTCAGTGCCTCCACCCCCCCCGCCGGCCCACGCCCCGCCGCCCGCACCGCCTCCCGAAACGCGGGCGACAGCCCGTCTGCCTCGCCAATGACAAACACCAACCGGCTGCCGCCCCGCTCCAGCCGGTCGTACAGGAGCGTCGCAAAGGCGTCGCTGCTCGCCGGCGCCGACCCGCCCTCGTCCAAGCAAATGACGTGTGCGCGGGGGCCCGCTGTCGCCTTACCACCGCCGGCCCTGTCGCTGCCACTGGGGAGGAGGGCGGCGGCGGCGGTGGCCGGCGCCACCCACCGGCAGGCAATGTCCAAGCGCGGACCCGCGCGGGTGATGTACATGTCCACGGCGCTATCATAGACGGCGTCCTTGGTCGACCGCCGACCTAGGGTGACCACCTCGACCCTCGCCTTGGCAGTTGGGAAACGCCGGCCGCCGGGGGGGCGGGGGGACAAGTGCCGACAAGACGACAGCAGCCGCGGGCGGGGAGCGGGGATGAGACCAACGCCGAAGGTAGCCGCAAATGCCATGCGCAGGGGGGCTAGGCGTACCATTACGGGGAGTGGGGGATGAAGAGGGAGTGAGGCAAAGCGAGAAATGGACGATGGTGGCAATGTGCCGGTCAGAACTGGCAGGGGGAAGAAGAGGGAGTGGAGAGAAGCAAGAAACGGTCGGTGGTGGCAGTGTGCCAGTCAGAACTGGCAGGGGGCGCAGAGCAAGCGCAGCCGACAACAAAAAGGCGCCAAGCGAGTATGGGGATCGCACGGTGGTGCACCGCCTTGCAAGCTTGCAGAACCTTTTTGACGATTTCGGTCTAAATATTCCGTTCTTAAGACACGTGTCCAGAAACGTGCAAAAAGAGAGCGAGGATCAACTGTGGCGGTTTATTTTAGAAATCTCATCTTTTGAGGCTTGACGAGTTTGCAAGATGACATAAACGAAGTGTGCTCTTTGACGTCCTCTTTTCTGATGGTGCTCCATGTGATCTTCATGCTTCTCTCCTTGTCATATAGCACTTGTACTGTATCTGCCCAAGAACAAATGTCAGGTACGTTCGACCAGGACGGAGAGCCTTGCACGAAATCGCTCTCTCAGGGGCAGTCCGCATGGACTGGTAGGCTACTTCTGAACTAAGCGGCCCTGGAGGCCTCAACCTTTGAATGCCTCTAGCTCCGTTCGGCACTGCACAAAAAAACTGAGAATTCTAAAGTAAAGCGCCACAGGTGTCGTTGCCTTGTTGCACGGTCGCTTTCGAGTACTCATGTAGCCCGCCAGTCCGGAGCCGCACCTACTAATTGAAATGCGAAACGTTGACACTGAAGGAGTTGATCTGACGTCTTGCAAGACGCGCATCCGACTCCCCGATTTGACGGTCTTGTCTCAAAGCAGCAGGGAAGGAGATGCTGAGGCACCTCCAGATGGCCAGCGTACAAGTCTTTAAGCACCCAGACAGTCCAGGACGCACCAGGGCTTGCTCAAGGACACTCTGGACGACTTCCTGGTGGTATGAGGTCTCCATCGGGACGGATGTGGAATTGATTGCGATCCTCTTGCAATCGTAGTTCTCGTTCTCAAGTCGACCTCAGTCCACAAGCAACGTCCAATTTACGAAACCGAGTGAGTTCCGTCCATATGCCACTAGGCCAGCATCCGGACGGGATATGGATGGAGACTGACTGTATGGTTCCAGCGCACGCAACCGACGTGCAAAGACCTGAGGAGGATTCACGGTTTCTGGGATCATGCCAGGTTCTGTCAAGGAACCGCGTTAGGCCCAGAAGCAGGAAACGCGCCTTCGCGCTAGGTTCTGTCACGGATCGATGACGGAACCAAGCACGCTCCTCGCGCCCCCCACCAAACTGCTTTCAGGGCGAAACGGTGGCGAGAGCCCGTCGCCGTGTCGGAGGGACCTCGGCAAGCCGTCCCGATCATCCGAGAAAATGTGGACACGCGCTGCTGCCACGCCAGTTTTTGCTGCCACCCCCCGCGGAACCGTAAAAAAAGGGGATCTTGTGCGCCATCAAACAGTGAGTGGGACTCTGACATCATGACGCAGCAGAGACGCCCATGATGGGCGTCTCCGCTGCGTCACGTTCATCCTTCCTTTCGCCCGCGACATCAAGAGGCAGAGGGTGGACAACCCTTTGCCAGTGGACAACCCTTTGCCAGTGGACACCCGACGTGTTGCCAAGCCTCTTGGGGGCGCGCTGCAGTGGGGGCCTCTGGCGCGACCTCGAATGGATGACAGGCGGCTGCCCAACGGACCACACACGAGAGCGCAGTTCCGTCGCGCGTGAGCGTATTTCCGTCTCAACGGAAATTTTTTGTGGACCAGAGCCGGTTTCTGAGACTCGCCCTCCACAATGGCCGCAGAGGCGTCGTCGGAAAGAGACGAGACACCGTTACGGTGGGACCGACCGCACGTCTGATGAGGGACCGTCCGGTGGCGAGCCAGTACAGGGCGTACTTCGAACGGAATCGAATCGAAAGCCAAGATGGGATGAATCGGGTGAATCGCGTACTTGTGTGGTGTTCCAGAATGTCCTTGCAGACCGTCGTACATCAAGTGGTGCTGGTGGCGAAGCCCACTTGGACACTTCGTGCCAATACTTTTTCTGGTTACTACTCACAAGTGCACCACAGTCCTGACCGACACGACGATTTCGCAACATGGTCAACCGTGCCGTGCCGTGCTATGCACATCGTTGTGATGGGGTTATCCGCACGCAACCTGGCTCAGACGATCAGCAGGCCGCCGCCAGCGCGATCACCATCCAGCCGACGCCCCGAACGGCTTCTGGGGCGGACAGCGCCCCCCCGACAATCTTCACCCGCCCGCCCCCGCCTCCAGAGTTCTTGCAGATGGGGGTCTCGTCGCCGGCAGTCAGCCCGGTCGAAAGCGCAAGATACGGAGCTGTGTGCTGGATGTCCTCACACCCCTGCTTGCTGAATGACTTGTGCCTCAGCGCCGGAGTTTGGAGCGAGGCACATGCCGTCGTAGGGTGGGCGTATGAATGCGGGCCACCACTGGCCATGGATGAACCCGTCAAGTGAGCAGGAAAATGGCGGCGGGCACGCGACAATCCATAATTTCTCGTAATTCATCGACAACAGCCTACTGTGTCCAGCTGTTTTCAGCGAAGTCGCGGTTCATTTGCCAGAAGAGGCCCGTGCACGACCGTAAACTGTCGGAAGTTGAACGTGTCGGCAGAGAGCTATTTCATGAAAATCCCTTGCTTCGAGCTTATCGATTCGCGGGCGCCGCTTCAGGTACGGCACTGATGACGGGGGGGGACGAACCCTGGGATCCGCGGCGCCCTCCTCGGGCGGAGCTCGCGATGAACCCGTCCCGGCCACTCTGCTCGCTCGCTCGCAACGGCGCATCGTCGGCAGCCCCTGTCCCCCGTCCACAACGGGCTTCTCTCGGCTGACGGCGCCTTGGACGCGCTGTGGATGCCCAGTGGCCTCTCACGACCCCCCCCTCGTAGCGGACCGCTCTTGGTCGCCCTGCTACAGACCCTCTTCAGTTACCCCTGCCTTTGCACCATATCGGACAGTTCTGTCCATTCATTTCGACGCCTGGCGATGGGCCTCTCTCGGCCACCGCTGCGTTCCACCTGCAGCGGACCTCTGCTGGCAACTCCTGCCCCCCCCGGCCCCCCGCGCTGGGGTGCCGGGGGCGGCACAAGCCATCAAAGCACAAAAATTCTGGAGCGCGTCGTTTGCACGGCACGGATCCCTGCGTATGAACCCATCACCCACCCCCGCGGTTTGCCTACCGCCGTGTCAATCCGAGCCGCCGACCCGCCTCGGCACTTTTGTTGGCCTCTCCTCCTCAAGGTTTTTTCCCTTCCTGTCACGCCCGCCCCTCCCCAGCCGCTACCATCAAGGGACAACCCCATCCGTTCACCATGCGATTCTCTGTCCACTTGGTGGCGACGGCGGCCGCCGTGGCCTCGGCCACCGCCGTCTTCACGGCGGGCGGCGTCGACGCCACACCCGTCTCCACGGGCCGCCTCCCTGCTAGCGCCAAACAGCTTAGGTTCTTCGGCCCGGGCAGCTTCCCGGGCTTTTTCATTTTCTCAGGCTTTGGGACGCCATCAACGCCGACGACGCCGGTGTCGCCCCCTGCCCCAACAACTAGCGGGCCTCTGATCATTGGGAGCAACGCCGGCTCGGGTGGCAATGGCGGCTCCGCGGCTTCTGCTTCGGGCGGATCGGGCGGCGACACCGGGCCGGTGACGGTTACCAACTCGGGTGGGGGCATTCTCTTTGGCGCTGGCAACGCCGGCGTGACAATTGGGAGCACCGGCGGCAACGGCGGTAATGGCGGCGCCGCACGGGCCGACGGGGGCGAAGGCGGCGTCGCGGGCCCGATCGACATCATCAACAGTGCGGGCGGCACGTTCGTCAGTGGCGGCGCAGGGCCTGTGGTCATTGGCGCCGCCGCCGGGAGGGGAGGCGACGGCAACACTGGGATCAGCTCCGATGGCGGCGATGGTGGCCGCGCTGGCACGATTTCGTTATCAACACGGGCGGCACGTTCATCCCACCCAGCGCTGGGCCCGTGTCGATTGGCGGCGCAGGCGGCACGGGCGGCGCTGGGGGCACCGGTTTCAACGCGAATGGCGGGAATGCCGGCGCGGGCAGCAACGTACAAATCACCGACTCGGCGACGGGGTCGCTCCTGCCAGCAGGCACCGGCGCGGTGACCATTGGCGGGAGGGGCGGAAACGGTGGCGCCGGTGGCGCTGGCACTGCGGATGGGGGGGCTGGCGGCGACGCCGGCACCGTCACCATCAACGCTTAACTGACTTTGTTGGGGAGGATGGCGCGTGGGCACAATGCGCTCGGCATCGTGAAGGGTGGCAGGGAGAGAACCCCCGCGTCAGTGGACAGAGCACCGCCTCTCCTGCTGATTTCTATGTTTCGCCTGGTTGCTGTTGTACTGTAAAGCATATTATGCTACTGCTTCTCGACGCGGCTGGTCCACGTGCGGTAGTCCCCCCGACCCTCCCCCCACGCATTGTCCGACGCCTTAGCGTCAGGCTCGAACTAAATTCAGGTTTCCCGAAGAACCACAGTTCTTGAGAAAATTGAGTGCGCCTGCAGCTGCGTGGCCGGCAGACCGCCTGCGCTCCCACCGCTACAGCTGCCGCTGCGCAGGCTGTCGCGCGTCCGCGGCCATGCCGCCCTCGTTGCGCACGCCGCGGCCCCACCGACTGGCGGCGCCTGGCGCCTCGGTACCAAACCGCGGTCCGGGCGGACCGTGGCGAGCACGCCGAGGGCAGAGGATGTCAAATAACGCGCAAAGTGCCACGAGCAGGCGTGGAGCGTGCCACCCCAAAACGGCCGACGGGACGAGTTGCGCGAGAATAAAAAGAAACAGAAGGTGCGCAGCCCGCCCAACGACTCCCCTGCCGATGCCAAACAGCCGCCCCAACCCCGCGTCGCCGTCGCGCCCGACGCGCCCGACGCGCCCGCCGCGTCCCCGCCCGCGTCGGCCGGCCCGCGGGCCACCCCCACCGACGCGTCGGCCGATGCCGACGGCGGGCGCTTGCGTTTGGCGGTTTCGCTGCCGCCGGCGGTCTCCCCCCAGGGCGCTGGGAAGGCGAGCGTATCCGCCGCCTGGCCGGCCTTCAACTGCGCTTCCGCGCGCGCCCACAGCTGCTCGGGCGTCGCGGCGGGCGCCGCGCGGGGCCAGGCGTCGGTCTTGCCCCCGCCCGGCGCCTCCCGACGTATCCGCGTGCGGCCGGGCGCGGGATGCTTGCGGTCCGACACGGTCGGGGGGATGGCCATGGCCAGGGGGGGGGCAAACACCGCGTCGTCGCCCATTGGGTGGTGCGAGTCGCCCGCGTCGCCGCCGCCGCCGACGCCGACGCCGCCGTTGCCGCCGTTGCCGCCACCGCCGCTCCCGGGCGTCGGCACGCCCGACCGACCGCCGCTGCCCGTCGCGTCGCCGCCCGTGGCGCCCGGCTCCCCCCACCACGACGGGTCGACGCCCGACGCGTCGGCGGGGGGGCGCCCACCGGCGCCACCGGGGGTCTCGCCCCCGCCGCCCGCCGCCCCAAAGCGGCCACAATCAGAGCTCCCCAGCGCCGAGCCGCCCACCCCAAACCAAGACGACCCGACGACCGACGCGACGGCAGCCGACGCTTCGGCCGCCGCGGCGGCCGCCGCCGCTGCCGCCTCGTTGGCGAGAATGCTCTCTTCTGGGAAAAGCACCGGGGAGGTGGACGACGGCGCCTCATCCCCGCCCGCCCCGTACGACGCGTCGCCGCTCGGCGGGGGCACGCGGCGCTCGCCATTCCCCCCCCCTCCCGCCGCGGTGTCGCCCGCCCCCCCCTCGGCGTGCATGTCACTCTCCTCCTCGGTCGTCGCCCCCCTCCCCGCCGTTCGGCCCGACTCGGCGTCGCCCCCCCCGCCCGACTCGGCGCCCGGCGCGGGTGGCGGCGCGTCTTGATTCCGCGCATGCACCGCCCTGTGGCTAGTCAAGCTGCTCTTCCACAAAAAGGAGCGCGTGCACCCTGGGTAGGAGCACACAAATGGGCGCTCGCCCGTGTGCAGCCGCTTGTGAGCCGACAGGTTGTAGTTTTTGGAGAAGCGCTTGTTGCACACGGTGCACAGGAACTTTTTGAGCGGCGTCGCCGACTGTTGGCGGCCGGGCGCAATGGGCGCCGCCGCCGCCGCCGCGCCGCGGAGCGGGAGGGAGAGGGGGAAGTCAAAGAGGTGGGCGGGAACGCCGGGCGCGTGGTGGACGGGGGCGGGGCCGTACCCCCCACCACCATTGTTGCCGACACCGCCATAGAGACCGCCATAGCTGCCAGAGACCTGTGGTGGTAGCAAGTGCTGCATCCCCGCATACGATTGCTGCGTTGGTTGTGGCTCCTGCTGCTGCAGCTGCTGTGGCTGCTGCTGCGGCTGCTGCTGCCGCTGCTGATGCGGCTGCTGCTGCGGCTGCTGCTGCGGCTCCGGCTGCTGCGACTGCTGCGGCTGCTGCTGCGGCTGCTGCTGCGGCTGCTGCTGTGGTTGCTGAGGGTGCTGGGCAGACAACCAGCCGCCCGCAAACGACGGGTTGAGCGGCCACCCGTCCGCCCCCGAGGGTGGCGGGAAAGTGACCGACCGCCCATCGCGCCCCCGCCCATCGCCTGGTCGACCGCTGCCGCCGCCACCGTCGCCGCCGCCACCACCACCACCCGCACCCCTCCCCCCACCATACGGGTCACCGCCACCCCGCCCGTCGTCGCCGCCGCCGCCGTCGCCATACCGATAGCCCCCCGACATGCCCGCCCGCCCCGCCGACGACCGTCAACCGGCCGGCAGCGCCGCCCACCCGACCCACCGATCCGGCTGCCGCCCGCCCGGGGGGGCGCATGTGGCACCGCCGCCCCCGAGTACACGGCCGCCGCGGTGGGCCGGCGCGCGGGGTGGGGGACCAACCGCGCCGCGCCGGCCACACGCGCCTGACACCAATACCGTAAGGCGCGCACGTGAGAGGGAGAGGGGGGGGGGTGGGACAAGACGGCAGCCTGCAAGGGCGGAAGGGGCGACGTCGGCGTAAGGGCGGGGGGGGGGAGGGGATAGGCCAGCGCCGGGGACCGGGGGGGGGGGCGGTGGCGGAATCCGCGACTCTGCGTTGGCGTAGGCGTCCACGCCGCCGCCCAGCCACACGCCCGCGCACACCCGCCAACCGGCACCGCGGCGGTGGCAGCACCCGTGGGAACGAGGGGGCGGCAGCAAACCGCCCGGCGCGGCCGGTGACACGGCGGCGGCGGCGCGGTGGGGGGGGGGGGGGGGGAGGCCCACCGCGGCGCGCTCCGCGCGGGTCGTGTGCAACTGGGAGCACGGCAACGCACGGAATTGGGTGCCGGGTCACCAATCAAGTCGTGACGGTGACGCGCTCGACCGGGTGGGCTGTCGTGCTCAGGCGCGGTGCTCTGTCACAGGGACGCTCGGGTCGGCCGTACTCCGTCTGGCTCGTCTGCCCGCTGTACTTTTGTTATGCGCGCACGCACGTGCGTGCGCGCGTAAAAGAAGTACACGTGCGCGCCTGTGAGGTCCTCGGCAGAGGCATGACAGGCGTGGTCGTTTCACCAGCGGGTGGTCCCGTCGGCCGACATTGCGGGGCTTCGCGCGCACGCACGGTCATGTTTGTACCGCAACCATCCGTGTTTCTACAGTACAATGGAAATCATGCTGCTTGGCTCTCCGTTGTTTTCTGAGCCCGTTGGTCTCATGCCAAGCTACGTTTTTTGGAGGTCGCCCAGCCTTGTTTCGTCGTGCTTTTTTCGAGGGCACCCATCCTTCTTTCCCTGTGACTGTCGACCAGATGTCTCCACACCCTCGACGACAAAGCGAGGGAATCACAGAGATGAAGACTTCCCGGGTGTCGCGGAGCACCTTCGCCATCACCCGAAGATAGATCGCTAGGCGGTGCCCGCAGTACCGCCGTCACCCTCTCGCCCATCAGCGCTTACACCCTCGCTGCACGCGTCCACTCTCGCTCAGCTCGCGTACGGACGTCCCCCGCACGCCCGCCCTTCGGCTTCTTTCTTTCTCGAGGCGCCACCTTCCCGGCAGCCCGTCCCGCTGACAAGTCCTTTGCAGGGCGAGCCCACTGGGCACCCCACCGCCGGCAGTTGCACTACCGTCCGTAAGTCTCTCTAAGGCGCCGTCAGCACCGGCGCCCAACAGTCGGGATGTCCCCCACGTGCCGCTGACCGGCCGCTCAGGCTGCCGCAGTGAAAAGTACTGGCAAGCACCCGCGCCGCCGTGCTGGGTGGACACCCGTGCCACCGTCTTCCCGACCAGGGGGTGGGCTTGATCTCTTGCTCCCCCTGGTCCCCGACTCCCACCCCGTGAGCGCTCTGCGGTGCGGCGGAACGTCTCCCGTTCCCCGCCTCCCCCGACTCGTTTCTCGTGCCGCCACGACGACGCTCTCTCATTTCTTGGGTGAGACGCGTCGCTCTACGGCCGCCACTGCTGGTCGGGGCTCTGTGTCAAGCCCAAAGCCGCCTGTCACCGGCGGACGGTGAAGTGGTGCTCGTCCGACATGGCGTCGCTGTGCGTTGCCAACTACACACACGTAGTCAAATTTCTGCAGGTGGGGGGGCTCGGCAGCATGGCGGCGAGCAACAGTCCTGTCACGGCTGCGAGCGTCGGTGGCACGCAGCCGTGACAGGCCTGCGTCGCTACCGCGCGACGGCGGCGCATCGCGGGCCCGCCACTCGCGCCGCTGCTCCGGAGCTGGCGCCAGTCGACTACCTGGGTCTCGACGTGGACGGGCGGGGTGTCGACCAGCTGCGGAGCGCCAACTACCTGAGCCTTGACGTGGAGGAGCGGGATGTCGACGAGCTGCGGAGCGTCGACTACCTGAGACTGAACGTGGAAGAGCGGGATATCGACGAGCTGCGGAGCGTCGACTGGAAGGCGACACAAAGATTTCGTGACTACAGCCGTTCTCCCAAAAATCCCGCACTCCAACTGTTGCAAAAGATGTCCAAATCGGCCTCTGCGGGGTCGTAGAGGCCGATTTGGAACTCTTTTGCAACTGTTGGAGTGCGGAATTTTTGGGAGAACGGCTGTAGCGTCCTGGAGAAGGGGAACACCTCCGCGGCGACCAGTTTCTGACGGGACGCAGCGATCAAGTCGTCGCACAGTGTACAGCGGAACTCGTCCAGCAACAGTTGTGCTCTTCCACCAGTCGGTTGTGGAAGGAGAGCGGGACAACTGATCATCAGTTACACAATCTCCATGATGGAGATTGTGTCTTTGTGATGTAAATATTTACAACATCAACAGTCATTTGTGTTCGCTAAGCTCATGGATGGACGTGTCCCGCTGGTTCGATACTTAAACGGGCCCGGATCCGACCATTCCGGGCCGCTGACACCATTTCGAATTGTATTCCCAGCAGGGGCGTTCCGTTGCGAGCGAAGGTGTGTCGGTGTCGGCCACAAGCAGCAGCGGACCCCGCGCTGTTGTCCCGTTCCAGGCCATCCAGACGCGAGGCCGCTGCCTCGCCGCCGCACCCAAGCCGGGTTCCCACTCGTACCGCGCCGCCGCCCGCCAGAGCCGGGCGGAGGCTGCGGTGTCTTGCGCGTGCCCACCCAACCTGCCCCACTTTGGACTGCTTGGCTTTCTGCGGACACCCGTGGGTTGAGTCTGGGCGGGAGCTGCCGGGCGTGGCGGGCGCGGCCAATGCTGTTTTCCGATTTTGTTTCTTTCTCTTGTTCTCCCTTGCGTTTTCCATCTTGTCCCTTGAGGCCCCACCGGGAGCCATCTTCCCCCTGCCACCATGGTCGACCCGCGTGACTCCCTCTGCGCCCTGGCGCTCGCCGAGTCGCGGGTGGTGCTCGCGGCGCTGCGGCGCAATGGGCGCTTCGCGTCGGCCTCGACCGACCACCCGCTCGTCTCTCAAATCAAGGGCGTCAAGGAGGCGGTGCGGGCGGCGCTTGCCGCCCGCTGCCAGTCTGCGTGGGACGCTGCCGGGGCGCCCGACGGGTGCGCCGACGGCGGCGGCGCGCCCGCCGCCCTGGACGCGGCGCTCCTCGCCCGCCTCCTCACCCCCTTCCTCGCCGTCATCCGGTCGCCCCTCGTCGGGGGCTTGACCACCTCTGCGGCGCTGCAGGCGTCGTCGCGCATCCTCGCCCACATTGAGGCGCACGACCTGGTCGCGCCGCCGCGGTCGCTCGCGCCCGTACTCGCCGACACCATTGCCGCCGCGGCGGTGTGTCGCTTTGACGCTGCCGAGCCGTCGACGGACGAGGTGGTGCTCTCCCGCATTTCGGCGCTGGCGGCGGCCGCCGCCACGGGGCGCGCGGCGGGCGCGCTGCCCGACGCGGCGGTGCTCGCCGCCGTGGAAACGTCCCTGCGCATTGCGGGGGGGGGGGCGCCGCCGCGCCACCGA
>ENA-ORXT01002603-ORXT01002603.1-marine-metagenome-genome-assembly--contig:-NODE-2603-length-21306-cov-4.345565_pt1 | contig 21306 bp, 21 predicted proteins | sample MGYA00237868_ERZ511482 | MGnify/ENA metagenome assembly ERZ511482
TCAGGTGCCTCCGGGTCTAAAACTCCATTAGCGCTGACGGCGACTTTGCCGTTTTTACCGATAATCTGACCACGATCATTTAATTTGAATTTCTTAATGTTGCCTGACCAGCGAGGCGCTGCACTGTTTTCAAACAAGGGGATATAAATATCGCGGCTGTTAGCCAATCGTGAGGACGGATCAACCGTGTAAACCGGTGCGGCGTAGCTACGTGCTGTTTTCGAAACATCTGAGATAATGGCTTTAAAAACAGCCGTTAGCGCTGCGGCATTAGACGCTGGAAAGTAACTACCATCTCCTGCTTTTGCGACACTGGTTAGAAATGTTTCAGCGCTCGACCCAGCGGGAACGTCAAAACCAATAGTGTAAGTACTAATAAGGTTGTCGCCATCTATCCGGCTATTTTGGTCTTGCGTTGCTAGGTATTTAGCAAGTTCGGCGCCGCATCGCCCTGCATCTGTGCCGACACAGTCAGCGGCGAGGCCAGCCATTGCCTTTATGTCGGCCATCGTTTGGTCTAGTTGGGCCTGTACGTTCACAATGGGTTCTCCATCTGACAAGATAACGATCGCGTTATTCTCACACTTGTCAGTGATAGGTGAAATGTAGGCAATTTTTGTGCTGTCTAATGAAACAGCTTCACTGGTTTCATCGCAACTGTATTTTCGATGGTCACAACGAGTGGTTTCCTGTGGATATTGACACAATATGTCACTACTTGTGGAGCAGGCTGTTGCTTCGTTACTCATCAAAAAAGATTGATTATTCAACCCGTTGCAATTGTATTGGGCAACGCCAATGCCCGCAATGGCAAGATCTTGCAGACGGACGTCCATACACTTGCCGCTGTGATCGGCAGAAATCTGACCTCCAGAAATCTGAAATACCTGATTTCCTGAGGGGTCGCCCTTACAGCCGAATACGTTAAGGCGCGTCCCATCATCATTACTTGAGCCTGTAACATCAAAGCATCGATCGGTACTGTCGTGAATATGAACATAACCCGGTCTGGCTTCAGTGGTATAAAACACTTGCTTATTAGCGCCGCTGCAGAGCTGCTGAGTTGTATTCACACCGTCAAATTCTAAGCACATATTGTGCGCGCCGTTACCGGTTTTTATCGTAAAGCTATTTAGGGCATCGGGGATGCAGTTTCCTGTTTCAGGGTGATACACACCACTGATACAACTGTTTGAGCAGGTGGTGTTACTAGAGGTTGTACAGCTTGTGAATCTTGGATCTGACGCCATACAGTCAGCCTCATTACCCAGACTGCAGGGCTCCCCCCACATTTCCGTGGTGGTTGAACAATTAGTCCCTAGGCCGCAGCTTTGATCGCCTGTTGGACAGATGTCTTGTTCGGTAAACTCTGTACAGTTGACGCCACAATCTGGCGCAGCGCAAATAGCTTTGATGCCAGTTAGTACTTGCGTGACGGTCCCTTGAGAGGAGCCTCTGTAGGTTGACGGATGGGCCGCATGATTTTGCTCTGGCGTTGTCATTCCCCATTTGGGTGGTTCCCCACGAAAATAAAGCGCCGCTTCGTGGTAAGCATCTACAATGGGGGTATTTCCCCATGCTTTCCAGCCGTTTAATATACGCGGTAAGAACGCACGTACTTTCTCGCCGGCAACAGGGTCCGGTAGATTGTCATCGGCGAGTGTGAAGTACCCGACTGTTGTTGAGTTAGACGAACCAAAAGGGAGTAAGTTTCTCAACATGATGGGTTGGGCTTCATCATCGATAGGTGTGATGGGAAATGAAACACCGTGTGGATAAGGTATGCTGTTGCCATTAACATCGACATTGCTGAAACCCATTAACCCAATATTAACGTCGACAAGTTTAGGGTCGGACAAAAGGTTGTTATAGGCACCTTTTAGAACATCTAGTCGGGACTGAGGAGTCCCTGTGATATTAATGTTCATACTGCCTGATTGATCAAGTAAAAATAAGATATTGGGTTTAGAAGGGGGAATTTCGTCTGCGAAAATGTCTGTGTCCTCTGCCGAGGCAACGTTCAGTGCAAGTAGCAAGATGAAGCTGATTAGCCATCTCATAACAATTAGGACAGGATTGTTGTTGATCATTTTTATACCTGTTTTAGCGATCAGCTGTATATTAGCGAGCTGACTGAATTATACAAAAAAACCATTTTGGCGACGTTTAAAGAATTGGGAGGTCAGTGAGAAGCCAAGGGTTATTTTGTGGCTAAAATCGACATCTTTTTCTTATGCTTTAGATGTTAATAAAATAAATATGATTGCATGCTTAACGAATATTCTTTTGTATATGATAATTTTTATTTTTTAAAATGCCTGAACGGCTTATCGTTTGATGGGGATTGATTGCTGAGCTAAAGACTTTTCAGAGAGGAGTTTTGAGGGGATAGGGCTTAGTAACCTGAAATACCTCCTGCTAGGCAGAAGGTACTTTTTCACAAAAATTTATTTGTCAGTATCAGGCTTATTGGCCATGAAGTTATTGAATTCCTCTTCTTCCTCGCGTCGCTTGGAGTCTGAGCGGAAGTCATTAAATTGGCGGGCACGTGCTTTAATCTCCTCTTTGATCTCCGCAATCCTATCGTATTGAGTTTGTTGGAATTCTTCAAATACTGAGTTTTGACTCGTCTCAGCAATACCTAAGTGACGTGAACTGTTTCGATTAAACATAGCGGACCATTTTTGTTTGATTGTGCGGGGTAAGTCACGTACATCGCGACCGGATATATTCCAGTACAGCAATACTAGGCCGATGGGCCAGAACAAAACGAATCCTAATACCATCGCGCCGATGTTTAGCGGCGACCAGTTACCTTTTGAGCAGCTCCCTTTATTGCGCCCTTTACCAAAACGAAAAGAATGATCACTGGATGTAGCAGCTGATGGACCATTAGACGATGACATAATGTTAAACCTCATAAATTAAAGAGTGAGCTTAGTGGCTTAAACAGTTAGCCATTTTTAGCTCTGTAGCGATCAGTGATTGACAAATGTAATCACTGTTCACATAATCAATATACGGATTATTTTTAGAAAATACAAGACTTCTCACGAAAAAAGTTTACAGTGTTCACATATGCCAATACTTAAGAAAGACAAAAATAGTTATCACCACGGAAATTTAGCAGAATCGCTGCTAGACGCTGTCGATGAAATTGCCACCAAATTTGGTTTGGAGGCTGTGAGCCTGCGAGCTTGCGCAAAGTTAGTGGGCGTTTCACCCTCATCAGCGTTTCGACACTACTCAGATAAGCGGGCCTTGCTAACGGCATTTGCCACGCGCGCACTGCATCAATTATCAGCACAAATGGCAGCGGCCAGTCAGGAGGCACAGACTAATGAAACAAACGCATTTTTCGCTGTTGGAGTGGCTTATATAGATTTTGCATTGACCAAGCCTGCTTTTTTTCGCGCGATGTGGCGCGAAGAGACGATCTATTGCAATGATGAGGCTTACGTGGCTGCGGCCAATCAGTTAAGTCGCCACTTACAAGGTGGTTTTGCCGAGACTATCGATGACAAAGACCCCGATAGCTTTAGCCCACAAGAATTACTTGCCTGGTCGTCGGTGCACGGTTTGGCTCATCTGTTTGTTGAAGGGCCTATTGGCAAAGGCGCTAATAAGGCGCAGCGATTGGAAATGGCTGCAGAGATGATTCGGGCACTCGGACGAGCGTTATAATCTCGCCATGCCTTTTGATCTATTTTTACAAATACTCACCTTGCTTGCCACAGTGACACTCGCCATTAGCGGCGTACTTCAGGCGGCACGCAGTGAGATGGACTTTTTTGGGGCACTGGTATTGGCCTGTGTTTGTGCATTGGGCGGCGGTAGTCTGCGTGATTTACTGATTGGTGCAACGCCTGTATTTTGGACGGTTGATCTTAGTTACATTGCAACGATTTTGCCAACGACCCTCATCGCCATTATTGGTGTGCATTATATTCCCACTGGAAAAGGAATTCGCGGAAACATTTTAGACATCGCAGATGCCATTGGCCTAGCACTATTTGCTATCTTAGGTGCTGAGAAAACGCTGCAGCTGGGGTTTTCAGAACCCGTTGCGGTAATGATGGGTGTGATTACAGGGGTCGCTGGAGGTATGATTCGGGATATCTTGAGTCAGTCGGTGCCCATTGTTATGCGGGGTGAGGTTTATGCCAGTGCTGCGATTATTGGTACGGTTATTTATACCATTGTGAGACTGTTTATCGATGAGGTTCCCGCAATATTACTCAGCATGGCAATCATTGTTGTGATACGCCTCGTCACGTTGCATTGGAATCTTAATCTTCCCAAAATACGTTTCCCCAACAACCCTTCGTAAATAGTCGTACTGAAGCGGCAGGTAATGTACACAATTGCGTGTGTCATTAACTTTTTAGTAGTAGAGTTATTAACAGTTTACAGAGGAAATCGCAGATGCTTAACCAAGACAAAATCAACGAATTACGCCAGCAAGTCATTCCGCCTCAGCAGCTTTTTATTAATGGCCAATGTCAACCCGCTAGTAGCGGCGCTACTATCGATATTATCAGCCCTATCGATGGTCAGTTGATTACTACCGCAGCGGATGCCGGTGTGGAGGATGTTGACCAAGCCGTTGCCGCTGCGCGCAATGTATTTGATCAGGGAAGTTGGTCAAAAGCGGCGCCGGCTGAGCGCAAACGTGTGATGCATAAGATCGCTGACCTAATTCAACAGCATGCGTTAGAGCTGGCTGTGCTGGGCGTTCGTGACAACGGCACTGAGATTGGTATGGCGATTAAGGCAGAGCCGGGTTCAGCGTCAGCGACGTTTCGTTTTTACGCAGAATCGGTGGATAAGGTGTATGGTGACATAGCGCCAACAGACCCTTCAGTATTAGGTTTAATTCATCGTGAACCTGTGGGTGTGGTCGCAGCGATAGTGCCTTGGAATTTCCCATTGATGATCGCCGCGTGGAAGATAGCGCCTGCCATTGCGATGGGCAATTCGGTTGTATTGAAACCTTCTGAAACAGCCTCGTTAAGTTTGTTAAAGCTTGCCGAAATCTGCTCAGAAGCAGGTCTGCCGGATGGCGTGCTTAATGTTATTACTGGGCAGGGTGCGGTGTCAGGTGAAGCGCTCGGTTTACATAACGATGTTGATGTCATCGTGTTTACTGGCTCAGGCACAATCGGTCGTAAGCTTTTGGAATACTCTGCGCGTTCCAATTTGAAACGCGTGTACCTAGAGTTGGGTGGCAAGTCACCGAATATCGTTTTTGCCGATGCAGAAGATCTGAAAAAAGCGGCCAGGGTTTCGGCGATGGGCATTTTCCGAGATTCTGGACAGGTTTGTGTGGCAGGTTCGCGTTTACTAGTCCAACAGTCGATTAAAGATGAGTTTATTGACCACTTACAAGCGGTTGCCGAGAAGCTGGTGGTGGGTGACCCGTTAGAGCTTAGTAACGAAGTGGGCGCGATTAATAACGCACGCCAATTAAAGCAAAATTTAGGCTTTGTCGACACGGCTATCAGCGAGGGTGCAAGGCTAGTGACGGGCGGCACACAGATTCTTAAAGAAAGCGGTGGCTACTTCATGTCCCCAACCATTTTTGGGGACGTGACTCCCAACATGACGCTAGCGCGTGAAGAAGTGTTTGGGCCTGTTTTAGGCGTGATGAGTTTTGAAGATGAAGCCGAAGCAATCCATATGGCAAATGACACCAACTATGGCTTAGCCGCGGCGGTTTGGACGGGTAATCTATCGCGTGCGCACCGTATGATTCGAGCGGTTAAAGCCGGTGTTGTACACGTTAATACCTACGGTGGGCCTGATGTCACGGTGCCATTAGGTGGCGTAAAGCAGTCGGGTAATGGCGTCGATAAGTCGCTGCATGCGTTAGATAAATACACCGACTTTAAAACGGCTTGGATTCAGCTGTGAGTGCGTTTTTCATAGGTAATAGCAAAACGCAGGTGTAACCATGACCCATTTAAAAGCTTTTTTGGCAGCGCCTAGTGAGGGTTGGGCGTCTGCTATTGTATTTATGTCGGCGGCTTTTTGGGGTTTATATTGGATTCCTTTAAGGTACATGGAAGGTGAGGGTGTTGCCGGTAATTGGGCCGTTGCGCTACTAAACCTCCCTGCCGGTTTGCTATTAATGCCGCTGGTTATATGGCAGTGGAGGCGTCATCGAGAGTATTTCTGGCATGCACTGCTGATTGGTTTTTTAACAGGATTTGGTCTGGCGCTGTACACGTCTGGGTTAGTTTACTCATCGGTTGTGCGAGCGACTTTACTCTTTTACGTGACGCCCGCTTGGGCGACACTTATCGGTATCTTTTGGCTGGGTGAAAAAGCCACTTGGCAGCGCTGGGCCGCGATTGGGGTCGGGCTTTCAGGGTTGGGTTTGCTCGTGTCAGGCGGTGGGTCGACACCCCTGAATATGGGGGACCTGTTCGCTTTATTGTCAGGGGTGTTTTGGGCGCTAGGGGCGGCAGTGATTAAGCGCTACGACACTGTTCCGCTACCGGGTATGACAATGTTTCAGTTTCTTTTTACCGCACTGTCAGCGGTATTGCTTGGTTTTATTATGGGAGATATCAAGCCGCCAACGCTTGACGCATTGCTTCCCATGCTTTCGATGTCGGTGCTGATTTCAGTATTGGTTATTTTGCCGTCCGTGTGGGTGATTTTTTGGGCGCAGAAGTTTCTATTCCCCGGGCGTGTTGGCCTGTTGATGATGTCTGAGGTATTAGTCGCCGTTTTGACTGCGAGTATTTTCCTGCCAGAGGAGGCGATGTCGCTGATGGCATGGTGCGGTGCTTTGCTTATCGTCACCGCGTGCTTTATTGAGGTGTTTTCAGACACCAGCGCTTCATCGGTTAGCTAGTCTTTTAAGCATCCCCGCAATAAAGTTTTCTGTGGGCAGTGTGACAGGGGCGGCGATAATCAGCCTAAGGTGCGATAAGAAATCGGTTGAGTCAGCAAAGTAGTTGGGAAAGGCTTCTCTAATGCCGCCAACGGCGGTGGTTGAGACTAGTGCGACTACAATACTTTGGGTCTCGGCGGTTGACCGTTCTATCTGAGCATATTCTTGTTCGGCAAGTAAAATATCATCCTCTGCAAAGAAACGCCCCTCAACCGTTGACTGAGTGGGTATGCTGGTATCCACCATTAAAAGTACATACCCTGAGACTTTAACTGAGCTTTCATTTAGCCAGTCGTCGGTCATTTTTAATGAGTGAGCAAAGGCTTCTAACACGCTAACAATGTTGAGTTTATTGACCTGTTTTTTTACTGCAAGGCACGATTCGATCCTTAAGAATTTATCTTCATCTTCAATCAACAACTGTCGACCGTAGGCTTCAAATTTTGCGCTGGGCTTCAATCGTCCAAATAGGCTGTCCTTTTCCATTACGGCAAACTGCAGGCTGACATTTTTAAAAAAGGCTTTCCAGTCGTCACTACCACGGTTTGACTTTAATGCCTGCCCCGTAAAGAGCTCAACCACCTCCAAAGTTGTTGCCCAGTCGTGCTGGAGCTTGGTTCTGACCTGTAGCTCAATCTTTCGTTTACCGCCAACGCCATCTGGAAAATTACCCACCAAGTGATAGCCACGGTAGCCGTCGGCTTTGGGGGCTTCGACGTAATCCTTAAACAATACCTGCCCCAAGCTGTTTTTAAATTCGGGGCGTTTTTTTAGGCTTCTCGCAATTTGTTTGGCCTGCTTGGTGGTAGCGACAATGGCGCGGGCACCACCGATATCCTGCATGGCTTTTAAGCTCATGGAGGGAAAGCGCCGGAGTTTTCCATCAATCGACCGGTAACGTTTTAATCGCTTGGCAAAAATGGCGTTTTTATCTTTGGCAGTTGCATGCTCCTGAAGCAGCTTTAGCGCGTTATCAAGTGGCTTTTCATGACTAAATCGCCAGTAAGATAATACCTCCAGCGCCTCATCTCGTGCGGCTAAATCGTCACCAATGAGCTGCTTGCCCGCTTTGGCTATTCTTGATCCGGAGTAGGTCTTTGGCATGAGTTTTGATGGCCCGATGAGGTTGAGTGGTGATAGTTTAAGAATATTCTAGTGGATAGGCGATAAAATTACCGCCTAATTAAATAACAATCGATTGGGCCACACATCATTTTACGGGTAGGGCACCCGCCGTGGTTAATTCTTATCAAGTCTGATGGTATGGTTGTGTGCAATCGCTTGAGGTGGACTCAGCAAAATTGATCGAGTTTATGAAAATACAGCTAAAATTAGCCTAAGGAATACTTATGTCATACGCCGCCAAATTTCGTGCTTTACACCATGTAGAAGACCTTTTGGTGCTGCCCAACCCGTGGGATATCGGCAGTGCCATGATGTTTAAAGGCATGGGTTATCAAGCATTAGCGACAACAAGCTTGGGTTTGGCATTTAGTTTAGGGCAGCAAGGCGGTAGCGTGCCTATTAAGCAGATGGTGCAGCAGGCGGTTGATATTCAAACGGTGACAGGGCTTCCGGTTACCGTTGACCTTGAAAATGGCGGTGCAGATGAGCCGGAGGGGGTGGCGAATGCAATACAGCGCTGCGTCGAGGCTGGTTTAGCGGGCGCTTCTATCGAGGACTTTACGGGAGATATACAGCAGCCAATTTATGAGTTTTCACTGGCATCTGAACGGATTCAAGCGGCGGTGGAGGTGGCACATCGTCTTGAACCTGACTTTATCCTTACCGCGCGTTCAGAGAACTTCTCTTACGGTCGTCCAGACCTTGAGGATACCATTAAACGGCTACAAGCCTTTGAGCGCTGTGGGGCTGACGTGTTATATGCGCCAGAGGTGACGCAGCTTGCTGACCTTAAGGTTTTATGTGCGGCGGTGAATTTACCGGTCAATGTGGTGGTTGGCCTTCGCACTAAAGGGTTTACGACGCAAAATCTTGTTAACGCAGGGGTTAGGCGCGTAAGCCTTGGCTCTACCTTAGCTCGTGCAGCTTACGGCGCTGCGATCGATGCGCTCCAACAAAATCTTGAATCAGGCAGTTTTGAACGGGCTGAAAAGGCGATGGACTATGCATCGGTCAATCAGCTATTAAAGGCAGGCGATAGGTCTTAAACGGGCTTTAATTCTCCGCCAATAGTTGATCGATAACTGTGACATAAGCCTGTGACAACTCAGTGATGGTCTCAGTGCCAAAGTTTAAAGGCCCAACGGATGAGTCAATGATAATGGGGGTTGCGTTAATCGCTTTAATTTTGTTAATCAATGCGTCGATATTCGCTTTGTAGGTCACGGCGGTGACATCTTGCCAATAATCATTTGTGCCGGACATAATCCAAACAAAATTGGGGTTGTGTGGTCGTACGTCATCATCAAATCGTGCCAATAAGTCGGTGCTAGTGTTGCCACCAATGCCTTTGTTGATAAATGATGCGGCAGGTAGATGCGTACTTAAACGCTCAAGAATGCTCCCGTCGCCAAACCAGCTATCGCCCAACAAAATATGTACTCCTTCGTTGAGTTTTTTCTTACCTAAAAACCGCACCGCATAATCAGCAATCACCTGATATCCACGGCCGTTAGGGTGAGACCCGTTGCTGTAGAAATTCCAAGCATTAGGCCCTGCGGCTATGTTTTGTTTGAGGGGTGTTGTGAGCAAAAGCTGCTTGCCCTCGATGCGTTGAATTTGGGCACTGTAGTATTGACCATCACTGCCGTAATAGCTGATTAATTGTAGCGGCAGCAGGTCATCGGTTGAGTTCAATTCTATGGTCGAGGACTTAGCTAGCGCTGGGGTAGCCACATTGAGCGACAGTGTGCCCTCGGCCTCTCCCCATATCTGTGAGCGTCCCAGTAAAATGTCGTAGTGCATAGGGATGCGCAGCCAAGGCAGCACCTCAACTTGTGCAGCAGGGGCTTCTGGTGGCGTCGTTACTTCGGGTTCAGTGGTTGGTAGAGCCGGTGTTTCAGGTGCAGTGCCTGATGGCTCTTCAGAAGGTGTCGTGTTAACCGTTGGCGCGGCGACACTGGGCACCGTTATATCGTTAGTTGCCTGTGTGGGCTCTGCTGTCTCAGTGCTTATACTGGCGGTTACGTTTGCTGAGGGGCTTGAGCTTGCTGGTGCCTGCATAGATGCTGATTCAGAAACACATGCGGATAATAAAACCGCGACGAGTGCAATGACAGAAAGTTGATTTAGCTTCAAAGTAGGGCCCAAACTCTTTTTATGGTTTGGGCCTATTATAGATTAACTAGCATGTAAGAGAGGCATGAGACGATGCTTGGACATACCGTTGGACGGATAGAAATCACTAAAATCTGTTAGCGCTCAACTCTGGTTAAACAACTTATTTGTCGATTTTTGAAGGGCCTTCATAAAACTTCATCAACGCCGCATTATCAGCAGACCCTAGCCCCGCTGCTGTAAGCAAGCGATGAATTTCAGCACAGACCGCGGTTAGTGGCATCGCTGTATTGGTAGTGCGTGCTAAGTCTTGAACACCATTGAGGTCTTTCACCATATTGTCAATTCGCCCTGCTGGGGTGTAATCCTTAGCCGCCATCTTGCCCATGAATTCTTGAAGGATTGCACTATCCGCACGTCCACCTTTTAATGCAACGGGTATTTTTGCCGCATCGACGCCGGCATCTAATGCCAGTTGCGTGGCTTCGGCAACGGCGACAAAATTTAATGCGCACAAAACTTGGTTAATTAGTTTGGTGGTTTGGCCCGCGCCATTAGGGCCCATTAGCGTGTAATTGGCGCAAAGGTGATCCATCACTGTTTTAGACTCTTCAAAATCAGCCTCATCTCCCCCTACCATCACGGCCATCGTGCCTAACAGCGCTTTTGGTGCTCCGCCAGAAAGCGGGCAGTCTAACCAGCGAAGTTCAGCCGTCTTTGCACGCTCTGCTAGTGCTTTGGTAGAAACGGGATCAATCGATGACATATCAATAATCATCGTGCCTGATTTGGCCGTTGTGGAAACCCCATTATCCCCAAACACAATCTGTTCAACTGCCTCAGCAGAGTTGAGGCTAAGGATGACAAAGTTGGCATTAGCAGCCGCCTCAGCAGGGTTAGTTGCAGTGGTGGCGCCTTTTTCTGCCAATGAGTCCATTTTAGGCGGGTTGCGATCAAACACACATAAAGCGTTGCCCGTTTCAAGTAGACGGGTTCCAATGGCTTGGCCCATGACCCCTGCGCCGATTAAGGCAATTTTATTGCTCATATTTGTTTCTCTTTGTGTGTTTATTCAGTAACTGGGTCTATCGTTTGGACTCAAGCGCGCTAAGAATAAGCTGAATAACCTGTGCTTTGGAGCCCGTAATATCGATAGTAATCGCATGCTCATCGGGGTCGGGGCTTTCAAGTGTCGCTAGCTGGCTTGAGAGCAAACTAGGCGGCATAAAGTGGTTTTCACGCGCTTTAATGCGCTGCTCCAGTAAGTCTTGATTGCCATGTAGATGAATAAATAAAATAGGCTCACCCGCGGACTCAGTCAGTTTTTCACGATAAGCCCGCTTTAACGAAGAGCATGCACCGACAGCGTTGCCTGTTTGATTTGCCATGGTGCTAGCAAAATGCTGTAACCAAGGCCAACGGTCCGCATCTGTTAAGGCATCGCCGCGGCTCATTTTTTCAATGTTACAGGCAGGGTGATAGTCGTCAGCATCTAGAAAAGTCGCGTCATACTTTTCAGCAAGCTTTGAGGCAACGGACGACTTTCCACAGCTGGAAACGCCCATCACTATTATTAATCTGGGTGCAAGGTGTGTTGACATCGTTTAAATACAGGCAGTGATTCCACCATCAACAAACAGTGTTTGTCCATTAACAAAGCTTGAAGCAGGCGAGGATAAAAATACGCAAGCGCCGACTAACTCTTCAAGCTGTCCCCAACGACCGGTAGGGGTACGTTTACAGAGCCATTCACTGAATTCAGGGTCTGCAACGAGTGCCGCGTTGAGAGGGGTGTCAAAATAGCCCGGCGCTAACGCATTGATCTGTAAACCATATTGCGCCCAGTCGGTTGTCATACCCTTGGTAAGGTTAGCAACCGCACCTTTTGACGCGGTGTAGGGTGCAATACCGGGCCTTGCGAGAGCGGTTTGTACTGACGCGATGTTAACAATCTTGCCTGCACCTCGTTTGATCATGTGCTTAGCTACGGCTTGCCCCACGTTAAACACTGAGGTTACGTTAGTTTTCATCAGGTGTTCAAAGGCCGCTGAGTCAAAATCTTCAAGGGGCGTTCTGTGTTGCATCCCTGCGTTATTGACGAGAATATCGATAGCGCCGGCGTCAGCTTCAAAGCCATTAATGGCTTCTGCAACCGTTGTGTGATCAGTTGCATCAAACGGCAGTTGGTAAACAGTCGCACCCAGTGCGGTTAAGTCGGCCGCCGCTGTATCAAGCTTTGCCGTATCACGCCCATTGAGCACCACTTCAGCACCTGCTTCAGCTAGCCCTTTTGCCAACATAAAACCAATACCCTGACTGGAGCCAGTGACCAGTGCACGTTTACCGGTTAAATCGAAAATATTGGATTTAGTATTCAAAACAACTCCTGAGCTTTGTTATCTAGGCACTTTTATTGGTGCGAGCGCCGCGAGAAAGGATGGATGCGTGCATTAAGAATAGCACTTGCAATTCATTATGTTATCGATAACACTTGGAAAGTCAACTCCTAAGGAGGCCTCTAGCAATATTAATAGCGGGGGCCAGATTATTAGCACCACGAGGCAATAAAAATGCGCGCATTAGTGATTCATGACGCTAAAGATCTTCGGATAGAAGAACACACATGTCCGGCTCCTCAGTCGGGCCAAGTTAAAATTCGTGTGGCTGCGGGCGGTATTTGCGGCTCGGATCTTCACTACTATAATAATGCGGGTTTTGGTTCGGTGCGCCTGAAAGAACCGATGGTGCCGGGGCATGAGTTTTCAGGGTATGTCGATGAGTTGGGTGAGGGCGTTAGCGGCTTTGAAAAAGGCGAGCTGGTGGTGATCTGCCCGTCACGCCCTTGTGGAGACTGCGAGTATTGCGATGAAGGTTTACGTAACCACTGTTTGAATATGCGTTTTTACGGGTCTGCGATGCCATTCCCACATATACAGGGCGCATTTCAAGAAGAGTTAATTGTTGATGCCTCGCAATGTGTAAAAGCCGGTGGTTTAACCGCAGGGGAGGCGGCAATGGCTGAGCCATTTTCTGTAGTGTTGCATGCAACACGCCGAGCAGGCGAAATGCTGGGTAAGCGAGTGTTAGTAACAGGGTGCGGCCCGATTGGTGCGTTGGCTATTGTGGCTGCTCGCAGAGCCGGTGCGGCTGAAATTGTGGTAACCGATCTTGTTGATAATGCATTGGAATACGCAAAAATTGCTGGCGCGGATAAAACCATCAATATGATGACTGATCCTCAAGGCTTGGAGCAATACAAGGCGGGCAAGGGCATTTTTGATGTTCATTATGAATGCACGGGTTCCCCGCAGGCACTGGCTGGCGCGATTGAAGTCATGAGGCCACGTGGTGTGATTATGCAGCTGGGTTTGAGTGGTGATATGCCGGTGCCGATGATGGCGATTACGGCTAAAGAATTAGAGATTCGGGGTTCGTTCCGTTTCCATGAGGAGTTCGCAACGGCTGTGTCGTTGATGCAGTCAGGATTAGTGGATTTGAAACCGTTGATTACGCATAGTTTGCCAATAGAGCAGGCGGTTGAGGCGTTTACGATTGCTAATGACCGGAATGTGGCGATGAAGACGCAGATTTTGTTTGCGGCGGCTTGAACTAGATAACTTTAAAAGCAGGTGTGATGCCTAATCTGTCTGCTGACTTACAAAAGTTTGCGTCAAATGTGTGCATCATACGATTGTCGCAAACAGATAAATGTAGGGCGTCCGCAAAGTCTGCTCCTAATTTGTACCAGTCGATAGCTAGAGCAACTTCAGTCGAATTTTCTAAAAATAAGTTTTCCACGTTTAGCGCATTATCTAGAAAGTCAGCGATATCTGAACGAGGGAATTTGTACACCGAGCGGAGCACCCATTCTGTTTCTAGTAAGACAGTTCTAGGTATAAAAACCTCGTTACTACTTAGGAGGTTCTCTGCAATATCGGCCTGTTTCTGATCGTCATTTGTAACCAGACGAACTAATAGATTAGTATCAAACGTGATCATTGGAGTACTCAACAGGTTTGCAGAGTTCTTCCGTAGTGATGGCCTTACCTTTGTATTGGAGAAAGCCTCGCAGGGCAGAGGCAGAGATTTTTTTCTCAGTTGTTGATTTGCTCTGTAACATGACTCCGCGTTCTGTCGCGACCAACAATAGTTCGGAACCTGCATCCCAATGAAAAGAATCTCGCATATCTTTTGGGATGACAATTTGTCCTTTGCTAGACAGTCTGACAGTTGAAGCTATCATGTTGAATACCTTGGTAAGACGTAAAGTAAGATTTGAGTATGCGACTATTCTTTAGTTTTGGCAAGTTCATCTAACTGTTGCAAAGCTATGTAAATATGAGTTGCGCCTAATACAAAAAACCAAACAACCACAGCGGAATTTTTCTGCCCGTGCCGATTTCTAAGTCGTCAGAAACAATCCAAGCTTCATTTAGATGTTTAATTTGCTTATTAGATTTAGCGCGGCCACCAACTTCAAACACGTAGCGCTCATCTACCATAAAATCCCCACCTTTTGGGTAGTTGAGCGTGTGTTGATAAGACAGCATAGAAGCAAAAAATGTCTCACGACGCGTTCCTGCTTTAGATTCGCCACAAAATACAGAAAACAGGTTGGTGTTATCAAGATAGAGTTTTTCAGGTTTTGAAATGATCGTGATTCCGCTCGCCTTTGCACCCAAGACCCGTAACAAACCTGCCGCCTGAAGTAGCCCCAAATACTTGTATACTGTTTTCTGATTCAGCCCTACTGCGCCACACAGCTTTGAGATGTTCAGATCAAAAGGTTCACTTTGGCAGAGCATCACCATGAGCTTTTTGAGTGCATTAACCTTGTCATAATCTAGCGGGTAAAGCGCAGGGATATCGGTTTCAAGCACTTGCATGGAAGCACTCAAAAGGCGGGGTAAATAAGTCTCGCCTGCTTCAATATAGAAAGGGTAGGCGCCGTGGTCGATATAGGCGGGTAAATATGCTAATGGCTTAATCTTGCCCACAATCTCTGATGCATGCCTCGTATGCTCTTTTAGAATTGAGTCCAACGAAACAACATCAAACTGTTGACCTGTTTCAAGTTCCAGAAACTCACGAAAAGAAAGAACGGGTAAGTGATAGATCATCGAGCGGCGGCTCAAGTCGGCTTTAGCGTGGTTAATAGCCGCTGCGGATGAGCCGGTAAAAATCACCTTTAAATCAAAAAAGCTGTCGTAAATCAGTTTTAGCTCAATTTCGAAGTCTTTGGATTTGTGGATTTCATCAATGATAAGTAGCTGGCCACCAATTTTTTGAAAAGCATCGGCAATGTTGAATAGACCGTGCTGCCCAACCAGTGGGTGGTCAGCGATAACGTAGAGTGTATGACTGGAGCGCTTAGCTTTTAAGTGCTGCAATAAGAGCGTTGTTTTACCTGCGCCACGCGCGCCCATGATGCCAATCAGCCGCTGGCTAAAGTCAATTTCTTTATACAGAAACCGCTGATAGTCTGGAAGTTTTTGTGACTGAATTTGTGCCGATAACTGTAACAGTGGCTCGATCATATTTGTTACCAAAGAGTGCTAAAATAACTCTAAAATTAGTATTCTATTACTAAAAAATAACTTTGTCTCTATCCTTTGCGGTGTCACTGATATTTGAGTTTTCTTTATCAGCGTCGAGAATGCTCTCTACAGCTTTGCATTTAGGGCAGTTGCGTGAGTGTTTAGGCATAAGGCGCTTTTGAAGATTGTGTAGGTGGAGGTCGTCAGTCAGTGTGCAGGGAGGCAAGCGGGCTGTCTCGATTTCTGAAACCATCCATGCCACTTCGGCATCGGTAAATATGACTTCATCGAAAGACTTAACTAAAAAATGTAGTTAAATGGCGTATGTGAAACTCAGGTGAAATGCTTGGCTTGAAGTGATATTTGTTACTTAAGAGTTTTATTGACTAATTTCAATTTGAACCAGTCTGACACACGTTTGACCAGTTTGTTTATTGCTGCAGAAGTTCGAGCAGTCTTCTTGCTCATAAATGAAATAATTTACTTTCCAGCCTTTGCCCCAATAGACTCCAACGCCGCAGTACCCACCAACACATCTTGCTCACCTGTTCCAGACCCCACACCAATCCCACCTACTAGCTCCCCATCCACCCAAATTGGCAAACCACCCGGCAGTCCAGTCACTGTCCCCTCAGTCGCTGCCCCAATTGCAGGGCGCACTGCCTCAGGAATCGCACTGCTAGGTGCGCCAATTGATGCACTAGTTAGCGCTTTCGCCCGAGCGCTTTTACGGCTTAAAAACTTAGCCCCGCTCATGCGTATCTCGCCTAATAGCTCACCGCTACCATCAACGATAACAATACACTGGGGTTGCTCAATTTCTTCAGCCTTTGCAATAGCAGCTGCCAGCATGGTCATTACCGCCTGATGAGTTAAGACTTTCTTCGTTTCTATAAACATGCTGTTTTCCTCTTTAGCGATCATTTGGCATAGGCTTAACGCCTTATTCGCTTGACAATACTATGTCTATAGCAATAATGATATCGATACCAATCAGAGTGTGATAAGAGACCATGACTAAACCAGAAATTCTGCAAATAGGTGAATACCCCGAGTGGGATCAAGTTGTATTAGATGAGCTTTTCACGATGCACCGTTTGTATGAGGTGGAGGACAAAGCCGCTTATCTAGCAGAGCATGGCTCGATTATAAAAGGTGTCGCGACTCGCGGCGATCTCGCTGTACCAAGAGACATCATAGAAGCGCTGCCTAATCTGGAAATTATTTCAGTTTATGGTGTGGGTTACGACGGTGTTGATGTGGCAGCCGCTCAAGAAAACAATGTGCACGTCACCAACACTCCAGGTGTATTAACCGGTGACGTTGCTGATTTTGCAGTCGGTATGATGTTAGCACTGTCACGTTCCATCGCAGCAGGTCACAATTTGGTTGCCTCTGGAAAATGGGAAACTGAAGGTGGTTTGCCGCTAGCAGCACGAGTTCACGGGCGTAAAGCCGGTGTGTTAGGGCTTGGCCGGATTGGTCGCGCCATTGCCAATCGCCTAGCAGCGTTTGATATGGAAATTTCTTACTCCAGCACAGCGGCGAAAGAGGATGTGCCGTCAGATTGGAATTACATCGCTGACCCTGTTGCACTGGCAGAGGCCTCTGACTTTTTGTTTATCGCCTCAACGGCCAATGCTTCGACCCATCACGTGGTGAACCGTGAAGTAATGGATGCATTGGGGCCTGAAGGCATGGTGGTTAATATAAGCCGCGCTGCAAATATCGACGAAGACGCGCTGCTAGATGCGCTAGAAGCTAAAACCTTAGGCTTTGCTGCACTGGATGTTTTTGAAGGTGAGCCTGCTGTTAACCCCCGTTTTATGGCGCTAGATAATGTGCTATTGCAGCCACACCAAGGTTCAGGAACAGTACACACCCGTAAAGCCATGGGCGATTTGGTGCGTGGTAATTTAGTTGCACATTTTAATGGTGAGCCGTTGCTAACGCCTATTTAAGCGTCCATTTAATAGAAACCTCAAAAGGCTCATTGTTGCATCCATGCGCCGTGAGTTTTTCATTACTGGAATGCGCAGAACATTGGTTGCGCCTTTCAAGTTATCGATAACAATTTTAACGTTGCGAGCCTAACTATGCCCACTTTTGAAGTCATCAACCCGATCTTTGCTAGCTATGTATTAGGCAATGCTCCCCTTAAGAAAATTGCCACAGGGTTTGATTGGGTCGAGGGGCCGGTTTGGATGGGCGATGCCAATTGCTTACTGTTCTCTGATATCCCAAATAACCGTATTTTGCGTTGGATTCCAGGCGATGTAATAAGCAATGGGATGGGAGTTGGTTTAAGCGTCTACCGCGAGCCGTCCAATTACTCAAATGGTCATACGCGAGATAGGCAGGGAAGATTGATTTCTTGTGAGCACGGTTCTAGAAGCGTTACGCGCACTGAATATGATGGCTCTATCACAACGCTTGTCGACAATTTCGAGGGTAAGCGCCTCAATTCGCCCAATGACGTGGTGGTTAAATCAGACGGGAGTATTTGGTTTACTGACCCTCACTACGGCATTATGAGTAACTACGAGGGGTACAAGTCAGAGCAGGAGCTATCGTGTAACGTTTATCGTCTGAACCCAGAGTCTGGAAAGTTGGATGTTATGACGTCTGATCTGGGTTGCCCTAATGGCTTGGCATTTAACTTAGACGAGTCACGTTTGTACGTTTCAGATACGGGGCTGGTGACAGAAGAAAACCCGCCGACTCATATCAGGATGTTTGATGTGGCGTCAGATGGAGCATTGTCTGGCGGAGACGTATTTCACGACATAAATCCTGGGCTATCAGATGGTTTTCGGATGGATACGGATGATAATATCTGGTCTTCTGCCGCAGACGGTGTGCATTGCATTAGTAAAGACGGGGAGTTGCTAGGGAAGATTCTAGTGCCAGAATTGGTATCAAATGTGTGTTTTGGGGGGCGCTCAAAGCATCAATTATTTATCACGGCGTCTACTTCGGTTTACTGCATTAGTTTGAATCGGCAGGGGATTCAAACGCCATAAAAATGTTGGTTTGATAGCTAGATTAGGTTTGATACGGTTTTAAATTTAATATAGCAACATTATGAGGCGCTTGGTCAGACCGCTGAAGTGCATGATCTAAACTCGGTACAAGTTCTCTACCTTATCCAGATCTCAACGAGCGATATCAATGCACAACAATTTCGCATAATCGCTGTTATGTTTAGCGACTGAAATCATTCTTAATGATCAAAAATGGGTGGCGGGTCAAATGTCCGCTGCAACGATTTGTTATGTTGCATTCAGGGATGGATCTTCGTTCTTGATAACATCGACAATTAGGCCTGAGGGGGCGGAAACTAAGAAATGACGTTGCCCCCATTCCTCAGTTTTCGGCTCTAGAATTATGTCGACTGAATTCTTTATTCTTTCATAGGCTTCATCCACGTTATCAACTTCGAACGAATAAATTAACCCGCCTCCCTGAAAGGACTTTTGAAGTGCAGCCGGTTGGGAAGGATGATTTGGAACGAGAAACCCAAGTTGAGCACCGTTCTCATGAACTAAATGAATGTACCAGTCGGCATCAAATACTGGCTCGAACCCAAACAGCTTAGTAAAAAATTCTTTGCTTTCAGAAATGCTATCGGTGACAAGCACGGGAAAATAGGCTTTAGGATTAATCATTTGTCCTCCAACCCTGCTTCGCTAGAAAGTTGTTGCTTTAGAGGTTGCGGTAAATCGTCCCAGTAGACATCGCGTAATGCCCCCTCAAGCGAGTAAAGATAATAGCAGCGCGGAAGAGTTGCATCGGGATTCAATTGCTTCAATTTTTGATAGGCGAAAACAGGACCAATCCGTTCCAGATCAGCACGGTTAAAAATGCCTATTTCGTTAAGGCGCTTAGCGACTGTAGCGCCTATGTTTCGTAGCTTGGTAAGCTCAGTTGTACTCATGACTTGTCCTCTGCAACACAACGCAGAGTGCAGCTGCATTTTGGTTGATGTGGCGTTTTGTGTAAAATGGAGAGCCGACCAAAATGTCAGCTGGCACGTATTGTTATCTGTTTTAGTCGTCAAGTTCAATGAAGTTTCCATTATCACCTTTTACGAAAGCAACTCCTGCTTCACGCTCAAGTAGAAGGATAAAATTGTCGTCTTGTCTGAGCACGGCACCAAGAGAAACAACAGACAAGTTATCTGAATTATCCATATAGCGTTAAAGTTATCGCCCTTTTATCATTGTCCGAAACTACCCTGCAAGGATGGTACGGACAATGATAGATACACCTAAGAGTTTTCTAGTCTCTTCATCATGATTTTGGTGCTACTTCCAAGGCGCTTAATCGCACGACTCAGCGCCCCGATTTCATCTTTTCTATCGATGTATTCAATCTTACTATCCAAAGCGCCACGACTGTACTCATCGGCTATATCGGTTAGCTTAGCCAAAGGCGACGTCATGCTCTTTATCATATAGATGATTAATGGTACAAGGATAAAGAAAAAGACCAATAATAGAAGGGTTAACAACTTAAACAGAAAGCCTGTTGAAAAGTCATTTATGGTTGTAAAAATCGCCCGTTCTTTTTCTTCAACATCGTCAATGTAAACACCTGTTCCTATCGAATAAATGCTGCTGGGGATCATTTTAATATACGATAATTTAGGCTGTTTTCCTTTTCCTGGTTTATCCCAGTAATACTCTACAAAGCCACCGCCTGACTTAGCCGCTTTATCTAGCTCTTGGATAAGCAGTACACCATTGGCATCTTTTAAGTTTGCTAGGTCCTTACCCTCAAGTTCAGGTTTGATGGCATGAACGAAGTTGACACTTCCTTTGTAAATAAAGAAATAGCCTGATTTATCAGGAAAGAAGCGCGCTTCTTTGGATAATTTAGAATAGGTTTTATAAATATCATCGGGGTCTACAGTTCCTTCTGTTGCTGCTGCTAAGGTTGTTGCCATGACCTCTACGATATCTTTTAATTCGTTTTTGTAGCCAGAAAGCATTTCGTTACTAGCATTCTGTATTCCGATATCTCTTATTTGGTTTGACATCGTATGGTAACCAAAAGCGGTTAGGACTGAAAACAAGATTAGGACAAACACTAATATAACAATTTTGGCACTGAAGTTAATATTCTTCCACATAGAACTAGTCCTATTAGATGAGGGTGGGCTAGTCGACTGATATTGCTTGCCGATCCGATACATTAATTTACATAGCAAAATCCTATTGATATGACTATAGTCCATTTGCTAATTAATAGGAAACAATGAAAAGGCCTGCTGGGGGGAGCGTTGGAAATTTTATGTCAATTCTTTAAGCTGTTTTGAAAATTGAATATGACAGACAAATTCGGCTTTGATGAGCCTTAAAATGTAGTGGTCAAGTAAAACTGGCCACTACACACACCTTCTTCATTAGCACTCCACTTTTATGCCAGGTGTAACGGCGTAAGAAATAATCTGATAGAGTTTTATTCAGCTTCTGAAGTGGTAGCATGCCCTAAATGTGGTCGTATGTTCTGATCTAATTGAAACGGACACTTCGAAAAGAGATAATAAGATTATCAATCGAGGTATTCATGAGCAAGAAAAAGCTAAAGTGTCAGATTAAGTTGGAACTAATACAGCTTGGTGTT
>ENA-ORXT01002604-ORXT01002604.1-marine-metagenome-genome-assembly--contig:-NODE-2604-length-21305-cov-4.420953_pt1 | contig 21305 bp, 23 predicted proteins | sample MGYA00237868_ERZ511482 | MGnify/ENA metagenome assembly ERZ511482
GAAGTACCAGCAATAAGTCGTTATGTGGCCACCAAACTAACATATGAGCGTCGTCGTTAGTTTGAATTTCTTTAAGCTATTTTAAAAATGTTCACAGATTACTACCTATTCGCCCTGAGACGATTATTATTTGGGTATCTTTCCCCAAAAGCAGCAGGTCAAGATAGTATGGCAGGAAAAATATACAGAACTCCCCACGGCAAACATTTTACCTATCGCTATGCCAGTGGCAAAACCGTCAAAAACAAACGCCTGCGCGAATGGGTAAAAAAACTGATCATACCGCCCGCTTGGACGGAGGTAGAAATTGATCTGGATCGCAATGCAAAAATACACGCTACCGGTCGAGATGCTAAAGACAGAAAGCAGTATATCTACAATAAAACGTGGTCAGATGCGGCAAACGAGCAAAAATTTCAGCGTATATTGCGGTTTGGTGAACAACTTGAAACCATGCGCAGGGTCTCGGGCCAGCACTTAAACATTAGACCGATCGATGAAAAAACGGTGCTTGCGAGCATGGCAAGAATGCTCGATGAAGCGTTCTTTCGCCCGGGCAACCCCCACTATACCCAAATGAACAACACCTATGGCCTAACCACACTGCGCACTCGCCACATGGACATAAAACGCGGTTGCATAGAGTTTGACTACACTGGTAAATCAAATAAAGACCAGCACCGTGTGATCAAAGATGAGGCGGTTAGGGATGTGCTGATTGAGCTTGAGAAGATGACAGGCTATGACCTATTTGACATCACCCTTCCCGACGGCACACGCAAAAAACTCACCCCTCACGACCTTAATGATTACCTCTCAGATATTATGGGGGAGGACTTTAGCGCGAAAGACTTTCGAACATGGGGCGGCACCGTACTCATGGCCATGGCGCTTAATGAACTTGGGCCGATTGAAGATATTAATATTAATAAAAGTAATATTTTAAAATGTGTGAAATCGGTCGCTGAAAAACTGGGCAATACCCCTGCGGTATGTCGAGATAGCTACGTACACCCCCAAGTGATCTTGCAGTACGAAAAAGGCCTAACGCTGGACTATTTTAGGCGTCAGTTGCGTAATAAAAAGAGTAAGTATTTGAGTTTAGATGAAAAGGCGACGCTTAAGTTGCTTGAGCTGTAGAGGGGTGGGGTAACAGCCATCGCCATTATTTTTATCTTTGGGTGGTTATTAAACACCCTTAATCTGCCTCTGCCTCAACGCAATAAACACCCCAGCTCCAATAACTAACCCAATTCCATACCACTTGTGCAGTGGTATCACCTCGTCAAAAAACAGATATCCCAGAAAAATAGCCCATGGCAAAACCAGATAATTAAACGGTTGCAAGATCACCACAGGTGTCAGCCTCAACGCCATAATCATAAATAAATGGCTCATCGCGCCAGTGACACAAAGCACCGCAACAAATAGCGATTGCTCCAAGTTAAGCGGCTGCCAAACACTCGGCAAAAACGGCACCGTGATCAGCGCGCCAAACGCGGCAGTATAAAACAGTGAAGAGTCAGTGCTGTCTGTCTTTGAAACCATACGAGTGAGCAGAGTATAGATCGCAATCATCACCGCTAAGCCTAATGCTATTAGGCTGTAAATAGTGAATGAGGCAGACCCTGGCGCGATGATTATCAGGGTGCCTGCGAACCCAATACATACCGCTGCCCAACGTCTCCAGCCGACAGTTTCACCCAGTACGTAGGGAGATAAGGCGGTAACGATGAGGGGGTAGGCCATAAAGATGCTTTGCATTTCCCCAACGCCTAACTCCCGAATCACGTAGCCAAACGCCAGCACTTCAACACCTAATATGATGCCGCGTGCCGCTTGTATCCAAGGGTTTTTTACCTTCAGCACGGTTTTTAAGGGGCTGTTTCGAGTGGTCCACCACAGCGCAAACAGAAAGAAAGCAATGTAACGCACGCCAACAAATTGCAGTATCGGGATGCTTTGGCCTAGGTATTTGGTGATGGTGTCTTGCGAGGCAAATAAGATCGTCGTAACGATCATGAGCAAGATGCCTTTATTGTGTTCGTGCATGGTGAGCCCTAGCTTTGTGAAAAGCTGGGCTGGTCCGAGCTTTTGATGGTTTAAACTGCGCTCAAGACTAAACCATCATTTGGCATATCAGCAATCAATAAAAGCGTGAACAAGCTATGTAATGAGGCTGAACCGTTCTATTTCTCAGTATATTCTTCAAGTCGCGCATTTTCGATGCGGTAAGCCGCTTCGGCCAAATCAGTTGAGCTTCTTTCTACTTTTAACTCACCGACAACCCAAACCGGCCGCCTAATTTTTGACATACTAATGCTTTTACCTTCCTGCGGGTTAACTAGCACAGTCTGGTTAACCGGCGGCGGTGGCGAGTGGATGCAGCTACCAAAGTAGGGTACTAACAAAAAATCACCGACCATACCGTTGTTGTCGTCTAGGGGTGAGACAAAGCCAGGGATTTTGACCGTTGTTCCTGCAAGGTCCATATTGGGCGGCGCTTTATTAAACTCCTCGTCCATTATTTTATAGAGTTCTCTTTCTTCCACTGAGCCCTCTTGTATTACATTGATTCGGCTTTGATATTTGGAGATGATAGATTGTGCGTCGTAGCCGTCTGCTACCAAATCGTTCCAAGCCAGTGTGCGAACACCTGAGGCGGCATCTGAAGCGGGTGCTGGCGGTTTCATCAAGTCTTTGATGTCGGTACCAATTGCGAGCCCATCTTCAGAGGCCTCTTTAATAATCTCAGCCGCTTTTGTTGCGGTGTCGGTTTGTGCGCTTGATGTCGTTGCCGCATCATCTGATTTGCCACCGCAAGCACTGAGCAGTAGGGTGGTTAGTAACAAAATTGTTATAGTTGATTTCATAGTTTTAAACTCTGACGGTTAAGCCATCTTGTAATGAGCGTCGGTAGGCAATCCAGCCCGGTAAAATGCTAAAGAGCGTGGCCAGTGCTACCACGAGTACCAGTAACATCCAGTCGTAAAATTGGGGTAGCCAACTATTTAAATAAAGCCCATATTCGCTGGCGACCCAAGGTTGTGCAAAGATCACTAATACGCCGGTTACCAGCATGCCTAGTAAGCCACCCAGCAGTGAAATGACCAATGCTTCCATAATAAACAGCAAAAATACTTGGCTAGGGTAGGCACCCACTGCACGCAGTATTGCCATTTCACGGCGGCGTTCGTTAAGCGTTGAGAGCAGCGTGGTGAGCATACCTAGCATACCGGCGATAAGTACAAAAGCGGTGATGATCCGTAGCACAATTTCAAATTGCCCAAGGGTATTCCAAAGTTCAGCCAGTGCGACGCCCGGCACTGTGGCTAGTAATGCCTCACGAGGGTATTCATTAATTTCCCGCTGCAAGCGAAACGTTGCGCTGCGGTTTTTTAAGCCTACTAAAAAAGCCGTGATAACTTTAGGCTGTAAGTCCATTTTCATTGCGCTGGCCGCGGGTATTTCTATGCCGGGTTTGGCGCCAGACTCCCAGCCAATATGAATGGCCTCTATGCCTTCTAATGGGACATGCACCGTGCGGTCAACCGGCGTTCCGGTTAGCTCTAAAATGCCTGTCACAACAAACGGCTTGTTGTCGTGGTTAGCAAAACTGGTACTGCCAGCGCCATGGGCTAAAACAATCGAGTCACCGACGCTATAGCCCAGCTTGTTAGCCACCTCAGCACCAATGACTGTGTCAAATACATCGGCAAAAGGTTTGCCTGCTTTAAACGCTAAGTTCTTTTTATTGGCGTAGCGGTAGTGTTTAAAGTAATCGGTTGACGTTCCAAGCACACGATACCCTTTGTGCGAGTCACCTAGTGACATGGGGACGGTCCATTTCACCCATTTATGTTCGCTAAATGCTTGATAGCTGTCCCAGCTAATATTATTGGTTGCATTGCCAATGCGAAACACACTGTAGAGTAACAACTGTACAGGGCCGCTGCGTGCACCCACCACCAAATCAGTACCACTAATGGTATTCATAAAGCTATTGCGGGCTTCCTTACGGATATATTCCACACCTAACAGTAGCGACACGCTGATCGCAACAGACACCAGCGTCAGCATTAAACTGATGCGCCGATTCCAAAGGCTTCGCCACGTTAACTTAAGCAGTATCATGCCAGATTGGCCTCCGCTAACTCGATGACTCGGGGAAATGACTCAGCAATATAAGGGTCATGACTGACAAAAACGACGGTGCTGTTTTGCGCATCGGCTTGGTCAAAGAGTAGTTTTAAGAAGGCATCTCGGGTGCGGGTGTCTAAGGCTGAAGTCGGCTCATCCGCTAGGATAATTTCGGGTTGACCAATTAACGCCCTTGCAACAGCGACCCGCTGCTGTTGGCCGACACTTAGCTCGGTGACAGGTTTTGAGCGAAGCTCTGCGTTTAATTTTAAATGTTCCAACAGAGCAATCGACTGGGCCTTAAGGTCGCCAGCTCTTTGCTTACGTAAAGACGAAAAGTGACAAGGTAACGTGACATTTTCAAGCGTCGACAAGTAAGGCAGCAAATTAAACTGCTGGAAAATAACGCCCATGTGGTCCGCTCGAAAACGGTCACGCTGGCTAGGTTTCATTTGATGGATGGGCTGCTCTAAAAGATGCAGCTCACCCTCAGACGGCGTGATAATGCCAGCGAGTAAGTTTAGCAAGGTCGTTTTACCACTGCCGCTTTCACCACGCAAAAAAACATGCTCCCCCCTAGAAACACTGAGTTCAGGTATTTCTAGGGTGTTTTGGCTTTGTCCTTTCCAGCGGTAGGTCAGGTCTTTGAGTTTTATAACATTCACAGATAAGTCTTATTATTTGAGTGTAATGGTGTCGTCTTTTTTAAGCTCGGTTTTGCCGGCACCGCTAGCGGTAATCCACTCAACGGCTAGTTCCTCAAATCCATTTGGAAAGGCAGTGAACAGGGTGGTGCTGACGGACTCAATGGCCGCTGGCTTCTTACAGTCAAATGTCCAAGTGACATCAACATCGCTATGTGACTTTTCTTCATCATCATGATCGTCATCTTTGTCATCTTTGTCATCTTTGTCATCATGGTGATCTTCATGCTTCTCACTTTTGTGATCATCATGGTCATCGTGTTTCTTGTCACTATGCTTCTCATCTTTATGGTCGTCATGCTTTTCATCTTTGTGATCATCATGGCCATCATCCATCGCAGATTCGACGACTGCATTGTCAAAAGAGCAAGCAGCAGCGGCGTTCATACTAAAAAGGTTCGAACCCGCTTCCAGCTTTTCTATGACCTCATGAACAAGCTCGCGCTCCTCAGCTGTCTTCGCTTTATGCTCAAATCCAAACAAGTTAGCCGCGGGGGATTCCAGCGCAATCTCCACACCATCGTCGGTCGTGGCAACGGTTAAACGAGCTACACCGTGCTCATGGCTGCCGTGCTGCACCCTCTCATGTTTTTCAGCAAACACTGTTTGAGTGCTAAGCAGTAAACAAAAACCAGTGAGTAAGTAGTTACGATTTTTCATTAATTTATACCTTTCAATTATTTTGTCTTTATTGAGTTGTGACTAAATGTTGTTGTGCGTGACAGTCGTTGCAAACACAGTTCATTTCTAGCTGGGGGCTAATCAGGCTAAAGCCGTGCCCCTCTACCGTTTTTTGAAGCGCGTCAATTGTTGATTTGGGTATGCTAATTTCTTCAACCTTATTACATTCCCCGCAAATCAAAAACTGAGGCACTGAGTGCGAGTGATCACAGCTGATGTGCGCGCAAGCGACGTATTTATTGGCTAAACTTAGCTTATGCACCAAGTGCTCATCTTCAAGAAACTGCAGTATCCGATACATCGACATGGCGGGCATCGCACTGCCTACCGCTTGCCTGTATAGATCGATTAGGTCGTAAGCTGATAGTGCTTTTTCTGACTTAATAAGGTCTGACAGGATTTGCTTTCGCTTAAGCGTTAAGCGCGAACCATGCGCTTTGCAGTGCTGTTCAGCGTGGTCAATAATGCTATCGACCTTATGCGGGCTTTGAGTTGCTAAGTCATTTTCTTGCCAGCATTCCACGTGAGCCATTCTCCGGTTTATTGCTTAGATTGATATTTTAATTTTGTTCGCTGCATGAAATGATACAACATATCTTTTTCATTAGTAATGTTTTTTTTATCAAGCGCAACCAATAAATATTACCAAGCTAAGCCGTCGCTAAGTGTTGACACCTGGACTGACAAAGATGGGCTGTGCAGTGTCGTTTCACTTTGAATAGTACAAGCCTTTGACTTAAGCTATCCTCCAAACACTTTTATCACCTACAGGATACGCACATGAATACGGCCATCATTTTACTGAATGTTAAACGTAAGCGGGTAAATGACGTTGCCGAGCAGCTAGCGGGCATGCCAGAGATTTCTGAAGTGTATTCAGTGACGGGCCAGTACGATCTCATCGGAATCGTTCGCGTGCGCGATAATGAGGTCTTAGCCAACTTAATGACAGATAAGATCAGCCTAGTTAAAGGCATCACTAAAACGCACACTATGCTGGCTTTTAAAGCGTTTTCTAAACATGACCTTGACGCGATGTTCGCGATCTAATTATAGGTGGTTTAGTTTCTCGTCCAGCTCCGTCAGGCTCTTCACTACCGTAGTTGGCTCAACGCCCCAAGGGTCAAAAACGGTAGATTGGCTTCGTTGCACCCAGGCGGCTTTCATGCCGATTGTTACCGCGCCGATAACGTCAAACGGGTTGCTGGATATTAGCCAAGTATCGTCTATCGACGCGCCACCGACCTTCACCATGTGCGCGTAGATATCTGGGTTGGGTTTAAAGGTTTGTAGCGGATCAACACTCACCACCCCATCAAATAATGCTCGGATATTAGCGTGGGCAAGCAGCCCTTCTACCGCATCGGCCGTACCGTTTGAGAACCCATACATTTTGTGTCCCGCCGCTTTAAGTGTGGTGAGTGACTCATGCACATCGTCAAATGCTGGCAGCACACGGTATTGTGCAAGCAATGAGGTTTTTTGCTCATCGCTCAAGTTGGTCTCTAAAAACTGATTTGTGTAATCTAGCGCCTGACTGGTGCAGATGCCGAAGTGTTGATAGCTCCCCATTAAGCCGCGGCGAAATGAATACTCCAACTGCTTATCGCGCCACACGTTTGAGAAGGTTTGCGCCTCATCCCCAATAAATTCCTGTAGGCGAGTGACTACCCCGTGGGTATTGATCAGTGTGCCATAAATATCAAATGCTAAAACTTTAGTCATACCACGTTCCTACTGAATATTTACAAACGTCAAAGCGGCCACTCTGACTCGTTTCTTCCAAGCAAACTTTTAAACACGGTATTGACGTCAACAGTGCTTAGATGTCTTTTAAGCTTCCTGCGCTATTTGCGTTAATGCCTGCTTAAACACATCTGCCGTTTGCCCACCTGAAATTAAATGCTTTTGATTAATAATAAAGGCAGGAACCGAATTAATGTTATTGCCTAAGCTAATTTGTTGCTCTGCTCGCACGTGTTCGGCATAGGCGTCAGACTCAAGAACTGCTTTAGCTGCGGCAACATCAAGACCTAGAGAGTCCACCATGTTTAATAGGTTGTCGTTTTCATTTAACGGCGTGTTGTCGGTAAAATGTTCGTTAAACATGGCCATTTGCAGTTCATGCTGCTTGCCTTGATCTTTCGCCCAAGCGAGCAGTCGGTGCAAATCAAAACTGTTGATCATGCGCATGTTTTCAGAAAAGTTAAAATCAAAACCAACGTCTTTACCGCGCTGAGTAATCATCGCTCTGTTTTGTGCACTTTGCTCTGGCGTGATGCCGTATTTCTCGATGATATGCGCTTCAATAGCCTGACCTTCAGGTGGCATGTGCGGGTTGAGTTCAAACGGGAGCCAGTTGATTGTTGCCTCAACATCTGGTGCAAGCGCTGTCAGTGCTGACTCCAGGCCTTTATACCCCACAATGCACCAAGGGCACATCACGTCTGAAACGATGTCGATTTGTAGTTTACTCATATTTACATCCTAACGGTCTTATCAATCGTTATAGTTTGCCACAAAAATCGCATCCCAATGTCATCACTTGGTGCGTGGGGCCTGTTCTATAGGTATGGTAGCGAGGTCACGATTTATCAATGCGCCCCTTTAAGTAATTAGCTATGAACAATGAATCCATAACCGCCGACAGTGTAGAGCGTTTTGATCAGTTAAAATCCAATCGTTTTTTACTCGTGGCTTTGCCAATCGGTCATTTGGTTAATGACTGGCCAGGTGCCGCACTGTGGATTTTAGCCCCAGCGATTGCGTTGTCGATGGGGCTTGGCCCGATTGAAGTGGGGCTACTGCTGACCATTCACGCGGCAGGTGCAAGTCTTGCGTATTTACCCGCAGGATTGGTGGGAGACGTGTTTCGCAATCGCGGGAATCTACTAGCGATGACCTTTTGGTGGGTGGCCATCGGTTATTTTGTGGCCTCCGGTGCAAGCAATTTTTGGGTGCTCGCGTTTTTGCTGGGTTTCGCAGGCCTTGGTGATGCAGCATGGCACCCTTGGGCCACAGGAGTGATGGTTCAACAAATGCCGGGCAAGCGGGCACAAGTGTTAGGCGTGCATGCCTTAGGTGGCACCTTGGCCGAAGTCGGTGGACCCGTTTGTGCAGGATTGCTATTAGGCTTTTTCGAGTGGCAAACCGTGCTGCAAATTTCTACTATCCCCGCCTTTATTATGGCGGTGGTCTTTTTGAAGTATCGAAAACTGGTGCCCATCTCACCCGATGCCCGTGTGACTAAACAAGACTTAAGCTCAATGGTGGCGATGTGGTTGCAGGGCAGTAGTCTGCGCATCATTGCGATCATCGTGCTTTACAATATGTCGTTAATGGGCGCTATGGCGATGATGCCGTTGTACTTGCAGGCATCATTTGAGCTGACTGCCGCGCAAACAGGCTTTGTATTTGCCGTTATTTGGACGGTAGGTGCTTTAGCTCAACCGTTACTGGGACATTTATCTGATCTAAAAGGCAGAAAAACAGTCACTATTGTTGGGTTGTTATTGGCGTCAGTGTTTTTTGTTGCGGCCATTTTTGCAAGCAACCTAATCGGACTGATTGTTGTGTTGGTTTTATCCATGGGCGCATTGGTTGGGATACGCGCCGTGCTGTTAGCGGCCATGGTGGATGTCTCGGGTAAGCGGGAATCAACGACGCTGGGGTTTGCATTTGCTGTGATGGATGGCGTCGGTGCTCTAGGGGCGGTATTTGCAGGGATCGCAGGGCAATATGATTTGCGTTACGCGTTTGCGTTTTCAGCGGTAATGGCGGCTAGTGCGATGGGGCTAACGGTTTTACATCGTTTTTCTAAGGCCGACGGGTAGTGCATGGCGTCTAGCTCAAATTAGAGTTAAAGAGAATAGGGTAAATTGCCCTTGGTCTTTATCTATGATGACATAGTTATTCAGTAACTTTGGATAAACACTATGAGTATCAGCATTCAAAATTATCTCCCCGAAGTTTTTTCTACACTCTTGATCGCTAGCAGCTTGTTAATCGCGACCACTACTAGCGCGGCGGACAGCGAAGACACGCTGTTTGATTTTAGCACTCCCGATCAAATAAACGCTTGGCGTATCGTAAATGATGGCGTTATGGGCGGCCTGTCACAAAGCCAGATGGTAATGAGTGAACAAAACAGTGCAATTTTTAAAGGGCGCGTCTCGCTGGATAACAACGGTGGGTTCGCCTCGGTGCGCACCCTATCGGCGACGTTTAAAACCGCCGGCCACACGGGCATTCGCCTGCGTATTAGAGGCGACGGTAGAGACTATCAACTTAGGTTACGTACCAATGACCGCTTCGACGGTGCCTCTTATAGTCGCGAGTTTCCAACGCAACAGGGCGAGTGGACAGTTGTAGACGTCCCCTTTTCAGACATGCCCCCGACGTTTCGTGGGCGCGTGTTAGAAGACTACCCCGCCGTTGATCCATCGCAGATTCGGCAGCTAGGGTTTCTCATTTCAAATAAAGTGGCAGAGCCGTTTCGTTTAGAAATTGACTGGATTAAAGCTTACTCTAAGTAGCATTTTAGCAGTTCAGGCTTATACAACGACCACATTAAACGTCGCTTAAACGTAAAGCTTGTCCTTTTCTCTTGCTAGCGTATCTTTTCTTATTCAATCGCCATTACAGGCCGATATTCTCCTTCAATCCCCGCATAAGCGGGCCCAAACACTGACAAGGCCTTCTCCGTTTGAAACTCAACCGGAGAAGGTAATAAAACTACCGCTACATTTTGCCCCACAAATGCATGCGGATTTGTCACGGGCTGTCCGCTATCGGTATCTAGCAGGCAAATCAAATCAGGAATTGTGACGGCAACCTCACCATCCATCCAGCCTACAAGGTTTTCATTTTTCACCATGATTTTAAACTGCTGTTTAGTAAATTCTTCAGTGCCAGAAATCTCAATCGAGCCAAGCGTAAAGCCCTCCACCGTGCTAAATTCAACCGCAGAGACTGCGCCTGTAAAACCAACTAAGCCGCCGCCTTCTGCCGCCACGGCCTTAGCCACATTCTCACCGTTATCTAGCGCCATGCGCCAGGCATAACCCATATTTAGCGCTTTGGAAATGGTGCCAGGAATCAACACATCCCGCAGCACCTGCATTGCTAACGCGTGATCAATCGCGGCGATACTGTGCCGACTGACCTGACAAAGCGCCCGCACTAGCGTTTCAGCTCGCTGATCATCAATCACGTGATCGAGTAAAAAGGTCTCACCAAACTCATTCGCCGCCATAATTGGTGATGCAGGTAGGCCTGCGAAATAATAAGTCGAATGCGTTATCTCTGGCACCGCGCGTCCAGCAGGGTCGGCATCTAGGATAAAATGATCATTCATCGCCGCTGGGAAAAATGCTGCGGCGGTGTTGGAGCCACCGAGCTCACAAGCTGTGGTCGCGTAAAACTCTTTACCCAAGTGCTTTTGAAACGCCTCGTAAGCCAGCAGTATAGGGTTCGTATCGCTACGCTCTAATCCGTCGTAAAGGCGCTCTTCTTCATCGCTCAAACTGGAAATAGCACCCAGCATATAAGGCGTGCAAATTAGCGCATCATCCGGCACCTCATCAAGACTAAGTAACCTAAACGACTTGCCCGCGGCTAACGCAGTATCGATAAGATCAAAACCTTCCTCTAAATCTCCACCACCGCCAGCACCTAAAATCGCTGCGCCGTACTGGATATCGCTGAGGTCTTGCCGCGTTAATTCCCGCATTTATTTATCCTTGTTGGTTGTAGAGGCCGCAGACCTCCATGCAAATTGGTAATTCACCACAAGGCTGCGTGCCAATTGTGGCGTCATGTTTGAGAGGTAGTTATCTATTGACGGTTATTTTTTGGTAGTTATTTCTTTTTAGCAACGCCTAGCAGACCCAATAGATCAGTAGAGCGAGCAACCAGCAGCAGCACCGCTACCGTAATGCCAATAAACAACATGGACGCGGCTGCCACTACCGGTGAGTAGCCGTAACGCACATTATTAAAAATCTTAATCGGCAGCGTTTCCACCACAAAGCCTGAGATCATATTGGCTATCAAATACTCATTCACACTGATAATAAAGACGAGTGCAAAACCGGTTAGCAGGTACGGTGTAATCAGCGGCAGCACTATGGTGCGAAACAGCTGGCGCGGCGTTGCTCCCATCATTTGCGCGGCTTCCACTACATCATCTGTTAGTGTGGCAAAACCACGTGCCAAGATCACTAGCGGTAAGGTCACGAAGAATATGCCATGAGAAATGACGGTGGCTTCAATCCGGCCATACCAACCGATTTCAGCCCAGAACAAGCTAGCACCTAGCGCCAGAATGATTGGGGGTAATAGAAATGGCCCTAGTCCTAACGCAAAGACGAATGTCGAAAATCCTGTTTTTAACCGCCACAGTACGTAGTTAATCGCTAGCGCCAAAGCCACTGAAATTAAGGCAGCAATGCACGCAACCGTGAGCGAAGTGCCAATCGCCTTTAGCCAGTCAGGATCGGTGAACAGTATTTGATACCAATGCAGCGAGAATTCTTGCGGTGGGAAGGTAATGGTTTTAGACGCACCAATCGACACACCCGCAACGATAGCAATAGGCGTGATAATTCCTAGTGCAACAAACCAAAGAATTACCTGACTAGTCAACCGACTCATGCTGCCTGCCTGCGGCTAATAACGGAAGACAGTAATAAAATCACCCCGGTAATCAGCAGCATCGCCACAGCAAGTGCAGCGCCTAGCGGCAAATTTGCATCCCCCATTGCTTTATCGCTAATCATCACCGTCATCGTCCAGTCTGACGGACGCCCCAGCATGGTCGGCATTACAAACACACCGAGCAAATACACGAACATCGTTAGCGTCAAAGCCACTAATGTTGGCGCAAAAATGGGTAGGGTAATGTTCCACATGACCCGATTGGGCGGCGTACCCAATGTTAATGCTGCCTCTTCAATACTTCTGTCGCGGTTGGCTAATTCTGGGAATAACACCAACGCCACGATGGACAAACCTAAGGTCACCAAACCTATCATCATGGCACTAAAGCTCGGCGACAGTGAGCGTGGGTCACTCCACAGCCCGATGGTTTCCAGTAACTTAGGAATACCCGCGCTTTCGGAGAGTAAAATCAACCAAGAGAAACCAATGATAACTTCGCTGATACACATGAGTGCCAGCAGTAAAATAACCCAGAATAGCTGCCAACGACGTGATAATTCAACGATAGCGAGCACTGCCACAAACCCCAGTGCAACGACGATAACGGCGCTAAGCGCCGCTGACCAGAGCGAGCGAAGTGTTACGTTTAGGTAAAAGCTTGAGAAGTACTTTTCGTAGTTCTCAAGCGTAAATGTCGCTTGGTAAAAAGCCATTGGGTCAGATTTATAAAAACTAACGACGACCATGAAGGCGAGGGGTGCGAGAAAAAAGAAAGCCAGTATGGCGAATGCCGCGAGGCCGATGAGGCGCGTGGCATTATCGGCACCTCTTGTCATTGGGGCAGCACCCACACCTGTGACCAGTCCCAACTTAACGCGACTTCAGCACCATTCTCTAGTACTTGGGCTGTGTTTTGGAACTCTGTTTGACGAATAATGGTTCCATCCACATCAATTTCGCGCTCGATTAAAGCACCGACTTGACGCTGTAAAATGATGCGCCCGTGTAGGCTCTGCTTATTATCAAGCTCTGTAGTAAGGCGTAACGCCTCAGGTCGAATAGCTAGCGTCTGCTCCCCAAGTAACTCGGTTGCTGCACCCTGTGGCGCACCGATGTCAGCATCTTTAAAACGTACAGAGCCGTTATCAATGACTACATCCAACAGGTTATTGTTACCGATAAACTCAGCGACAAACCGGGTTTGAGGATAACGATAAATCTCTGCTGGAGTCGCAGCCTGTTCGATTTTCCCTTTATTTAGAATCACGATGCGATCGGCCAGTGCCATAGCCTCACGTTGATCATGGGTGACAAACACCGTCGTCACACCTAAGTTCTGTTGTAGTTTTCTAATCTCAATTTGAAGATGATCACGCAGTCCAGCATCCAGCGCAGAGAAGGGCTCATCCATCAAGAACAGCTGAGGCTCCAATGATAAAGCCCGCGCAATGGCTACGCGTTGACGTTGCCCGCCAGAAAGTGACGCGACTTGACGATCACCAAATCCGCTAAGCCCAACCATCTCAAGCAGCTGAGTCGCACTCTTCTGACGTTCTTCTTTAGCAACACCGCGCATTTTCTGACCGTAAGCGATGTTGTCGCTCACATTCAAATGCGGGAACAGCGCCAATGACTGAAACACCATTCCGATATTACGTGCGTGACATGGAACTGCACTCAGGTCTTTTTGATTTAGACGAATTTCTCCCTGATCATGCTGTTCCAGTCCAGCAATAATGCGTAACAAGGTGGTCTTGCCACAGCCTGACTCACCCAGCAGGCAAATAAACTCACCAGACGCCACATCCAGCGAGACGCCACTAAGCGCTGTGGTAGCGCCGTAGCTTTTACCGATATTTGATAGTTGTAGATTGCTCATGGAGTTGGCCACGTATTACTCTGCAATCATTTCCTGATACTTAGACTTCAGCCAATCACCTTCGCGTAGGTGAATGTGAGTCTGTGTTCTTACTGGATCGATATCACTACCAACGCCTGCAAACTCTTCATCCGTTAAGTCCATTGAATCACGTGGAACCACTGGAAATACACCCAACTTACGCGCCAACGCAGCTTGAGTGGCTGGACGACTCATGTAATCAAGAAACTTCTCAGCGGCTTTTATGTGTTTGCTATCACGCGGCACAACCCAGTAAGCGTCAGACACGATGCCGCCTTCTTTAGGAAAGTTAGAGGCAATTGGCTTACCGTCTGCAACCGACAGCATAGCAACATCATGGTAGTAAAGCCCTGCGTTCAACTCACCGCCTTCAAGCGACTGCTGGAACTGACCTTCGTCACGGTACCATAGGCTAACTTGCGGCTTAAGTTCTGCAATTTTAGCAATCACTTTTTCCAAACCTTCGCGAGTTTCCATAATTTCATAACCACCAAAAAAGGTTTTAGCCGTCACTTCGATTAGTCCAGAATTTGGTGTAGTCACGATGCCTAGCTTGTTATCCCACTTGTCTTCCCACAGCTCAGCCCAGCTTTTAGGGCCTTCTTTATTGAAATCTGTATTGGTCACTAACGTGGTGTAGAACGCGAGCGCGCCGACTGCGAAGGCTTTACCTTCATCATCGAGTTTCACATAACCATCGGTGAGCGACTTAGTTCCTTCCATTGCGGCCGGATCTAGCTTAGCCCATAAGCCTGCTGCATTACCGCGAATCAATACTTCATCAACCACCAGTGACAAATCAGCTGGGGCTTTCTTAGCACGCGCCGCTGCCATTAACTGAGTCATCCACGTTGAATCTTCAGGTTGTGCGATGGATTTAACTTCAATGCCCGTCTCTTTAGTGAAACCAGGGTAGATTTCTGCGGCTAATGTTTCCTCAAAGAAACCGCCCCAAGAACTAATCGTAAGTGTTTGCGCGGTAGCCGCACTCGTTGCGATCACTGATAGGACTGCCGTTGCAGTCATCAGTTTTAACGTTTTAAACATGATAATTTCTTCCTCTAAGGTACTTAAACCGCTTAATATTGAATCTGAAAAATCTATGCTGTATCGCTTTAAACCAAGACACAGCTTGCTTATTGTTATTTTAATTAATGCAAGCTTCAGAAAACATAGCCAGCTATCATCTAATACATTGAACTATACAAATGTATTGTTTAGCCCAACAGGATGTATCAGTAACAACATGTTCACTCAACTCAGTGCTGCCGACTTACGGGCGCTATCTATCTTCCAAACCATTTGCCGATGTGGAGGCTTTGCAGGCGCACAGGATGCGCTGGATTTAAATCAATCGACAATCAGTAATCACATTGCAGGGCTTGAAAATCGCATTGGCTTTTCATTATGTACTCGTGGGAGAAAGGGTTTTCAGCTCACTGAGCGAGGAAAGTCGGTACTGGATATGTATCGAAAACTGTCTGTGAATATGGACAGTTTCTGCCACGACATAAATGCTTTACAAGATGAGTCCAGTGGCATACTACGGGTCGGAACACTGGATCATATGCTGACAGAAGATCGCTTCTCGGTCGTTCAACTTATCAGCGACTTCACGCGTCAATCACCTAATGTTGAGTTACACCTGATTCAAGATAGTCAGTTTGAGCTGCACAATGCGCTGATTGAAGAACAGCTGGATCTTGTGATTGGAACCGTGGTGGATAACAGTAAATTTGTCAAAGCGACTCGGCTTTATGATGAGCTACATCATCTATATTGCGGTCAGGGGCATCCTTTCTTTGACAAAACTCCCGATCAGATTTCGGCTCATGATATTGAAGCCGCCAATTGGGTAACGAATGGCTACCCTCACGGTATGTTTTCAATGCAACCTTTTCCAAATGTTAAATCGTCGGTCATCGCGAACAATATTGAATCTATTGCGATAACGGTGTTAGCGGGCAAACATATCGGTTACTTACCGGCGCACTATGCGGGTAAATATGAAAGTGGGTCGTTGTTGAAACGACTATTGCCGATTGAGTTTTCGCAAGAAACGGAGATATCGGTCATTAGTAAAGCCGGACGACGACAGAGCTATGCGATGCGTAAGTTTCAGCAGATTTGTTTGGAGCAAATACATAATTAATGATGCTAAAAAATCAGCTTAATAAACAAGATTTTAATTTAATACTCCACCGCTTCAAACTCGATACCATGTAAATGAAAGTAAAAGCGACGTCCCGGCGGCACTTCATTTTCGTCCCCAATGGTAAGGCCGGCATCCAACACCATTTTTCTGGTCTCCTCTAAATCCTCAACTACAACACCAATATGATTCATTGCACGGTCTGAGCGATAAGGCGGTACCGGTTCTCCGGTTAATTTAGCAGGAGTGTAAAGTGCTAGGTAAGAATTCTCTCCGCCCACATGTACTGAATAGCCTTTTTCTAAGGAGTCACCCTCCCAACGAACTTTCCAGCCAAATAAATGACATAACTCCTGAGCTAGTTCGACAGGTTTCTCAACGGTAATATTCAAATGTTCCAGTATCGCTGCATTCATAATTTTCTCCGCTTGTTGATTTGATAGTGCTAGCATAAAACCTCAAGTTAATCATTTATCAACTCAAAATCAGGTAATTGCAAGCAACCATCAAGCAAATAACATGAGTTGAAATTGATAATAAAACAGCAATATCAAATACTTAGGATTTTATTCAGTAATTTTAAAGCCAAAATAGTGCTCTACCATCAAGCAACCATCAAGCAACCATCAAGCAACCATCAAGCAACCATCAAGCAACCATCAAGCAAATTTTTACTAAGCCCAATGCGGCACATAACGCATAGCTCTAGTACCGGCTGATTCATCATACGGCTTTATCACACCAGCCTCCACAGCCTGCTTAATAATACGGCTAACCGTCGCACTATTTTGAGGGTCAATGCCAAAGCGATCACGTAATGTGGTATTGCTCATAGATTGTCGATTCAAGTGCTTGAGTACGGTATGCAAATAACAAGCTCGAACTTTCTCCTCTCGATCCATCTCCTTAAACTCACGGTACGCAAACAAGACTGTTCGGGTATGTTCCTCAAAGGCCTCAAAAATAGGAGCAGGAAGCTGATAGATCTCAGTCTGCACAACCACTTTATCAATACCGCTGCCCCGTTCTTCACAAAAACCAATACGGCGCATCATGGAAGCAACACTTTCATTACGACTTCGTGGTGGACTGTCCATAAAACGGTCTGTTTCCACCAATGGTGTTCCGGTATTGGTTATTTCTATTCGATGAGAAAACACCTCGATCATCGGCCCTGATCCAGTGATATTAAAATCCTGATGGATAACCGCATTAGCAACCAACTCACGCAGTGCTAACTCAGGATACATTGGCACTTCACGGCGCAGTGCTTTACCAATTTCTTCATTAGCCGGTAGGAGCGTCTTCAAAGTATCCATCAAGCCTTCAAAACCAATGGCATAACCTTTCTTACCCTCCAGCTCACGAATGGTTTCGAAACGATCATCCCCTTTATACAAAATCAGACGAACGGCTTTGCGTGACAAGTGCCTGAAGCTGCTAAGTTGCCTAGCAAATAAAGTCGCCCCAAGATTAGAAATAGTCCATAAGCCCGCTTCGGTTTTGGCAACCAACTGATCAGACTGCAACGCCTGCAGTATTCCTTCTCGCCTCTCAGGCAAAGGCTGATTCAGTAAGTCAAAATAAGCAGGGTAGTCCAGTAGTTTTAATACATCCTCTGCAATTACATTCTCAGCAGCGGCTTGTTGCTCAAATGGCAGGCGATCGAACACACGCCACAGCTCGCGCTCTTTCTCAGGAAATTCGCGTAGCTTTTTCTTGTAGGAGCCTACTCGAATAAACTCCGTTCCATCAAACTGAACGGGTGTATGGGAAGCTGCTTGGATTTCAAGAATAACGACTGGGGAATCATCCGCAGATTGGATTTCATAAAAACGAAAATCAATTTTTGGCGCTATTTTTTGTAGCAACCAACTTTCTAACTCCTGCTGCTTGTGGCGTGCTGTACTAGGTTTGAAGTCAGTTCCCAACACACTGTGATCATCATCATTAACACCCCAAACAACATAAGCCGTTTTCTTGCCATAAAGTGCGGCAGAGTTGGCGAGCGCAGAAATGTACTCACCGATCATCGCAGGGTCATGATTATTGTGCTTAAACTCAACCCACTCTGTTTCCTGCGGAAGCGAAAGGAGCTCTTTTAACAAGGAATGTAAATACTCAAGCGGGCGTTCAAGTGTCATGGCTAAGCCTCAAATGACAAAAATGGATTTGTAATCACCAGTTGATCACTGATTGTTTGTCCAGATTGCAACTCTTCAGAATACAAGACCTCACAGTTAGCCAACACCCCTGCGGAAACGATTAATGAGTCATAAAAAGAGAAACCATACAGCTCAGCAATCGACAAACCTAAAACATGAGTATCAAGGGTGAGATCTTTCACCTCACAAATGGCTCTTATCGTCTGAAGCACTTCATCTATTTCTCTATAAGTCATTTTTAGCTTGCGATAGGCAACAGAGGTGAATTCGTTCAATACCTGAACGCTGATCACACCACCTTCCGACAACAGTGCTTCTGATTTGTCTGCCTTAGTTGTATCGTCTGAAAGCAAATATAAAAGGATATTAGTGTCAAAAAATACTGTTGAGTTAGCCACTAGTTTCGATCACTTGCATCGAAACGATCAAACTTAAAGTCACTAGGCATTCGGCCACGGTACTTACGTAACTGCGACAAGAGCTCAATAGGCTCAGGCTTTTTAACAATCTCAAACCGACGTGGCTCAACAACACTTATTTCAATATCATCACCTTCTTGTAATTTGAGTAACTTAACCACTGAAGCAGGCAACCTAACGGCCAAACTATTTCCCCACTTTGCAACTTGCATGACTTACTCCACAATTAAGATATACTAATTTAAATGTATATCTACTGGCGTATTTTGTCCACTGCTTTTATTGCTGCCGATAGCCTTCTGGAGACCAATAGTGACTACAAAGCTCAGTTTGGAGAGAGACGCAGTGAGTATCCATAAACCAAATGCATTTGGAGTAATCAACAAATAACGATAAATAAACCTACCCACATAAAATATCGATAATTATTTGATAAGTTCAGAGTTGTCATTTACTCTAAAATCTTACTTTCCGAGGAGGATCGAAAATGACCAACCTAATACGCAAGATTTTAGCCGTAACCGCCGTAACACTTTTTGTCTGCTCACCCGTCATCGCAAAGGAGTACCGAGTCGGTACTGCCAGCTTAGGTGGCGCGTTCTACCCGATTGGCCAAGGCATCGCGAACCTAGTGAACAAATACGCTGGCGATGATATTTCCATGGTGCCGGTAGTGACCGGTGGCTCTGTACAAAACCCACGACTCGTTCATTCTGGTGAAGTTGAAATCGCCATTACCAACAACAACCTTGCCGTGCTAGGCACTAAAGGCGTTGGCCCTTACAAGAAAACCGGCAAGATCGATATGAGTGCGGTGGCTGCGTTACACCCCAGCGTACTGCACATGATTGTTCTGGCTGACTCTGATATCAAAACGATTGAAGATCTGAAAGGCAAAAAAGTCGCCATAGGCCCTGCCGGTGGTGGAACCCTAGGTTTCATGAACTTCTTATTGCCGCTACATGACATGTCACTGGAAGACATCACCCCAAGCTTCTTATCTTATGCCGATGGCTTCAGTCAGTTGACTGATGGCAACGTTGACGCAGCCTTTGCTCTGTCAGGCTACCCTGCTGGTGCAGTGATGCAGGCAACTGCTGGTAGTAAACTCCGCTTCATCTCGTTCTCTGAAGGCATGATGGACAAAGCATTAGCTAAGAACGGTGCATTCAAATCGGTTACTATCCCTGCTGATGTGTATGGCACTGAAGACGATGCAACCGTGATCGGTGTGAACAACATGTTAATTGCACCCAACTCATTGAGCGCGGATGTGGTTGAGAAAATTGTCACAGCAGTGTTTGATAATCTTGATGAGTTCAAAGCTGAAAATGCCAATGCCAAGCAGATTGACCCAGCAATGTCGTTGAAGCTAGCCATACCACTTCATGAAGGTGCTGCAAGATACTTTAAGAAGTAGGCATGTTAGACAGTCCATCAATGAAGTCACTATTGACCAAGGCCAACCTGCTGTATCTGGTGGCCTTGGGTCTTGGCTTGTTTCATTTGTTAGTCGCAGCAGGCCTTGTCAATATGTCGACAATGCCTATGCGACTAACGCATGTGATGTTAGCTTTTTCACTACTGTTCGCGGTGAAACCCATTTCTAAACGACTGGAAGGTACCCGCTTTAACGCGGTGTTATCTGTCGTGCTAATCCTTGCCGTCATTGCCGCCAGTGTCTGGTTAATTACCCGCTGGAAAGCAATTGCCTTTAGTGGCGGTGAAACGGAAACCGCCGATTTTTATGCTGGTGCGATACTGGTCGCACTCGTCTTTGAAGCCGCACGACGAGGCATAGGGCTGATTCTAGCGCTAATCACCCTAGTCTTCTTTAGCTATCCCTTTATTAGCCCCTACTTACCGGGTGTGCTAAATGGACGCGGTTATAGCTTTGAACGAATTATTATCTTTTTAACCACCGATACTCAGGGTGTTTATGGCATCCCAATCGGTGTTGCCGCTAGCTACATTATTGTTTTCACCATCTTTGGCGCGTTACTATCTCGCTTTGGAGCCGGTGATTTTTTCTTTGAAATTTCCGTGCGTATTACTCGTGGCCTGCGTGCCGCGAGTGCCAAATCTGCGGTGCTATTTTCTACATTGATCGGTATGGTTTCAGGCTCAGCAGCGGGCAATGTGGCCGTCACGGGAACGGTCACCATCCCGATTATGAAACGTGAGGGATACGAACCTCACCAAGCAGGTGCAATAGAAGCCGTCGCGTCAACCGGTGGGCAATTGATGCCTCCCGTGATGGGTGCTGCGGCCTTTATTATGGCTGAAATCGTGGGTGTACCCTACACAGAAGTCATGTCGACAGCGCTGCTTCCAGCCCTATTATTCTTTGGTTCTATATTCGTCATTGTACACTTGCAAGCCGTCAAGTCAGGCATTAAACCTGCCACGGTGAGACAAGATGACGGTCGACCTCTACGCGTCGTGCTATTTCACGGCATTCCTTTTATGGCAACCTTTGCCACG
>ENA-ORXT01002605-ORXT01002605.1-marine-metagenome-genome-assembly--contig:-NODE-2605-length-21300-cov-3.974839_pt1 | contig 21300 bp, 18 predicted proteins | sample MGYA00237868_ERZ511482 | MGnify/ENA metagenome assembly ERZ511482
AACTTTTTGTTGTCATTGAGGATCTCCGAGCCGGTAATGTCGGTCGGCATCAGGTCGGGCGTGAACTGGATGCGCTTGAAGTCGAGGTCGAGCACTTCAGAGATCGTCGATACGAGCAGCGTCTTGGCCAGACCGGGTACGCCGACGAGCAGCGAGTGGCCGTTGGAAAACAAGGAGATGAGTACGTTCTTGACGACGTCTTCCTGACCGATGATGACCTTACCGATTTCGGCGCGCAGGTCTTGGTAAGCTTTGGCTAATGCATCGACGGCTTCTACGTCGGACTTGAAGTTGGGTACTGCCATGGGGTTATTTCAAATAAGAGTACAAAAGTCGTTAAAATGCGGGACAATGGCTAATTGTTGCTCTGGGAGTAGAAATGTAGTGATATAGTTTTAGGGCAGTTTAGTCGCTACGGCACGTTTCGGATCGTTAGTGCCGGCGTTTCCGACAAAGCTGCCGGACTAATTACATTCCCAAACCCACGCACTCAACGCCGGGCGGGGCCCGCCGAAGTTGAAGTGCCACCACTCCGTCCGGATCGTTCCGAAGCCGTGTTTGCGCATGGCGGCCTGGAAGAAGGCGCGGTTTTCGAGCACTTGTTCGGGCAGGTTGGTGGTGGTTGTGTAGGCCGCCTCGCCGAAGAAGTCGTAGGGCGTGCCCATGTCGAGTTCTTCTCCGGTATCCAGGCGGATGAGGGTGAGGTCGGCGGCGGCACCCCGGCTGTGGAGGCTGCCGCGTTTGGGGTTGGCCACGTAGCGGGGATCGGGCAGGACGTCCCAGAGGCGTTGTTGGTAGGGGCCGGGGCGGTAGCAGTCGTACATCTTCAGGCCGAGGCCCCGGGGCTTCAGATCCTGATGGACCTTCAGCAGAGCGTCGGCCACCCGGGGGCGGTAGAAGCAGCGGGCGCAGTCGTAGATGACCTGCTTCATAAAATTGTCGGCCGTTGCGTAGCGGATGTCGAGGCGGATGGTGGAGTCGAGGCGAATGATCTCGGTCCACCGGGTGGTGTCGTAGTCGTAGACCGGGGCGGGCGGCGGCGGTGGCGGCACCTCAATGGGAAAGGCGGTACCGTAGTTGACGGCAGCGGGTTCGGGAGCGCGGCCGCAGGTGCAGAGGTGGAGCAGTAGCAGCAGGAAGAAAGGACGTGGCATGGGGTGAAGATAGGTTGTGAGCCACCACATTTTCCCGGCAGTTTCTCCAGCGTAGTTTCACCCGGCTGACCGCCGCAGGCAGCCCTTCAGCCGTCACAGCACCCGCGTTCGCGCCAACACCGTATCTTTCTCCCCACCCAACGGAACAATCATGCGCCACCTTCTCCCCTGCCTCCTCGCCCTCCTGCTTTTTGCCTGCGGCAACGACGCGCCGCCTCCGCCACCCGCCATGCCGCCCCTGAGCGACCTGCCGCTGGTGCCGCTGCCGGTGGAAATGTCGAATACGGAGGGCTACCTCTACGTTGATCCCGACGTGAGCCACGATCTTTCGGGCGCGGACGCAGGTGCAGTGGAATACCTGAAAAGCAAAAACGTGCCCGCCCTGCCGCTGACCACCACCATCGACCCGGAACTGACGCTGCCCCGGGGCGCTTATCTCTTGCAGATCACCCCCGCAGGGATCACCATCAACGCCGGCGACACGGCCGGCGTTTTCAACGGCACCACCACCCTGGAGCAGGTCGTGGCCTTCAGCCCCGACTCCGAACGAGGGCTGTTCCTGCCCGCCGGCACCATCACCGACATGCCCCGCTACGCCTACCGCAGCTACATGCTCGACGTGGCGCGGACCTTTTTCGGCGTCGATACGGTCAAGGCCGTCATCGACCGCATCGCGCCCTACAAGATCAACCACCTGCACCTGCACCTGAGCGACGATCAGGGCTGGCGCATCGAGATCAAATCTTGGCCCAAACTGACCGAGATCGGCGGCCGGTTCGAAGTCGACGGCACCCCCGGGGGGTTCTACACCCAGGAGGAATATAAGGAGATCGTCCGCTACGCCGCCAGCCGCAACGTCACCATCGTGCCCGAGATCGACATGCCCGGCCACACCAACGCCGCCCTGAGCGCCTACGCCGAACTGAACCTCGACGGCAAAGCCCGCGACCCCTACACCGGCACCGAAGTCGGCTTCAGTACCCTCGACGCCAATAAAGAAGTGACCTATCAGTTCGTCGACGACGTCGTGCGTGAACTGGCCGCCATCACTCCCGGCCCCTATATCCACCTGGGCGGTGACGAAAGCGCCGTGACCCCGCACGACGACTACGTCAAGTTCGTCCGCGAAGCCCAGCAGATCATTCTCAAACACGGCAAAAAAGCGATGGGCTGGGACGAGGTTGCCCTAGCCGGCCTTGCCGAAGGCACCGTCGCCCAGCTCTGGAACCACACCGAATACGCTCTGATGGCAAAACAACTCGGCAATAAAGTGCTCTTTAGCCCCGCCACCCGCACCTACCTCGACATGCAGTACGACTCCACCAGCCGCATCGGCCTGCACTGGGCCGCTTACATCGAGGTCGACTCCGCCTACCTCTGGGACCCCGAGGCGATGGTAGACGGCATCACCGACGCCGACATCATGGGCATCGAGGCACCGCTCTGGGGCGAAACCATCCGCAGCATCGAAGACATCGACTACCTCACCTTCCCCCGCCTGCTGGCCATCGCCGAGGTCGCCTGGACACCGCAGCCCAAGCGGAACTATGAAGACTTTTTGCGCCGGTTACGGGCGCAGCAGGGTTGGCTCAAGGAGCAGGGGCTCGAAACTTATGATACGCGGGTGTTGCGGTGATGCGCAGGGTCCGGGCGGTAAACGTTTCTCAAAGACCGCAGGTAAAGCCACCGATTCACCCGTACGGTAAGGAACACCCGTAGCCGACTCAAAGACTGAAGGAAGGGCCAACCAGCAGCGCGGAGCAGAGACCAGCAGATCAACCCGGCAGTTGCCACGGCGGGGGAGCGCCCACAAAAAATGCGCAAGTAAGTAGGTCCCTCGATGCAAAAGTGAAGGAAGGAGAAGCATCTTTGCGTAAATGATTTAAATGAAAAAGGGTATTTAATTTAGCCCGGCCGTTATGCTTTTTACGTCGTCCGCTTTCCTGGTACTGGTTGTGGTCACTTTTGTGATCTACTACGTCCTGCCCGGTAAACGCGCGCAGGTGGCTTTACTGATCGTGGCGAGCTTTATCTTTTATGCCTGGAGTTTTCCCGTTTTGCTGCTGCTGCTGCTGGGGTCGATCCTGATCAACTGGGCGGTGACTTATGGCATTCTTTCCACCACAGATCCCCGGCGAAGAAAACAACTGGCCGTCGTGGGGGTGGCGCTCAACCTCGGCATTCTCGCCTTTTTCAAATATTCGCCCCTGCTGGGGGCTACTTTTTTCCCGGATGCTTCCGCCGTGGGAGACTTTTTACTGGCCATCCCGTTGCCCATCGGCATTTCATTTTTCACCTTTCAGGGCATCAGTCTGGTGGTGGATACGTACCGTGAAGAAGAGTTGAAACTACCGGGTGCCGGGGCGCGGCCGGTCGGTCTGCTCGGTACGGTGGCCTTTTACATTGCCTTCTTCCCCCAGTTGATCGCCGGACCGATCGTGAAAGCACACGACTTTTTGCCCCAGGTGCAAAAAAAAATGTTTGGAGAGATCGACTGGACCACGGCGTTTCGCTTTTTGGTGACGGGATACTTCCTGAAAATGGTCGTTGCCGATAATCTCAAAGACTTCACCTACTGGATGAGCTACCCCTACTTCCAGAGTCTGGCGATCACCGATCTGGCGGGGCTCCTGTTCGGCTACTCCATTCAGATCTTCGCCGATTTCGCGGGGTACTCCCTGATCGCCATCGGCCTGGCCCGCCTCTTCGGTTACGTGTTGATGGATAATTTTTACTTTCCGTACATCTCCGCCGGCTTTTCCGAATTTTGGCGGCGCTGGCACATCTCCCTGTCTACTTTCCTCAAGGAATATCTGTACATCCCGCTGGGGGGTAATCAGCACGGGGCCTTCCGCACGTACCTCAACCTCATGATCACCATGGTGCTGGGCGGCCTTTGGCACGGAGCCGCCTGGAGTTACGCCGTATGGGGAACATACCATGGCCTAGCCCTCGCCCTGGAGCGTTTGGCCCGGGACGGAAACTTTCGTCCGCTGACCAGCGTCTGGCTGCGCCGCTTGTGGGTCTTCGGGGTGGTTACGGTGGGTTGGTTGCTGTTTCGGTTGCCGGAGTTCAGCCACGCCCTGCTTTACCTGCAAAAGATGGTCACCAACAAGCCCGTCGGCAACCTCGAACGGGTCGGTATGGTACTCACGTATGCTTCTCCCGTAGTGGTTTATCATTTGGCCCATTTGTACCTCGATCGGGAAGGGAAAGTATTTCACAACTATCTCCAACCCCTCGCCTACGGCACCATGATCTTTTTGCTGCTGACCAACGCCGGCTCTTCGGGAACGTTCATTTACTTTCAATTCTGAGCCATGAATATCTTCAGAGCATTACTGGTGGCGGCAGTCTTACTGATCGGTTGGTCGGTGGTCATCCGGCAACTGCCCGAAGACCTGGAAACGGCGCAGACGCTTTGGGGCGGGAACCTGATCTACGCCCAGGATTATTTGTACGAAGATGTTTTACCGGAGGACGTGGCGATCGTAGGGTCTTCCCTCTCCGAGAACCTGCTGCTGCGCGAGGTCGCCGGCCGGCGGGTACACCGGCTCGGACTGGCCGGGCAGGGGGTGTTCGACGGTCTGCACCTGGTAGCTGCCGCGCCCCGGCGACCGGGTACGGTCTTCATAGAAATGAACGTCGTTTTGACGGGGGAAAACGCACGGTTCAGCGCTGCGGTCCATGATCCCGCCATGAATACGATTCGCTACCACCTGCCCGTTTTGCGGCAGCGCAACCAGCCGGTCGGGGTGATAAAGGGATGGCTGACTGCGCAAAGTGGAAAAGACGAAACCTCCCCCGGGGATCTGCAGGATCGCCCGATCAACAACATGAGCCTGAAAATCAAGCAGCGGGATTACGCCAGTTCCGTAGCTTCCGATACCCTGCTGATGGTACTTGGCGAGTTGCGACGGCGGGTGGAGACCCTGCGTGCGGAGGGGGTTCGCATCGTTTTCTTCGAAACGCCCGTCGATCCCTCGCTCTGCCGCGCCCCCAAAGCCCTCGCCATTCGTAAGGGCTTCGAGGAGACGTTCCCCCCCGGAGAATATGCCTACATTCGCCAGCCGCCCTGTGCGGATTATCTAACTACCGACGGCCACCACCTGGGCAAACGCTCCCTGGCCCGCTACTCCGGTTGGCTGGGCGAACAAATGGAAGAGTTGCTGAAAGAATCCGAGTTCAACCAATAACCAACGATGCCTTACACCCACGTTTTTTCCTCCCACTCCATGCTCCAGGAGCAGCTAACGGACGCCATCATCCGCGAGGAAGGGCTAGCGCCGGAGAACGTACTGGTGATCCGGGCGCGGGGGAGTTTCCGGCCGGAAGAGCGGGCGGCTTACCGGATACTCGACGGGGGCCGCTTCGCTACGTCCGGCGGGTACAACATCGTTAAACACCGCCGCCGCAACCGGGCCGTGTACGAACTGTTTCAGCGGGAAGTGCTGAACGGGCTGGCGGAGGGTTTTCAGCTGTATTCAGCCATGTACACCTACTGGTATCTGTGGGCGCTGAAACGCCGGAGCGGAGCTTATCACATCATGGAAGACGGCTTTGGCAGTTACCAGACCCTGGCGGAGCAGCAGACTTTTTTCCGTACCATGAGCACTACTACCCTGGGACAGCGACTTGCCGTGCTGCGTAGACGCGCCGCCCAGTTGCCCGAACAGCGACCGGGAAAAACCGACTTCAACGCCCTACTGGCGGGGGCCGCTTCTTTTTGCGTCACGTCGGCGCAGTGCTTTCCGTGGGCTCTCCCGGAAAGAAAGCGGGTGGTAACGCAACCCTTTCTGCCCCGCTGGATAGGAGAATACGAGGGAGCGGTGGTGCTGGGAACCTCCTGTTTCGTAGAGTCGAAAGTTTTCCCGCTGGCGGAATATTTGCCGCTGCTGCGCGGCGTACTGCAAAAGATCGTCGGGCGGGGCATCGGTGAGTTGTTCGTCAAATTCCATCCCGCCCAGGCGGCGAACACGAGCAACGCGGCGGCGTACCGGGCTGTGCTGGCGGAGTTTGCCGACCGCATCCGCATCACGGAACTTCCCCAGGGTACCAGCATTGAATCACTCGCCGCCGGTAACCGGATCACTTTCATCACGGGGGTAAGTACGCTGGCGTTTCACGTGGAGGCAACCGGGGCAACGGTGCTTTCCTACCTGGAGGACGTGGAAAAGATCGGCCCGCATGCTACCGGTTACCTGGCCAAGGGCGGGATGGAGATCTTCCGCCGCATCACCCAACCGCTGTAAACATGGCCACCCTGTTTATCACCCAGCGATTTCCGCCGCATGCGGGCGCGGCGGCGCGGCGGCTCCGGCACCTGGCCCGGGAGTTTGCCGCCTCCGGCCCGCTCTTCGTTATTCGCCGGGGGGAAGCCGGGGTGGAAGCGGACGCGGTGAAAAAAACGATCAACATTCCGGCGCGGGACCTGCGGCGACTGGTCGGTACGCAGCAACTCACTTTTTCCGACTCCCGCAAGCAGGGCGCCCTGACCCGGCTGCTGCTGCGGATGCGCCAGGCTTATCCGTTCGTTTACCTCATCGACGACGGAGGGGTGGATTACCGGCACCGGGCCTTCACCGCGGCTTGCAAACTGATCGAACAGGAAGGCGTTACAACGATGTTTTCCTCCTTCCGGCCGTGGTCCGATCACCTGGTGGCAAACAAGCTGAAACGAAAATATCCCCATTTGCGCTGGATTGCGGACTTTCGGGACCTGCCCGTCGACCCTGTCCGGAAGGATGTTTGGTGGCCGGCACTACAACGTAAATGGGGCCGGGGAGTAGTGGCCGAAGCCGATGAAGTCTGGGTGGTTTCAGATGGACAAAAGAAACAGTTCGCCGGATGGCATCCGCGGGTGCGAATACGACGCAACGCCCTGCTCCGTCTGCCGCCGGTGCCTTCTTCGCCGCGCACGGAGCGCTTCACGATCACGTACACCGGCAGTTTGTACCCGGGCCTGCAGACGGTGCGGCCGCTGGTGAAGGCCCTCACTTCCTTACTGGCCGAAGAATCGATCGATCCGCACAAACTCTGCTTGCAATACCGGGGCAAGGATGCCGGCGTTTTCAGGAAATGGACGGAGGAGCTACCGGAGGAATGCCTCGATGTTCAACCTTCCATTGCACCTGCGGCCGCGCAAACAATGCAACGGAACGCCACCGTCCTGCTGCTGCTCAACTGGTCCGCGCCGGGTTATTACGGCGTACTGACGGCTAAGCTGTGGGATTATCTATCTACCGGTCGTCCCGTTCTTGCGCTGGTGAACGGGCCGGGTGACGAAGAGCTGGAAGGTATCATTGCGGGCGCGAACGCGGGTGCGGTGTTCCGTACGAAGGAGCAGGGTGAGGTAAAGGCCTGGCTCGCGGGCGCTTACCTAGCTTGGTTGCCGGCGGGAAGGCTGAAATGGGCTGCCGACCTGGAAACCCTCCGTATATATTTATCGTAAGTTTGCCGCATGCCCCCCAAAATTCTCATCGTTATTCCAGCACGCGGCGGCTCCAAGGGAATCCCCCGTAAAAACCTGCGCGCGCTGGGCGGTCAGCCTCTGCTGTATTACAGCATCCGGACGACCACCGCGAGCCGCCACGCCGCCGACGTCGTGGTGAGCTCTGAAGACGCGGAAATTCGCATGGTCGCCCGTAAACTGGGGGCCGCCGTCATCGCGCGCGACCCCGCCCTGAGTCAGGACGCGTCCACACTGGACGGCGTGATCTACGACGCCACCGTACGCGTCGAAGCGGAGACCGGTAAATCCTACGACCTGGTTATTACCGCTCAGGCAACCGCGCCCCTGCTGGAAACGGAAACCCTCGATGCGGCCATCGATAAGATGCTGGCCGACCCCGCCGTCGATACCCTCATCAGCGCCGTTGACGACCGCCATCTCTGCTGGGAGGAAACCGCCGGGCAACTCGTGCCCGCCTACACCGAGCGCCTCAACCGCCAGTACCTGCCCGTCCGGTACCGCGAAACCGGGGGCTTCTTCATCGCCCGTCGCCGGGTAGTGACGCCCACCTCCCGCTTCGGCCGCCGGGTGGAGGTCTGGCCCGTTTCCGCCCGCGAAAGCATCGACATCGATACCTACGCCGACTGGGCGCTGTGCGAGTACTACCTGAACCGCAAGCGGATCCTGCTGGTCACGAGTGGCTACTCCGTCATCGGTCTGGGCCACGTTTATAACATGCTAGCCATCGCCGGGGGCATCCTCGGTCACGAGATCGTCTTCATTGTGGACCGCCAGAGCCAGCTGGCCTACGACACCATCGCTTCCTACAACTACCCGGTACTGATGGCCGAAGACGACGACCTGGCCGGTTTCGTCGTCCGCCAGGAACCCGGCATCATCATCAATGACCTGCTGGACACGACGGAGGCCTACGTGCTGCGCCTCAAGGCGCTCAACGTCCCGGTGATCAACTTCGAAGACCTCGGCCCCGGGGGCGCCCACGCCGATCTGGTGGTGAACGCCATGTACCCCGAACGGACGGTGCGGCCCAACCATTACTTCGGGCACCGCTACTTCTGTCTGCGCTCCGAGTTCCTGCTGACCCGCCAGGTGGTGACCATCCGGCCGGAGGTGAAAAACGTGCTGCTCACTTTTGGCGGCGTGGACCCCAACAATTTTACCCGCAGGGTGCTTTCCCTGATTATGCCGGAATGTCGGCGGCGGGGCATTGCCGTGCGGGCCATTCTGGGGCGGGGCTACCGGTCCGATGCGAGTCTGGAGGCGTTTGCCGACGCAGTGGACATCGTTCGGAACGTCGCCGATATGTCGGAGAAGATGCTCGCCGCCGACATTGCCTTCACGTCGGCGGGCCGCACCACCTTCGAAACCGCCAGCCTCGGTCTGCCCACCATCGTGCTGTGCCAGAACCAGCGCGAAACGACCCACTTTTTCGCCGGGGCCAACTACGGATTTCTCAACCTCGGCCCGGGCAATACCGTTACCGACGCGGAACTGCTGACCGCCTTCACCAACCTGCTGGACAACGAAAACCAACGCCGCTACATGGCCGAGCTGATGCTGGCCCGGGAGATAAAAGACGGCCGCGACAACGTATTACAACTCATCAAACAAACCATCGACCGGGCATGACCTTAGCCGATTACATCACTTCCTTTGAGGCCCACGCGCCCGTCATTCACCGCCCCTTCCTCATCGCCGAAGCCGGCGTGAACCACGAGGGTTCCATGGACCTGGCCAAACGACTGGTGGACGAGGCCGCCGCCGGCGGGGCCAACGCCATCAAGTTTCAGACGTACAAAGCGGACAAGATCGCCGCCCGTGAAAGCCCCGCCTACTGGGATTTGACCAAGGAACCGACCACCAGCCAACACGAGCTCTTCAAGAAGTACGATAAGTTCTGGAAAAAGGAATTCGAAGCCTTGAAACGCTACTGCGACGAGGTCGGTATCGAATTCTTGTCTACCCCCTTCGATGTCGAAAGTGCCACTTTTCTCAACGACCTGATGGGGGTGTACAAGATCAGCTCATCGGACCTGACCAACCACCCCTTCATTGATTTTCTGTGCGACTTCGGTAAGCCGATCCTGCTTTCCACCGGCGCTTCCGATATGGACGAGGTCTTCGGCGCCGTGCAACGGATCGAGGCAAAGGGCAATCCGCTTTGCCTGCTCCACTGCATCCTGAACTACCCCACGCCGGAAGCGAACGCCAACCTCGGTATGATCCTCGATCTTCGTAACCGCTTCCCCGGGGCGGTACCCGGTTACAGCGACCATACCGTACCCGGAGATATGGGCGTACTGGAAGCCGCCGTTCTCCTCGGCGCCCCGGTACTGGAAAAGCACTTCACCCACGATAAAACCCTGCCCGGCAACGACCACTACCACGCCATGGACCAGCACGACCTGCGCCACTTCATCGGCCGCATGGATGTGCTCTTCGAGCGCCTTGGCTCGTTCCGGCGTCATGCCCTGCCGGCGGAGGCTCCCGCCCGCCGCAACGCCCGCCGTAGCCTCGTGTTGCAACGCGACGTGCCGGCCGGGCAGGCCATCACCCGCGCCGACCTGACCTGGAAAAGGCCGGCCTTCGGCATCTCCCCGCAGCACATTGAAGATGTACTCGGCAAGTCGGCCGTCAGCGACCTCAAGACAGACGATATTCTCTACTGGAACCAGCTGACGCGAAGTTAAACTCAGAAATCAGGAAACAGCGTTCAGTTTTCAGGACACGGTCGCTATCCGGAACGCTGAACGGTAAATTCCGGATTCGATTTTTCAACAAAAAGAATGAGTCACCCCTACTACATAACCCTGACCGGCTCCCGCAACAACGCCGGCGACTTTTTGATCCGCCACCGCGCGCACAATCTGCTGGGCGCCTTACGTCCGGACCGGACCCTGAAGGATCGTAACGCCTGGGAGCCCTTTACCGGGGAGCGGCTGGAAGAGGTAAACGGTGCGGCGGCCCTGATCCTGCTCGGCGGTCCGGCCCTGCGTAAGAACATGTATCCCGAAGTGTACCCCCTGTTGCCCGATCTGGACCGCATCAAGGTGCCAATCACCATCATGGGCGCGGGCTGGCATGCCCTGCCGGGCACTTGGGAGGACAGCCGGAACTACCACTTTACGCCACCGACCCAGGGGCTGCTGGAAAGGGTGGCGGCGGACGGCGCGGGGCTGAGTGTGCGGGACTACCGCAGCCTCAACGCGCTTGACCAGGCCGGAATCAGCGGTGGCCTGATGACGGGGTGCCCGGCCCTGTACGTGCCGGAAATGATCGGCCAACCACTCGGGGATTGGCCGGAGGGAGGGGTGAAAAACCTGGTGTTTTCCCTCGGGGTGAATTTCATCGGCAGCACGGCGCTGGAGCGGCAGGCAAAAGAGGTGATTGCCGGCATGCGGGATGCTTTCCCCACCGCGAAGTTTACCGTGGCGTTCCATCATGCCATCGACTTCGAAGCGCTCGAAGCGTCCTATGGTGAGGGGCAAAAACTTTCGGCGCGGCGGCACCGGGAGATCGTGCGCTGGCTGGAAGGGGAAGAGATCGCTTACGTCGACATCAGCGGGGGCGTTGAAAAACTGATCGCGCTCTACGATGCGGCGGACTTTCACGTCGGGTACCGGGTACACGCCCATATTTTCATGAGCAGCCTGCGCAAGCCCAGCGTACTCCTTACCGAAGACGGCCGGGGTCGGGCCCTTAAGGACGTACTCGGTGGGGTGATCTTCGACAGCTGGGCACCGCGCAACCTGACGGTGAAGGAACGACTTCTCGCTAAAGCAGGCCGGCCGGTAGGCGAGCGCAGAATGGCCTTCAGCGGCATCGAACACGACGTGGCCGCCATCGTGGCCTACGAAACAAAACACGATTCTCCCCGCTTCGGGCAACCGGTGGAGCGAATCGACCGACACTACGGCCTGATGCAGCGTTACCTACGTGGCTTACCATAAGCCGAATCTTCCGGGCGCGGCCGCTGGTACAGAGAAGGAATTTTAAGGAGCAATGAAGCCAACGAGGCAATCGTTTTTTCAACGGGAACCCGTTGTGTCATTCAAGCGCTTGCCAAAAGCAGCTTTCTTCTAAGCTGTTCCGACGGTCGTTTACAAACCCAATCAGAACCCGGTTGGGGAATCGGATTCCGGACAAAGTTCAAGCAAATTTTATATCAGCCAGCCAGCCGTCACCATAGCCATCGTTGCGAATTCCGCCTGGAACCTCCACAATTTCCGGCTCGGCCTGATCCGTATGTTCCTGAAAGAAGGCTACCGGGTACTTCTCGTTGCGCCCGACGGACCGGAGCGTGCAAAGCTGGAGGCCACCGGGGGTACCTTCGTTCCGCTGATTCACCTTCGCCGGCGGGGAACGAACCCTTTGCGAGAGTTGGCCCTTCTGCGGGAGTTGCATAAGATCTACCGAACAAACCGGGTGAAAATCGCCCTGCATTTCACCATTAAACCGGTGATCTACGGTTCCCTTGCCGCCCGCTTGGCGGGTGTCGGGAACATCAGTACGCTGACGGGGCTGGGGTACCCTTTTTTAGCGGGCGGCGTCATCACGCTGATCACCCGCCGGCTGTACCGACTGGCCCTACGACGGGCGACAAAGGTTTTTTTCCACAATCCCGAAGATCGTAGATTGTTTCTTGACGGTGGTCTGGTGACCGAGGACCAGTCCGCCGTGGTCGGCGGTTCGGGGCTGCGGCTGGCGGATTATCCGTTGGCTTCCTACGGGGAGGCGGTGCCCGGCCGGTTTCTTTTTGTCGGGCGATTGTTGGTTCACAAAGGAATCCGGGAATTCGTAGCGGCCGCCCGGATCGTCAAAGCGGTAGATACCGCGCTGAGCTTTCACGTACTTGGCCCGCTGGACCCCGCTAATCCGGCGGGCATCAACGCGCAAGAACTGGCGGAATGGGTCGAGGAGGGTTGCATCGTTTACGATGGGGTCACTACGGATGTTCGTCCTCATTTGCGCCGGGCGGCGGTGGTGGTGTTGCCGTCTTACCGGGAGGGGTGCCCGCGGGTATTGCTGGAAGCGGGGGCCACCGGCCGCGCGCTCGTCGGAGCGGACGTGCCGGGGGTACGGCAGTTGATAGCAGCGAACAACGGAATACTCGTACCGCCCAAGGTTGTAGGGGAACTCGTTGCGGCAATGACGCAGTTAGCGCGGCCGGTCACTGACCTGGAAACCATGGGCCGGGCCAGCCGGGAGGTCATCGTGGAGCGATTTGCAGAAGAGATAGTGGCAAAAGCGTACTTGCTGGCGTTATCCGCCAAATGACGGCTCCGTACTTTTGTGCAGTTACCTTAGCAAGGACGAAGGACTGTGCCCCGGCATCAAGTTCAGAATACAAACCCTTGCTACATCCTCAATACATTACCGAAATGCGCAAATTAGTCCGTTCCCTACGTCGCAATCTCAAAGCCCGCAGCCTTGGCTACGAGCCGCTGGCCGAGCACCGCGCCGAGTGGTATGGCCACGCCAACGCCGGCTTCTTCGTTTGCCCTGACATGGTGCCGGAAAACGCCACGGTTTATTCCATCGGAACGGGTATGGACATCAGCTTCGACCGGGCGATGCTCAAACGACACGACTGTCAGGTATTTGCCTTTGATCCTACGCCAAAGTCTATCGATTGGGTCCGTCGGCGGGAACTTCCCGCCGGCTTTACCTTTACCCCCCTGGGAATCGGTGATAAGAATGAAACCGCTGCCTTTTTTCTCCCCGAAAATGAAGACTACGTCTCTGGTAGCGCTGTAGGGAATTCGAGCGTAGACAAATCTAAACGCATCGAGGTTGAATTACGGACGCTACGTACGCTTGCGGATGCAAAAGGGCACCTGCACATCGACGTGCTGAAGATGGACATCGAGGGCTCGGAGTATGCGGTGATCCCCGACATTCTGGCCACGGGCATCACCATCGGTCAGCTCTTGGTCGAGTTTCACCACCGGATGCTCGCCGGGGGCGACGCCAAGACCAAAGCGGCAGTGGCTATGCTGCGGGCGCACGGGTATGCTCCCTTTGCTTATTCGGAGCGGTTAGAGGAGGTTTCCTTTTGCCGGGTTTGATGTGAGCGGGGGCTTGCTCCGTAAACTTTCATTGCATCCCGCGGCCGCGCCCGTACCTGTTTATTGCTTCTTGTGCATCTCCGCATGCCGAACAGCGTTTACCCTTTATCCGGGACCCGTATCTTTACCCCTAATTTCAACCACCAGGCCCCAACCCAGGGCAAAGCCCATGGCAGTACAACAAAAAATACAGGACGGTCTGGCGAAGCTCGGCGTCTTCGTTCAGCTAAAACCTCCGCACGAGATCCGCCGCCGCATCGCGTTGCTGGGTCACCACGCGATCGACACCGTGCTCGACGTGGGAGCCAACGTGGGGCAGTATGCCGGCGAACTTAGGCACTTCGGCTACGGAGGAACGATTCACTCCTTCGAGCCGTTGTCCGACGCCTTCCGGATACTGAACGACGCCGCCCGGAGCGACGCACGCTGGCATACCCACCAAATGGCCCTGGGCTCCGCTCCCGGCGAAGGCGAGATCAACGTCTCCCGAAACAGTTACAGCAGTTCCCTGCGCGACCTGATGCCCGGGCACCTCGCCGGTGCGCCCGATAGTGCCTACGTACGCAAAGAGAAAATCACCATTTCCACCGTTGCCGATCAATTGGCTGCGCTTGCCGTAACGGGCAACGACGTTTGGCTCAAGATCGATACCCAGGGCTTCGAGCGGGAAGTACTGCTGGGAGCCGAACCGACGCTGGCCCAAATCAAAGTGATCCAGCTCGAAATCAGCCTGCAGCCGCTCTACGACCAGGGCATGGAACTGGAGGAAACCCTGGCTTACTTCGCCAAAAAGGGTTACGAGCTGGTGGGCATGGAGCCCGGCTTCTACAATAAGGAGACGGGGCACCAGCTGCAGGTCGACGGAATATTTGTACGCAAATGAAGCCGGTGATCGACGATAAACTGGCCCCGGTGATCCTTTTCGTGTACAACCGCCCGGAGACTACGGAGCGCACCCTGCAGGCGCTGCGGGCCAATGATCTGGCCGCGACGAGTCGCCTGTTCGTCTTCGCCGACGGGCCTAAGCCGGACGCCGGTTCCGCTACGTTGGAAGCGATCGCGGCCGTCCGCAAAGTCGTCCGCGCCGAAGCCTGGTGCGGCGAGGTTGAACTCGTCGAGAGGGAAGACAATCTGGGGCTGGCCGCGAGCGTCATCGCCGGTGTCACCGAAATCATCGGCCGCTACGAGCGGGTGATCGTGCTGGAGGACGACCTGCTCACCGCGCCCGGCTTCCTGACCTTTATGAACGACGGCTTGCGCAAGTACGCCACCGAACCTAAAATCTTTGGTCTCACCGGCTTCAAAGCCCCGAGCAAACGCCCGAAAGGCTATAATACCTTCTTCCTGCCGGTGATGAGTTCCTGGAGCTGGGCCACCTGGCGGGATCGCTGGGAGACGGTCAGTTTCGACGGCCCCGCCCTGCTGCGGGAGGTGAAACGAAGCGGCCCCACGTCGCAACTCGACCTCAACGGCTACCCCTTCGGGGCGATGCTGGAAAATCAGGTGGCCGGCAGGATAAACTCCTGGGCGATCCGCTTTTACGCTTCGATGTTTTTGCAGGAGCGGTGGTTTATGTACCCGAGCTGGTCTTTAGTGCGGAACATCGGTTTTGGAGGCGATGCCACGCATACGCAGAACAAACATTTTCTGGAGCGGGTGGGGGTTGAAGTCGATCACCTGCAGGTAGACTCGCCGCCGTTAACGATAAATAGGGTAGTTAAACGGAGCTTTCGGTTGGGGTATGGTTACCTTCGTGGTAAGGTTAATGGGTTGCTGCGGCGTCTTGGACTTTACGGTTGATTTACGTCCATAAATTTTGTCGCCGATCACACTCGGCTATATCCACATGAACTTAAAAGTAAAGCTTCAGAATTGGCAGCACTTGTTTGGCATGGCAAAAAATGCCGGCTGGTTGAGTATTGAGAAAGCACTGCGGCTAGGGACGGGATTCTTCATCGGTATTTATCTAGCGAGATATTTTGGTCCGGAACGCTTTTCTCCATTTGAATACGCACTGGCCATTGTAGTAATCTTTCGGGCCATTGCGGGTATGGGTTTGCGCGGAATTTTTGTTCGAAATTTTGTCAAACATCCAGAGAAGAGATCCTTGTTACTTGGAAGTTCGGCTTTGATGATCGCCGGCGCAGGAGTGCTGGCTTTTTTGCTGGCGTTGTTATCGACCTATTTGTTGGACGCTACGGATTCTCTTGGACTGCTCTTGGTAGCTATTTTGGCCGGACAGCTTTTGTTATACCCTACGGAAGTCATAAACTATTTTTTTGAGGCAAGGGTGCAAAGTAAATACACCGTTATTCCCAGAATGGTGGCTTACCTGACCGGAGTGATCTTCAAACTACTGATCGTATGGTACGGCGGAACGGTGGTACATCTGGCGCTGACCTACTTACTTGAATTTACCGTTGTTGCCTTGCTGTATTTGCGAGCGGGGTTACGTCACGAGATAGGATTTCGTCAGTGGAGGTCGGATAAAGCAACTATCTCTGATTTATTTAGGGACGGCAAATTTCTGATTCTCGCCGCAGTAATGGTGACTATTTATATGCAGATTGATAAGGTCATGTTGGTCAATCTTTTTAGTGATCTGGAAAACGGATTGTACAGTTTTGCCGTAAGGCTGGCGGAAGCATTTTACTTTATACCCGTAGTGGTGCAGCAGAGTGCTTTCCCCAATCTGGTTGCTGCGGACCGGCGCGATCCCGAAGAATTTCGCCTGAAAATAGTCAAACTGATTTGGCTCCTTACGGCTACTAGTTTAGGTATTGCTTTTGTCCTTACTTTTATCGGGCCATGGCTCACGGACTTTCTTACGGCGGGAAAATACGCTGACTCGGGCAGGATGCTGAGTGTTGTTATCTGGGCATTACCTTTCGTTGGCTTAGGTGTAGTCCAAAGTGCTTACCTGATTGCGAAGGGCTTGCTTCGCTACAGTCTTTATCTTACGGCATTGGGGGTGTTGGTAAATCTTGGGCTCAACTATTTTTTCATTCCAGCCCATGGCGGAATCGGAGCGGCGTGGGCAACGGTGACCTCCTACGCTACTGCTGCATGGCTGGCCGCGGCTTTGTTTCCCGCAACCCGTCCGTTGTTCAAATTAACCATGCAGGCCATCTTTACACCTTGGAAATTTATGGGAGGGAAGGGATAGGGTATTTTCTAACCTGACTTAGCCGCACGTGATTTCCCGGTACTCCCCGTACCTTTGCTCATAAACCTGATCGGATGTCTAGAGGCTATCGTTATTTGTTGAGACTAATCCGTACCGGAGACTGGCGCTATCTTAAAGAATCCTACGGGCAGGAAGGCGAAGATCTTATCCTGCTTCGCTACTTTGGGCCAGGCTACAAAGGGTACTATGTCGACGTTGGGGCTCACCATCCTAAGCGGTTTTCTAATACTTACTTACTATTCCAGAACGGTTGGAAAGGGATTAATGTCGACGCTAACCCGGACAGTATCGCCATTTTTAAAAGAGAACGCCCCTACGACGTTAATCTGGCGGTTGGCATCGCTGAGACGGCCGGGAACCTGACCTTCTATCGTTTTGATGAAGGAGCCGTGAATACCTTTGACGCTGATATTGCGGCTGAAATAAGGGCAGGTGGCAACAGCCGGCAACTGTCAGCAGAAATGGTGGCGACCGCTCCGCTCTCCGAAGTGCTTTCTCAGCACCTGCCACTGGGCCAAAAAATTGATTATCTGAATATTGACGTTGAAGGCTTCGATTTTCAAGCACTTCGCTCACTGGATATCAGCCGCTACCGCCCCCACATCATCTCGATCGAGGACCGGGGCAACCGCTCGGTAACCGCTGGCCGTGAACGTAAAATTCCTGCTTTTTTGGCGGACGGTAACTATGAACTGCTGGCTAAAACGTACCAAACCTACTTCTTCGTAGACGCGCAAGCAAAGCAATAAGATGCCGGAGCAAACGAAAATCAAATCTCTAATCGTGAGTACCGTCTACGGCGGCGGCGGCGGCCGCGCCTGTATCCGCCTGCACGAAGGTTTGCTGGAGCACCCCGAAGTGGATTCCCGGGTACTCATTGGCCAGCCTCTTCCCAAAGGTGCCACCGTCAACGTCTCCCCGATTCACAACACAAAATTAGAACTCCTGCTCCGCCGCCGCTACACCAAACTCATCGCCGCCCGGACCCTGCGCGGCCGGCCGCCCACCGAAGAAACCTTTCTTAACCTGCGTACCGGCTACGCCATCCACCGCCACCCGTTGGTACAGCGGGCCGACGTCATTAACCTGCACTGGACCACCCGCTTTCTCGACTACGCCTCCTTCTTCGCCAACGTCAAAAAACCCATCGTCTGGACGTTGCACGACATGAACCCGTGGAGTGGAGGCTTCCCCTACGACAAAGACTTCCCCCTGGCGGCCTACCAGGACCTGGTCGATAAAAACCTTCGGGAGTTGGAACGGATTCTCCGCCCCGTGAAGGCACTTACCATCGTGGCACCCAGCCAGTGGCTCGTTGACCTGAGTAAAGCCAGCGCCGTATTCGGGCGCTTTCGCCATGCGTGTATTCCCAACTGCTTAGACGTAGAACTATTCCGCCCACGGGACCAGGCACCCTTACGGAGCCGTCTTGGCTTGCCCGTAAATAAAAAAATAATTCTCTTTGTGGCCAATTATATCGGCCACAAACGCAAAGGTTATCAACACTTAGTGGCAGCACTTGAGGAGTTGGGGAAGCGGGTAGACCCCACGGAGATTTGCCTTGCCGTAGTGGGGAACGGCAACCTCGAAGCCTTACCCGCAGACTTTGAAACCATCGAACTAGGCCACATCGCTACGCAGCTGGGGATGGCGGAGGTATATGCCGCCGCCGATATGTTTGTGATACCTTCGGAACAAGACAATCTGCCCAACACCGTGTTAGAAAGCCTTTCCTGCGGCACGCCGGTTACGGGATTCGCCATCGGCGGAATCCCCGAGATGATCAACGATCCAAAACTGGGAAGATTGGCACCCACGATCAACGGTGGAGAGTTGGCGAACGCAATGGAGGAAATGTTGTCGACCTCATTCGACCGCGACTATATTCGCCAAAGCGCGGTACGTCGTTTCGCTCCGTCCGTACAGGCCGGGGCGTACCACGAACTGTTTGCTGACATGCTAAAGCGATAAACCATGCCCGAACCGCTCATCTCCATCATCACCGTAGTCTATAATCGCCACGGCACCCTGCCGCTGACGCTCGACTCCGTGGCCGGGCAGACCTACGACCGGATCGAGTACATCGTTATTGACGGCGGCAGCACCGATGGCACCATGGCCCTGCTGGAGGAGAGACAAGCCGAACTGGCCGTACTGGTCAGCGAACCGGACGGGGGCCTCTACGACGCCATGAACAAGGGCCTCGACCGGGCCACGGGCGATTTTTGCCTCTTCCTCAACGCGGGCGATGCCTTTTACGCACCCGAATCTCTGTCGCAATTGGTCGCTGCTATCAATGACGCCGATACCTACTATTACGGTACGGCGGTGATGACGGACGGTGAGCACATCTATCGCCTGAATCCCCAGACGCCGCCGCCGGCAGGCCAATATCCGGTTACGCAAGGACTGCCCAACCACCAGGCGAGCCTCTTTCCCCGCAGTTTCTATCACGCTGAACGCTACGACCTGGCGTTTGCGATCGCGGCGGACGACGACTATAAAATCAGGGCTTTGAAACAGTGTTTGGCCCGGCACGTAGACGTATGGACGGTAATCTTCGAGCTGGGGGGGCTTTCACGTGATCTTTCTCATTTTAAAGCCGTGCGGCGACGCAGGCGGGATGGAAACCGGATGATCGGGAAGCACTTTTCCGGGAATCATGAGCGGCGCTGGAGGGCGACGAAGTTCCAGGTAAAGTCATTTATGCTGTTCTGCATGCAGTCCGTCACCGGGTTTCACTGGCGTTATGAATATTACTTCAACAAATTCAACCGCATTCCCGAAGGAGACGCAGCAAAATTTAAGAGTGCTTTTTCGAAGTGAAAATATCGATGCCAAAAATTAGCGGAAGAGAAGCGCTTCGGATCAAAAAATGACCAACTCACCGGATTTTTCGGTGAAACACGTGTAAGAAGAATTGTACAACTCATTCGCGCGGGCTTTGCCCAGCAAGAGTTTCGCCAGTTTCGCTTTATTACTTAACACACTGGCAAGTACCCGTCGCTTAAGGCTCTTTTTTAAGTTCATATTCTGATACCAGTTGAACTCCAGGATTTCTTTTGGCGTGTTTGCGTGCAACTCCTCAATAACCTCATATCCTTCACTGTTTAAAAGAAATTTAAAAGTCGAAGGCGTAAAAATATTGATGTGGCCGTAAGCGAGAAAATGCGCTGTTTTCCGGCCAAGGGTCTTACCGTAATCGAGCGGAACCTCGAATACCTGGGCTTTACTTATTCGTTTGATCTCCCTTAATACAAGGCGGGGGTGTTCTACGTGCTCGATGACGTGCGAGCAATACAGGAGGTCGAATTCATTGTCCGCGTAAGGTGTTGTGTAACCGTCAAACTTTTTCACCTCGACCAGGGATTTGATGCCGCGCTTCTTGATTTGAGCAATTCCACTGTCCGATATTTCCACGGCGTACAAATGCCCGAAGGCTTCATGGCCGTCGAGTTGGCTCAGAATACTTCCTTCCCCCGCGCCGAAGTCGAGTACCTTGCTGAAGGTTCTTCCTTTGACAACGCTTATGATGTTGCGGGATTTATAGCTGGCCCCGAGCTCACGCCATTTCGTCATCCGATCGGTATACTGATCGTTGTATGCGTCCTGAACGTTTTTGGTTATTTCGACTTTTTTCATGAGCTATAAAGTGTTAGGAATAAGTTGATCTTATTCACAATGCAAGATTGATGGATTTTTTGGCGGAGGTGATTTTATGACGTTCTAAGGTAAGGAAGATTTCGGGGCGGGGCCGCAGGTGCAAAGATGAGATTTCAAGGAGCAATAACGTGCTGTTCGCATTGCTCTTAAGAAGACTTACATTTGTACCCGCGCCCGCGCCCAAAAAATGCTGGCGTTCATAACCCCCAATAAGCTTGTGCTAAACTCATTTATCGAATCGCCCCTGCTGCTCCTCTTCACCGTCATCGCCATTGGCTACGGGATAGGGGAGCTGAAGATCCGGGGTTTTAAGCTCGGTGTGGCGGCGGTCCTTTTCGTGGGGTTGGGCTTCGGCGCCCTTAGCCCGGAACTTACCGTGCCGCAGTTCATCATCTTTCTCGGGCTCGCTATTTTTGTTTATACGGTTGGGCTGAGTTCGGCGGCGGGCTTCTTCGCCAGCTTTCGGCGGCATGGATTTCAGGACGTTTACTTCGCATTATTTACCGTGTTGATCTCGGCCCTGATGGCACTCGGCATCGGTACATGGCTGGGTTTTGATGCCGCCCTGACCGGCGGCCTCTACGCCGGGGCCTCCACGAATACGCCCGCTCTTGCCGGCCTGCTCGACGCCATCCAGCAAAACGGCGTCGCTGAAAATGTGGAGTTCATGAGCCAGCAGGCCGTGGTCGGCTACTCGCTGGCTTACCCCATGGGCGTACTCGGCGTGATGCTGGGCTTGGTGCTGTTGCAACGGAT
>ENA-ORXT01002606-ORXT01002606.1-marine-metagenome-genome-assembly--contig:-NODE-2606-length-21299-cov-3.641645_pt1 | contig 21299 bp, 13 predicted proteins | sample MGYA00237868_ERZ511482 | MGnify/ENA metagenome assembly ERZ511482
TGGTATTGAAAGCCTCTCCCTTGGTCCCTCTCCGAAGGAGAGGGATGACCCTTCGGAAAAGGCAGGTTAAAATGATATCGGTTTTTATGGTTAGTTATGAGGAGTGGTTTTCAAGACCCAGGAATCGGAGTTAATTCTATGCCCGCCCGAAACCCCAGCCGTCGCCGAATTTCGTCTGGCCCGTCCGGACCAGGACTACCGAAGACTGCCCGGAAATCAAGCTCGAAAGTTGCTGAGGCCATGAGCATTCCGGAGGCGTCAGGGGTAAACTCAGCAGCAATAGTGACGGGATAAGTTTTGCCCCGGGCGGTGAGTATTGCGGGGATGCTCAGCTGCTTTATCTGCCCGGCTACCCAGTTGCCCGATACGGCAATATTGGTAAAGGAGAGGCTGGCCTGAGGGTACTTCTTACTCTTCAGGATGTCGCCCAGCACGTAGGTGTCCAACGAACCAGAGCCAGTGGCAACGGAGGCAGTAGGCAAGACAACCTCGCCGGATAGTGTATTGCCCGTGGCGTTAAAATGGAAGTTGGCGATCATTTCCCGTACTTCGCCGGAGTAGCGGTCCAGCGGAGAGGGGAAGCTGAAGAATAATCCGGGAGGGTCTTCCTTCGTGAGGGCAACGCGGTAGTGGCCTGAGATTGCAAGTGGCGCAGCGTACAGGTCAATAGTTTGATTGGCGCTTACTTCGGGGGAGAGCCTCCAGCCCAGTTCTTCCCAGCTGGCTAAGGGAGTGTTTGTTGAAACGGAGGTTGGGACAAAACCAGATTCAGCCACCATCATTTTCTCCAGATCTCCGTTGATGGCCGTAGCTAATGCCTCCACGCCAATGCCCGTATTTCCGATCTGGACGGGGCTGCCAAAATTATCCGCCACCTGGCTGTGGCAGTTGAACTGGGAGAAGAGCGCGTAGCTGATGGCGTAGCTGCCGTTGGCATTCCGGTAGGGGTGGAGGTCGAGGTAGATGCGGCGGTCGAGAGCCGTAAGGGAAGCTTGGGCAACCTGCCGAAAACCAGTGGCTTGTTGCAAGGACGCAGAGATTTTTAGCTGCAGTTGGTTGGGAAGGGCGGCTGGTGGAGTAGTTCCCGTTGGGGCCGTCAGCTTAATGGGCAGGGAAACTCGCTGTCGCCCGCGCTGATGAATCAGTACCTGCTGCTGCTCATCGGCCACCATTTTTCGGGGGTCCAGCTGGCTTCGTCTTATGAATTGCTCGATGGCTTCGGGGCTATCGTGCCGTCCGCTGTAGATGGCTCGTCCGGCGGCGGACTGGTACACGTAGGCGGGTGTCGCCGCTATCTCAGCGGGGAAACCCTGGTCGGTCATAATCCTTTCCGTCCGGATTCCTTTGTAAAAGGCATAGTGCTCAATGGCTTTCAGGGCGGGATCCTTGAGGTCGCCTTCCTGCAGGAAGAGGCCTAGCTTGTCGGTTGATTTCCATTGTTTGGCCAGCAATCCGGTCTGACCGGCTACCGGGCCACCGAGCTGCCAGTTCAATTGTCGATTCATAGCGACGACGCTGATCCAATCCTCTTTAGTATTAACCATGAGGGTGAAGTAGTAGCCCTTAGCGTTGCCGCCCCAGTAGGGGGCTCCATTCTGGCCGATATGAAATAACAGGCTCCGGAATCCATAGGCCCTTTTCATGGCCATTTGTACGGTGGCGGGTTGTAAGATGGAGCTCGTCTTCCCATCACGAATATCAAACAGAGCGCGTACAAATCGGGCGTAGTCGAGCGGTGTTGTCCACAGGCCATGACTGCCCGTGGCGACGTATCGTTGGTATCCGCCTGGCCAGGCGGAGCCGTCTTTGTCGTGGCCCAAAGGAGCTTTGTCGGCCAGCTCAGTAGGAAGCTCACTGGCGTAGACCATGCTTTCCAGGCAGAGCGGGGTGAATATCTCCCGGTCCGCGATCGTTTGTAAATCCTCGCCGTAGTAATCTTCAAGCATTAGTTGCAGGAGAATCCAGCCGCCGTGTTCCAGGCTTTTATCCGGCTTACGGGTGCCATTGGGGTTTAGCTGGCGGGCTTGCTCCAGTAAGGTCGGGCGGGACTCCCCGACGGCGAAGCCCTTCGGTTTGTAACCAGAGCCCAGTTTGGGCTTCATGAGCAGGAGGTCCCGGACGGTAACTTCCTGGCCACGGTTAAGGGGCAATTCCATGCTTTTCAGGTAATCATTCACCGGAGCATCAAGGTCGACTTTTCCGGCTTCCACCAACTGCAGAATGAGTACAATCATGGGGGCGGAGGAGGCTGCTCCGATGGGGAAGAGAGCATCGTCCGACAGTCCCTGGTCAGTAGTACTGGCCGTGAAGGTGGTGTCTCCGTTGCCGTAGTCAAGCGCAACACTCAAATCAGGCGTGTTGGTTTCCTGCATGATGGTCAACAGGTCAACGGTAAGTTCATTGTGCTCGAAGCGGAAGGGGGCGTATAACTGGGCGGAGAGGGTGGTACCCAGTAATAAAAGAACCAAGGCAAAAAGGCTTGCTTTATGGGAGAAGGACATTGGTATTGAATTTTAAATTGAAGCTTGGCGTTTTTGTGGCGGTATTTTACTTCTCCAAAGCCTTATAGCCCATTCCTTGCACCTTCGCGTTCAACGTCACTTTTACCTGGGCTTCCTCATCAGAGTTATTGATCAGGTGGACTTCTTCATTCGCTGAAATATGAACGGTGGCGCTACCCGCCAGGTCAAAGCCCTGCGTTTGCTCGCCGGTGGATTTGTCGCGGACGGAGACCGTAACGTCAGTTGGTCCCTGGTTTTTCAAGATAGCCTTATAGCTACGGTTGGTGTATTCCCCCAGAATGAATTCCTGATGGGCGGGGATGCCAACACCGGCTATTGCTTTAGTGCAGGAAGTAAGCTGGATGGTAAAGAATAAGAGGAAAAAGAGAATGGTGATAACTCGCATGGTACTTTGTTTTTGTTGATCACAAAGCACCAGTATTTTGAAGCCGCCTGCGCGTCAGATTAGCTTTTGGGACGACTCAAATCATGATTCGGGCCCGATTTCCTTCACCATTTGACCGGGGCTCCTGCCGGTGTGCTTGCGAAAAGCCCGGTTGAAGGTGGACTTTGAGTTAAAGCCGCAATCGAGGGCAAGACTTAATAAAGTGTGGCGCAGATGCGCTCCGCCCCGGATTTTGTCGAGGAAAACCTCGCAGCGGAGTCCGTTGATGTAGTCGTTGAAGTTCTGTCCGTATACTGTGTTAATCACCTTACTCAGAACGGAGGGGTTTGTTCTGAGGTTACTTGCCAATTCTCCCATTTTCAGGTCGGGGTTGAGGTAGTCCTGGTAAGTGTCAAGTCGTTTGTTGAGTTTTTCGGCCCAGCGTTGGAGGTTTTCGTCGGCTTCTTCGACAGACGACATTGCAGGGGCGGTCGTAGCCTTTTGGATGAGTAAGGTGGCAGGCTCTGAGTCAGTTGCTTCCATATCAGGCTCAAAGCGGAGTGCGCGGGTAGCAGAGGGGGAAATGGTAAGAAACTGAATGGCGACCAAAAAGGTGAATACAGACATTACGAAGTAACTGTCCCAGCTATCAACGTAGCTGGTACTGTAGATTAGGTTGCCCATTTCTAATAGGAAGGTCAGGCTGACGCCTATGAGCATTAAATAGAGCGTGAAACGCAGGCTGGAAAACAGGAGTTGGTTGGCATTGGAAAACTCAGCGACCAAATAGCGGCGATAGTGGCGATATTCCTGTAGGGTCTTAATCAGGTAAAAAATGAGATGACAGAAGCTGAAAGCTGCAACACCATTATACCAAAGCTCAAAACCGTTGTTTGTGTTGGCCCATTCTGCGGCAGGTCCCCGGGTGGCGTAGAAGAACTCGAAGTCTGCACCACGAATCAGACGCCAATAAAACCAATCGTAGAGGAGAATAATGGCTGGCTCTGATAGGACAATGAACAGAGGTATGAAGTGCAGCCAGTAGCGGCGCTCCCAGCGAAAGTCAGTGTTGGTCAGTGCCCGAAAATAAAGCCAGATAAGTGGTCCAAAGGCGAGCAGGTTCTTCCATTCAAGGTAAAACATGAGGGTTGTCCGCCAGTCGTGTGCATCGTACCAACCCGCGAAGCCAAGCATCCATTGGCCAACGTACAGGCTGCCCATGAGCAGCAAAAGAGCGGCGAAGTAGTCACTGATACGTTCCTCCCGGTAAGCGCGTAGGGCAAGGATTACCGCAAAGACTATTCCCTGTAAAAAACCAGGTAAAAGGGGCCCAGACCATTCGTTGAATTCAAACACGGAGGCGAAAGTACGGGCAATTCAGGAGAAATGAAGGGCGATCGCCGCAGGTGCAGGGGAAGGTTTTAAATAGCAAGGTAAGAGCAATTAGCTTGGTTTTACCCTGCTGTCTACCCACTCCGTGCACCTGCGTGCGCGCCGCCTTTATTTTACGATCAGGCTCTTCGTAAAGCTCGTTCCGTTAATCTCAATCAGCACCCGATACAAGCCCGCCGCTACTTCAGGGAGTTGCTGGACCAACCTGCTCCGGTCACCGTTCACAATCCGGAAGCGCTCATAGACCTGCCGCCCGGCGGCATCGTACACATTGACACTGACCAGCTGCTGCCGCTCCGTTCCGGGCAGCTCAATGATGAACTTTCCGTTAGTGGGGTTCGGGCTTAGCGTCACGGTCTTGTTTAGGGCTTCCGCTTCCCAAGGTGCTAAGGAAACAATCAGGGCAAGTTGGGTGGTTACCCGGCTTACTTCGCCGTCAAAGAGATTCAGCACGTACAGGTTACCGTCATCATCTTCCCCAAAGGAAGATACCCCAATCGGATCACCATTAATAATGGGCTGAGGGATAAGCGTGCGCTCAACCGGTTGATTATTACCGTCTACTTCCTCCGCCGTAAAGAGGAAAAAACGATCAGAGGCATAATCAGCAAAGACGTAGTAGCCTACCAGGTCGCTAGCTTCTGTTCCCCGATAAAGGAAACCACCCGTGACAGAACGCCCCCCCATACTACCTCGGTCATAATCCACCAGGGGTTCGGTGTAGGTTGTATTCGGATCACAGTGGTTGTCGTCATCGCCATCCGATCCAGTATAAGCCAGCGTGCCTTCCCGGCAATCCCAACCATAGTTCAGGCCACCTGGGCTAATGGCTGGTTGGAAATCAATCTCTTCCCGTTGTCCCTGTCCTACGTCTCCAATCCATAAGTCTCCGGTCTCCCGGTCAAAAGAAATACGCCAGGGATTACGTAGGCCAAGGGCCCAAATTTCATCTCGCGTAGAGGCATCACCCATGAAAGGGTTGTTCGCGGGGATGGCGTAGGCAAGACCGGGGTCCGTATTGTCCACATCGATGCGTAGTATTTTTCCGAGCAATGATTGCGGATTGAGCGAATTCTCATTCGGATCTCCACCTCCTCCTCCGTCGCCAGTAGGAATATATAGGTAGCCGTCTGGCCCGAAGGCAAGGTCTCCCGCGTTGTGATTGGAGGCTGGCTGGCTGATGGTCAGCAGTACCGTCTCAGTTGCAATGTCTACCGTAGTAGCATTTGCTGGCGAGGCCTGAAAGCGGGAAATAACAGTCTGCCCCGAAGAAGGAGTTCCTGTTCCGTCGGAAATATAGTTGACGTAGAAGTAGCCGTTCGTGGCAAAGTCCGGGTGGAAGGCAATACCCAGTAGCCCGCGTTCACTATTCGTAAGTACTTGTTCGGATAGATTAAGGTATAGATCCGATTGAACCTCACCCGTAGAATGATCCATCACCTTTACCCGGCCACCTTTTTCCACAACGAAAAGCCGGTTGCTGCCTTCTCCTGAGCCCGTAACGTCTACGGGCTGGTTGAAGCCGTCAGCAGAGAGCACGAAGGCCAGCTCCGGATCAGTTTGTGCATGAGTTATGCCCGCCAGCAACAGGCAAATGGAAAGTATTGTGAATCGCATGATGGTGTATTTTAAGGGGCAGTCTATCGCAAAATACGACGTGGATGGGAATAGTAGTGTCGGTAGGGGTACGGTTTGGGAATGATTGGTGCTTTGCCGCATCGTTTGTGATCCTGACAAAAAGAGAATAGAATTATAGGATGGGAGAATTGTAGGATGTCCGAGGGGTTTAACCGGGCACTTCTACACTTATACCCGAAATCGTGCAAGTCCTTCCGCCTCCCTCCGCTACATCCGCGATCCTATTTCCAAGCTCCATAAAAGTCCCCCAGCACCCCCGCCGCCTCTTTTCCTCCCGGAGAAAAATTACGCCCGGAGGATCGGCCACCCTCATCAGCGCCCAGGTAGGAAGGCCACTTCCAGATGAAGATTCCTTTCAGTTCGGGGGTTTCGGTAGCAGCGGTTAGCAGTGCCTCGTAGCAACGGGCTTGGGCCCGCGTGTCAGCGGCCCGTTCTCCGGCTTCCGCGTGTGGGTTTTTCCAGGGCATAGTGACGGAGCGGTAGCCGGTTTCGGTAAGCCAGAGCGGCTTCCCAAATTTCCGGCTAACGGCCTGGGCCATTTTTATCCAGCGGCGGGCACCGGCCAGCAGGTCTTCGTCGGTGGGATTGTCGCTTTCGGAGATGGGGTAATAGGAGTTGAGCCCGATGGCGTCAAGGTCATCCCAGAGGGAGAAACCCTCAAATTCTTCTCCCCAGTTGGCGGCATAGGTTAGCTGGCCACCGTAGACCATCCTTACTTTTTTGATGACCTCCCGCCAGCGTTCGGGATGCTTCAGCGTCGTGTAGCGGAGTTCAGTCCCGATGCACAATGCACCGGCCTTTTCCTGCTCCGCCAGCAGGGCGTAGTGGAGGATCCAGTAGGTGTAATGGTCGAAAAACTCGTCCCATTCCTGTTCGGTCTCAAAATCGATGTCCCCCGGCCAGCTTCCCCGGCCTACCCAGATTTGTGGCTTCAGCATTGTGAACCAGCCCCGGGTATGCGCCTCGCGCAGAGAGCAGGCCGTAGCCCAGTCGTTTTCTCCGCCGGCACTGTCCCCAATGGGCAGCTCACCCACTTTATTCGGATCCCGCTGGAAGGTGTAGGGTACCACAGCCAGTGCGTTTACGTTCAACTCCGCCAAACTATCCAGTGAGGGCTTGATCTTCTCCCCGCCATAGCCATTGTGTACCCGGTAACCCTGATGCGCAAAGGTCATGCCGGAGAGTGGGGTAGTGGGCATTGGGCGAGACGCAGGGGCTGATATCGAGAAGTCGAGGATGTCGTATTCGGCCAGGATGTCTTCAGGAATTGTCTTACTTCGTGTTTTGAGAATGGCCTGGTATGCAGCTTCAGGCGAATCAAATTTACTGCCAATTGTTAATGCTCTGGCAGCTGCTTCTTTGATGAAGACTGAGCCGTTTTCCTTTAACAGACTTTGTCTTGTGAAGCCAGCTACATCCGTTACAAAGGCTCGGAGCGCAGTATTACGCTGATTCTCCAGGAAACTTTCGGTTGAAAAATGGTCAGCGGCTTTTTGCAACGCAGCCGTTATCAGACTAAGGTTTTCGCTCGTTAAACTTCCTCCCGCCAGATGCTCCACAAAGGGCCGCCAGGTAGTAAATGAAGTCATCATGTTCGCCTCATTCAGGAAGGACGGAACGAGGTGCAGTATCTCTTTGTCTGATGAATACTGCGCCGGAGCCATGCTCCCGGTCCGTAATCCGATACGTTCGAGATTAGGGTAAAAGCGTACTTCCGGGAACCAGTCCGTCTGCTGTCCGGTTACCGTGTCCAACAGTGACTGTATTTTCCTGAGCGCTCGCACGCTGCGGCTCAATTCTTCCTTTTTTACCATGCCGTCATAGGCGAAAATGGTCAATTGTCCTTCCTGGTACACAGGTTCATCGGGTGAAGCCATGGTCATTTCCTGCTCTGCGTCGAATGCCCAGGTCGTATCAGCAAAGGCCCCGAGTATCCGGTCACCGTTGGCCCGGTGAATTTCGTAGGCCCAGCTGGGGCGGAACAGTCGGCCCCAGTTATCCTCATACTCTTTATTGAGCCGCTTAATTAGCGAGGAGATGTTGGCGGATAGATAGACGCCAGCCACGGTGCTAATGTCAGACCATGGGTTGCCGTAGTAGGGCAAAATCAACACATCATCGTAGCCAAAACTCAGTCTTTCATCAAATTGCCAACCATCTCCACTCCGCTTTATGGGTAACGATTCGCCACCATCTGGAATCTGGTCTCCGAAGAGAGCAATGGGGCCGCTACCCAGCGTGTCGGCGGAAAGTTCGCCGCAGCTGAAGACTTCGATCTTTTTTCCGAAGGGTTGCTTATTGGCGATATCTTCCAGAAAGGCTTTCAACTCGCTGGCCTCAGCCGGGTCCTGCAGGCAGTAAACGAATCGCCAGACAGAGGCGCGCATCGCCTGCCGCGTTACCTGACGGCGGTTGGGCTCCGGTTCAGCTTCCATGGCTGGCTTTGACATACTACAGCCTACAAATAGTAGGCTCATGATGGCAAAGAAAAAGAAGGCGGACCACATTCTTGGAGCACTGTACATCGAAGTTGTTTAAGAAAAGGAGGAATGGATGACTAAAATAGGTGTTATTATCGGTTAGCTGACCATATCCCTATGGTGGGGATAGTATGCAGCCATCTGACGTGCGGCAGCTACTATCATACTACCACTATTACTCCACCGCTTCCGCTATCCTATCCGGGTAATCCGTAATGATACCATCAACGCCCATAGCCAGCAGTTCTTTCATACGGGCAGCATCATTGACGGTCCAGGGTACGACCTGCATCTTAAGTTCACGGGCTTCCGCCAGCAGCGCTTCGTCCACGTGAATTTCGTAAGGGCTGTAAATAGGTGGCACGAAGCCAATGGCATCCATCTTTTTTTTCAGCTCGCCGGGGAATTCATCGAGGTAAGCGAGCTGAATTTCCGGACGCTTTTCGTGAATTACGCGCAAAGTTGGCGGGTCAAAGCACTGCAGCGTTACGAGCTCAGGGTGGTTCCAGGCGTCGAGGTCTTCGAGCACAAGGTCGACGAAAGTCGGTCGGTCGGGCACGAAAATCCCTTCGTGTTCTGCTTCATACTTCAGTTCGATATTGTAGCGCGGAGAGGGCCGTTCGTTCTGCACACAGTAGCGATCAACGGCGGCGAAAACGGCGGCGAGAGTGGGTTTGATGGCGGGCCGTTTGGCCTGCTCCGGGAAGCGGGAATGAGGGAGTTGGCCACAGTCGTAGCCCTTTATTTCGGCTGCCGTCAATTCCATGATTTTTATCCGGTCAGCCTCCTTTTCCGAAAGTCTGTTTCCTTCGGGATCGAGACATATCTCAGCCGACATCCACGGCTCATGGCTCACGATTACCCGTTGGTCAGCTGAGATGACGACGTCCAGTTCCAACGTTTTTACTGAAGGGTAGGAGAGCGCCCGCAGGAAGGCCGGGATGGTGTTTTCGGGCATCAGGCCGCGGCAGCCGCGGTGCCCCTGCCAATCGATGAGGGAGCTTTTTTGCATAGTTGGTGCTGGTGTTGCTTCCTGATCTTGTTCAGAAGCGGGCGACGGAGCGCAGGTGCAAAGGAAAAGTAAAGGGAGCAGTGGACGGAGATTCATTGCGCAAAGGTAATATTAGCCCACGGCACCTCGTCGTGCATTTGGTTATACACACGCACCCGGTGAGCTTACTATTGCCCTGGCCATTAAAATGTATATTGAGATGCAATCGCACCCATTAATAAAGGATCATCATGCTAAAGAACCGAATTGAATCAATCGATATTCTGAGGGGTATCACCATCGCCGCCATGATGCTGGTCAACAATCCCGGAAGCTGGGGCGCCGTCTACGCTCCTTTCCTACACGCAGAATGGCACGGATACACCCCGACGGATCTGGTGTTTCCTTTCTTTCTCTTCATCGTTGGCTGTTCCATTGCCTTTTCCTACAGCGGAAAAGAAGCAACGGCTTCGGTCTACGGAAAAATCACCGTCCGGGCTTTGAAATTAATCGGCCTCGGCCTCTTCCTCGGTGCCTTTACGCTTCATTTTCCCTTCTTCAAGGACTTTGCTGATATCCGCTTTCCCGGTGTTCTTCAGCGCATCGGCCTGGGCTTTTTCTTTGCGGCCCTCATTGCTTTGCACGCCAACTGGAAGGTAGTATTGGCAACGGTAGCGGCGCTATTATTAGGATACTGGGGAATTATGGGCTTCCTGCCGCTACCGGACGGTAGCGCACCAACCTTCGAACGCGCGCCCAACAATTGGGCCATGTACCTCGATAAAGCCATCCTCGGTTCCCATACCTGGCAACCCGATTATGATCCGGAGGGTTTGCTGAGTACCCTGCCGAGCATCGCTACTGCCCTGATCGGAGTATTGGTCGGCCGGCTATTTCTCTCCGACCGAAAAGATAAATTACGGATACTCCTCGCTGCCGGAGTCGTGATGCTGACCCTTGGCCACGCCTGGAACCTGGTGTTTCCCATCAACAAGGCGCTCTGGACGAGTAGCTTCGTCCTCGTCACGGCCGGTTGGGCTTGCCTTGTGCTGGGGCTGATTTATTACCTGCGAGACGTTTGCCAACTGGCCTTCGGAGAACTCTTTAAACGGGTAGGAAGCAACGCCCTGATTCTGTACTTTCTGTCCAGTTTCATCGCCAAGGTATTCGGCAGCCTGAAGGTTACCGAAGGATCCTCCCTTCACGGATGGATGTACCACACCATCTACGTTCACGATTTTCTCCCGCCTAAGTTAAGCAGCTTGCTTTATGGATTGACGGTAGTTGCGTTCTACCTGTGGCTGGGCAATCTTCTATACCGGAAAGGCATGTTCTTCAAAGTCTGATTTTAACGGGCCATCAACTCTTTTAACTCCGGATGATTAGAATTCGTAGAAGCTGCTACCTCAAGGTACGGCTGTGCTTCGGCTTTCCTGCCCTGTTCCTGCATCAGGGCAGCCATCATACGGTTAACGTCGATGTTCTTCGGGCGCTTTTCGTATTCCCGCTTCGTGTATTCCAGCGCCTTTTCGTAGTCGCCCATCTGGTCCCGGTAAAAAGAGGCGTATTCAAGGTCCATATTATGGCCTGAGTCTACGTCATCCTGAAGCATGACGAATATTTCTTCTTCGGTGGACCGCATCTCTTCTTTCCGTCCGGTGGCTTTGTAAAGCTTCGCCAGGGAAACGTAGTAGCCCACCTCGGGGATGATGTTGGCGGCTTCCTTCAGCAGCTTCTCTGCCTTCGGGTAATCTTTGGCTTCAAGCGCCAGATCGCCAAGCGCGGCAATGGCGAATGGGTAGTTAGGGCGTTCCTTCAGGATGGTTTCGTACTGCGTGCGTGCCGCTTCGGTATCGCCGTAACGCTGTTGAATCTCACCGAGGGTAAGTCTTGCCCATGCCGTTGACTCGTAGCCGGGGTAGCCAGCCTTCACGGCCATCTCCATAGCTTTGATCGCTCCCTCTACGTCGCCGTGAATCTCCCGGAGGTAAGATACCCGGGAGTAGGAGCGTAAGTCAGGGCGAATCTTATTCATTTGGTCTGAAGCAGCAACGGCTGCCTTGTAGTTACCCAGCTCTACGTTAGCGTCTACCAGTGCACCGTAAATCTGCGCGTTGTGCGGGTTAATGTTAATGGCACGTTTTGCCGTTTCAAGTGCATCGCCAAAATCGTGCTGAGACAACTGCACGCTGGCTTTGGTGGAAAGTGCGAGAAATTCCAGATTTTTATCAAGCCCCTTATTGATGTCCAGGGCCTGGTTAACCATTTTCAGGGCTGCGGGGTAATAATGCCCGTGTTCGCCGGTAACTCTTGCTTCGTTTACGAAAATTTGGGCCAGGGTAACCCGGGGTTCAACGGCATTGGCGTCTTTAAGACGAAGATCACTGCTTAGTTTCATGTAGCCACTCTGCGTGCGCTCCCATTCGGTCGCATCCTGAAGGGCCTTGGGGCGGGCTAATAACTCCGGGATATCTACTGCATTGATACCAGATTTGGAGGTTGAAGCCGTATCGTTGTTGGATTCACAGCTTGAGAGGGCCAATAATAAAAGGCCGATAAAAAGGATAAAAGTGAATTGTTTGATTTTCATCTTTTGGGGCTTGTTTAAAACGCGGTGCGGGGTCTGTGTGAACCACCGCACCGCAAAAATGGAGTAGGTAAAACCTTTGAGCTAAAAACTTTCTGGAAATGAGCTCGGCTTTGTTGCCGTGCCCATATTCAGGTTTTTGCTTAGTTCGACTTTACCATCCGTATGGTTTGCAGCACTTGCCCGCTGCCACCAGAGATAACGGCAACATAAGTACCCTGAGGCAACTTGCCAACGTTTACCGGAATGATGTGCTCACCTTCAGGCAGCGTACGACGGGTCAGGTTACTGAGTAACCGACCGTTCATGTCATAAAGGTCAACGGAAACCGCCATTGGCTGACGTACACGAAGTTTGAGCGAGGTCTGCGTTGAGAAAGGATTCGGGAAGTTGATCCCCACTACATCGGGAGCGTTGAGCCCAACACCGGGCGCAAAGAAATCATTGCTGGTGGCAGTGATTGCTCCACCACACTCCCTGGTGCCACTGTTGGGTAGCGGGAGGTAAGGGAATGCACCGCGGAAATCCTTGTCGTTGCTCTCAATACCGGTGGTATAGCCAAGCACAGCTCCCAGCTGGGGTGTAACGGGCGTCGGGCTGGTGGCAGGATCGTAGTCGTCATACCAGAGACCAATGGCGGCGAGCACGACTCCGGATACGGCCTGAAGCTCAATACGGGTTACGTCGTCTTCCAGGCGGCGTCCGTTCGGGAAACCGTCCATGTTCGGAATGAACTGAATATCCGTGGTGGAGATGAACTCGTCAAGCGTAAGCCCCATCACCGCTGCCTGAATCAGGCCCAGTGAAGAGAAGGCGGCATCGTCCCTTGGCGTAGCGGGCACGGCCATGTTCAGGCGTAGCATGTCGCCTCCGTTGGGAAGGAAGTTGTTGATGAACGGCTTGCCCGCGGCGAGCGGATCACCCCCCTTGCCCGTAGCGAGTTGGTAGGGGCGAACGTTGGGCACACCAGTATGAAATATCGGCCACAGGTCAACGGAGCGGGGCTTGCCTTCTCCGGGAAGGAGCAGCGTACCAAAAACAGCATCGTCCAGTGCAGTGCCGGCAACGGCGGCAGAACCCTTCAGCGGGAAGAGGCCGTCAGCACCGTTGGTGAAGTCAAGGCCCATACCCAGGCTGTTTTCCTGGATCCGTAACGGAGCAAAGGCAGGAACAGCTCCGCCAAACAGGTCATCGTCCATATACAGGGCGAGTTCCGGATTGTAGAAGAAGCCATCGAGCAGCGTATCCGTAATCTCATCGTAAGGAGAGATGGCATTCCAGTAATCCTTCATGCCTACCGGAATAACGGCTTCGTTGGTCAGCGGCATACCGAGACGAGATACCTGTACCCAGTCACCGCTTACCGCTGGCTTGCTGCCGTCAGTTTGTAGTGTCTGAATGGCCGGGCGACTGGACGAAGCCCACACGCCGATCACGTAATCACCATCCAGGATGTTAGCTGGTGTGGCAGCTGCACCATCCTTAAGCAGGGTAGTGATGGGCACGTTCAGCACAATGGCGGAGGTGTTAAAACACGCAAGTCCGTCAATGGGCTCTCCATCCTGACGGGGAGAATCTCCCAGGTCGAAAATACCACCAAGATCGACGAAGAAAGGATCGTCTACCGTACCGGCAAATACCTGTTCGCCGGAAGAGGCTGTAGTGATTTTGCTCATCCAATAGTCTTCGTAGCTGTTCTGGCCGAGGCCAACGCTTGACTGAATGGAACGTGGGCCAATGTTTGGAGCGGGCACTTCGCCTGCGGCAACAACCGTCTGAAAAGTTGCGCCGCCATCAACACTCCGTTCGAGCTTGTAGGTGGTTTTCAGGTTTTCCATACCCAGGCGAATGTTGAAGAAAGTACTGGGGTCTTCGTTGGTCCGCGTAAAGGTAAAGCGGTAGGTAATCTCGTCACCCGCTACCCCGGCATCGTTATCAATGTGGATCTCGTAGCGAATGTCTTCGCCGAAGTGATAGTAATTTGGTCCACCGTGCGGTAGCTGCATGGGGATGTAAGTAGCGATGAGGGTAATCATGTCCTCATTTTCCGGAGACCGGAAAGCGTAGACATCGACGTTGTCCGCCAGCGGATCGTCTGAAATGAGCGGCGCCTCCCGGTGGCTGGATGCGAACAGCGCAGTGCTGCTCATCAAGGCCAGCAACACGACGAGTGTCCGCTTTAGATTAGTTAATAAATTCATTATTGTTGTATGCTGAGTCCCGGAACGAAAGCCCGGGACGATCATTAAAATTGGATGGAGAATCGGAGGTAGCCCCGGCTTAGTTGCCAGGGTTAGTGTGGTTCACTACGGTACCTCTCCAGGGAGCAGCAACGTAAGGGAAGCTGGTCATAAACGGCTTGTCATTCTCTTCCACCTCTGAGGTGTAGGTGAGTACACTTACCAGGTTGTCCGTTACCGGACTGGCACTTGTGGCGGGGTCGTAGTCGTCATACCAGAGTCCGATGGCGGCAAGCACCACACCAGAAACTGCCTGAAGCTCGATTCGCGTAACGTCGTCTTCCAGGCGGCGCCCATTGGGGAAGCCATCCATATTGGGAATCTGCTGCAGATCGGGCGTGCCGTTGTACAGTGGATCGGTCAACCCAAGCACTGCTGCCTGTACGAGGCCCAGCGAGCTGAACCCTTCGCTGTTTCGTGGGGTAACCGGTACGGCCATGTTGAGGCGCAGCATATCACCACCGTTGGGCAGGAAATTATTAATGAACGGTTTGCCAGCAGCAAGTGGATTTCCTGCTTTACCCGTTGCCAACTGGTAAGGTGGCAGGTTCGGAGCTCCGGTATGGAAGATGGGCCAAAGGTCAACCGAACGGGGCAGGCCCGGGCCGGGAAGGAGTAGCCCTCCGAAGGCAGCTTCGGCAAGTGCCGTTCCGTCAAGCGCAGCAGCGCCCTTAAGGCCAAAGAGGCCGTCGGCTCCGTTACTGAAATCGAACATGCCAAGGCTGTTGGTCTGTACGCGCAGTGGCGCAAAAGCCGGTACGGCACCACCAAACAGATCATCGTCCATGTAGAGCGCCAGCTCAGGGTTGAAGAAGAAGCTGTCGAGCAATACGTCGCCGATTTCGTCGTATGGCGAAATGGCGTTCCAGTAGTCCTTCATGCCGACGGGAATAACGGCTTCGTTGGTTAGTGGCATTCCCAGTCGGGATACCTGCACCCATTCTCCCGAGTAAACGGAAGTATCACCAGCTATGAGCGTCCGCACGGCCGGGCGGCTGGCTGAAGCCCATACACCAATGACGTGGTCGGGGTCAAGAATATTTGCCGTTCCTACGGAGGCTCCGGCTTTCAAGAGGGTAGCGATGGGCACCTGTAAGGCAATGGTGTGTACGTTAAACTGCGCAAGACCATCACGGTTCTGAGTGTCGTCGCCCTGACGTGGGCTGTCACCCAGGTCGAAAATACCGCCAAGGTCAACGAAGAACGGATCATCGGAAGGGCCGGCCCATACTTTCTCGCCGGTGCTGGCCGTGACGATGGCATTGGTCATCATCTCGGTGTAGGTACTGTCGTAACCAACGGGAGACTCAATCGAGCGTGGGCCGATGTTGTAACCAGGTACGGGACCGTTTTCCACGATGCTCTCGAAAGTGATCCCTCCGTCCGTACTGCGCTCAAGCATGTAGGTTGCTTTGATGTTCTCTGCACCAAGGCGTACGTTAAAGAAAGTGGTTGGATCTTCGTTGACGCGCGTAAAGGTGAAGCGGTAAGTCACTTCATCTCCGGGGATAGCGGCATCGTTGTCGACGTGGATTTCGTAGCGGATATTCTCACCAAAGGTGTAGTAGTTCGGCCCTCCCTGCGGCAATTGCATCGGAATGTAAGTAGCAATCAGGGTAATCGTATTGGGGTCGTCGGGGCTTCTAAAAGCGTAAACGTCGGTATTGTCCGCAAGTGGATCGTCCGCAATCAGTGGTGCTTCCCGGTGAGAGGAGGCCATTACACTAAAAGAAAGAGCGAAAAACAAAACGAAACACACCGACCGGTTAAGTACGGATGTTATCATTAAATCTGAATTGAAAAAAATAAAGAAGTGGCTTAAATAAGCCTATCAATTCAGTTACGAGAAAAAGCTATTTGTCGGTTTTGCTCATCGGGGATTTTTTTCTAAAGCATCGGTTTCGCCAGCAGAGACGTCGTACGAAACATTGCTTTTCCCAACGTCCAGTGCACCTGCGTACTGCGCCCGAAAACCCGCACCCCGCAACTTGCAACCTGCAACCTGCAACCTACAACCTGCAACCTACAACCTACAATCACCCCATCCTGTTCCGCTTCACCAAATACTGCTGCAACACCGTGCGGAAGCCATTATTGATGTCTGCCTCCACGTAGTCAATTTTGTATTGCAGGCACTTAAGGCGCAAGCGCTCCTTATAGGCCACTACCTGCTCTACGTAATAATCTTTCACCTGGTGTGGCTGCAGCTTTACGCTTTCGCCGGATTCCATGTCGATGAACTCATAGGGCCGGTTTTCAAATTCAAAATCGACCTCTTTTTTCTTGTCGATGGTGTGGAAGAGCACCACTTCGTGCTTGGCGTGGCGCAGGTGCTGAAGGGCCGCAAAAAGCTCGTCTTCTTTTTCCGAATCGTCAAACATGTCACTGAATATCATGACCAGTGAGCGGCGGTGCACACTTTCCGCAATTTGGTGCAGCGAATCAGCCGTGGTGGTTTTTACGTCCCGGGTGGGATTGTCGATAAGTCGCTGCAGGTGCGTCAGCAACAACCGGTAGTGCGTAGTGCTTGACTTTGGGCGGGTATGCAACGTGACGGATTCATCGTAGAAACTCAGGCCAAAGGCATCCCGTTGTCTTTTCAGCAGGTTCATCAGGGCCGCTGCCGCCAGGGCACTGAACCGGATTTTGTTAATGTAATCTTCCGAAGTTTTCGTCACTTCGGGAAAGAACATCGACGAGCTGGTGTCAATTACAATCTGGCAACGCAGATTGGTTTCCTCCTCGTAGCGCTTGGTGTACATCTTATCCGTACGGGCAAAAACCTTCCAGTCAATGTTCTTCGTAGGCTCTCCGGGGTTATAGATCCTGTGTTCAGCGAATTCTACGCTGAAGCCGTGAAACGGACTTTTATGAAGGCCGATGATAAAACCTTCCACTACCTGCCGTGCGAGTAGTTCAAAGTTGCCGATGTTGCGGACCTGGTCGTTGTCAATAAACTGCATTCTTGCTATTTGGGGCTGAAGAAGACCCAACCATCGGTTGACGGTGAGCGTTCGTCGAGTATAACGGATGCGAATGTACGCATCGTACTATCTTTTCCACTATGTTAGGCAAAGTGAAACAATGGCTGGGCATCGAGGGCGTCAAACTCGAGCTGATTTTACCGGAGAACTTCGATTCTCGTCAGGGTACCCTTGAAGGGACGATCCGGCTGATGAGCAAGAACCCCCAAACGGTAACGGCCATCAAACTGGCGGTCATCGAGAAATACTCCCGTGGCCGGGACGAAGAAGTACTCGTTGACGAATACGAACTCGGCACCGAAATAATCCGGGCAACCATCGACGTGCCGGGGGAAGGTGTACCCGTTGACTATCCCTTCCGGGTGGAGTTCGTCCCGATGAATTCTGACGTCGACGAATTTGGCGACCGCAACATTCTTTTCAAGGGCCTGGCATGGATTGCCAGAAAAACAAGAAACGCCGTTTCGGAATACCGGGTGGAAGCGGAAGCGGTTGTCAAGGGTGTCGGGCTTAATCCTTTTGATAAGAAAGTGTTGGGGTAGATATATTAAACATTCTTTAAAAAGATTCAGATTGCTAACGGTCAGGGCGTGGCTGGGTATCTTGTAGTTAGTAAACAAATCTGATTCAAACCCAAACCCCTAAAGTTATGAGACCTTTATTTACCCTTATCCTTTTCGCGGTTTTACTTTCTTCCTGCACCCCTCTTCGCGTTGTGCGCCTTGAGCCGGAGGCAGCGCCTGATCACTACCGCTACGGAGAGCAGATAGTGACGGATGAGAAGTCAGACGTAGCCGTTGCGGTGAGCTACTACGATGCATCCCCTAATTACATCGTCTTCAATATGGAGATTGAGAACAAGGGAAAAGAATCGTTTAATTTTGATCCTGCTACCTGCTTACTGGTTCCGGATATTGGTTCGGTTTCCTCCGCCATTGATCCTGAACTGGAGTTGCTGAGTATGGACGTAAATACGATCCAGAAAGAAAAAACGCGCAGAACCTGGGGCTGGATTGGTGCTGGCGCTTTGGTGGCCGCAACGGTAGTGTCAGTCACTTCCGGATCGGACGTTGCCGATGTGGGAGATACTGGTTTTGCCAGAACCGCTTTCGCCGCAGAGCTTGCCTTTAACGTAACGGAAAATCTGGCTTTTGCCGTGATTAATGCACAGGCCGCTAATGATTTTCGCCGCAACGGTATTCCCTTCGCTGATGAAATTCCGGTGCCCGAAAATCGATTTTTCTGGCTCGACCATGCACTCCGCTTAACGACCATTCGGCCCGGTGAAAAAGCAATTGGTAAGGTAGTGTTCCCCCGAAACGACGAAGCATCTACCTTTTCATTTGAGCTGGAGGTGGAAGGTAAGTCTTTCAGCTTTCCCTTTAACCAGCGGGTGTTTAAGCCTTAGGATTTACACTGCTTTACTAAGTTCACTGCACTTGCGTATGCGCCCTGAAATCGGCCTGAGTAATTTTTGGCGCTGACGCAGGTGCAATGTGAGGTAATTGGCAATGGAACAGTGCTATCGAACCGAAGGGCCTATGTTTGCGCTATACTTCTGAATAAGTCATGACGTTAACAATACCTCTCGTAGTCCAACCAATGTTCAAGAATACCCTCCTGACCTTTGCCTGTTTTTTACTGATGCTTCCCGTCAACGCTCAGGTCCGGCTGATCGTTGCCGGAAACACGGCCGACGCTACCCCCGACCTTTTCAGTTCCATCGACCAACGAATCAAAAAATCCTCCACACCCGCTACTGTTCTCTTCGCGGGAGACTTTGTGAATGGTTGTACTGATGAAATGTCGGCCTGGAAGCGTAAACAGGGTAGGGGAGACGAGGTTTTTGCCGTGCTACAGCCACTCATCAATCTGATCACTGCCAACCCGGCAACGGATTTCTACCTGGTGCCCGGTGATCGGGACTGGGACAAGTCCGGCCCAAACGGACTGGCCTGCGTGAAGGCCATGGAGAACTATCTTAATGACCTGGAACTGGACAACCTGAATTGGCCGCTGAAGAACGGCTGCCCCGGGCCGGAACTCATCGAGCTTTCAGAAAGAGTGCTGCTGATGCCGCTCAATACCCAGTGGTGGAATCACCCTCATCAGAAACCCATCCCGGCGGATGTTTCCTGCGATTTCGCTGATCCGGGCACCATTCTGGATGAAATGAAAAGCATCTTTCAGCAAAACCGCGACCGAAACATCATCGTTGGCGGACACTTTCCTCCGAAATCTCAGGGACGCCACGGTGGGGAGTTCCCCGCCCGCGACCATTTTCTGCCGCCCGTTATTGGAAGTATTCGCCTCTCCTGGCGGCAAAACGTAGGTACCCCCGAAGAACTCACCAACGAGCGGTTTGCGCCATTGGCCAAGGCGATGAAAGATTATAATGGCTACTACGACGGACTACTCTTTGTGGGCGCTCAGGACCGAAGCCAACAGCTGATCAAATACCGGCGCAACTTCATTATCAACGCCGGCGCGGCTGGCCCGGGAAGATGGGCTGCGAAGCACAAACCGGCGCAACACATCAGCCAGGAACCTGGCTTTACGGAAGTTTATTTCGCCGAAGACGGTGCAGTCAACTACCAGTATCTGAACGCACAGGATGGCAGCCAGCTCGCCGAACGGATCATCTATCATGCTCCCTGTGACTTTGCACAGGACACCCTGCCGGTCAACCCCGCCTACCGGCCTTGCGGAATAACCAAAGAGGATATGAGCCGGTTTAAGGGGGAAATACCCGATGAAAGGATGGTGGTAGCCGGGCCACAGTTTGAACGGGGAAGTTTTGGCAGAATCTTCCTGGGGGATCACTATCGTAGCAGCTGGACGACGCCCGTTGAGGTGCCGGTGCTAAACGTCGCTACCCAATTCGGCGGCCTGCGGCCCATTCGGGAAGGAGGCGGCAAACAAACAACGTCGCTCAAGCTCCGCTCCACTGACGAAACGGCCTATGTCTTTCGCTCCATTACCAAAGATCCGGCCATCACCCTCGACTGGCAAATCCGGCCCACCATCATCGCCAGTGCTTTTCGCGATCAAATTTCAAGCGGCCATCCCTTCGGGAGCGTAGTGGTCGCTCCGCTGCTGAATCCGCTGGGAATTCTGCACGTCAGCCCCAAGGTGTACTCAATGGCCGCCTGTCCGAGCCTGGGAGATTTTAACCCTAAATTTTCGGGAATGCTGGGTACACTGGAGGTCTTCCCCCAAAATGAAAAACCTAAAAAGGACCGTCCGGGCACTTTCGGTGCCGATGAAGTACTGAAAAGTTACGAGCTGTTTCTGGAGCTTTTTGATGATCAGGAAGTAGTGGTAGACGGGAGGGAATACCTCCGGGCCCGCCTCTTTGACCTGCTGATTGGAGATTGGAACCGCCAGAAAGATAATTGGAAATGGGCGAGCTACGAGATTGGTGGGATTCAGCATATTCGGCCAATTCCGCGCGATCGTGATAACGCGTTTTCCCGCCTGGATGGCTTTTTTCCCTGGATCGCCTCCCGCTCCTGGGCCGTTCCCAATTTTGAGGACTTTGGATATAAGGTGCCCGATATCAGAAGCCTCTCTCACCAGGCCAGGCACATGGACCGCTTATTGTTCAGCTCCCTCAAGCGGGTGGACTTTGACCGGGAGGCAAGGACTATCCAGGAGAAGCTGACTGATGAAATAATTGATGAAGCCGTCCGGCAAATGCCCGCAGCGGCCTATGCCGTATCCGGTGAAGAGATTGCTGCCAAACTCAAGCACCGCAGGGATGATCTGTTAATCTACGCAGAAAAACTGTACGTCCTCAATGCGCGCGTTGTAGACGTGGTGGGGACAAATGATGAGGAGGCTTTTACCGTAGAATCTTTGGAAGGTGGCGGGATCAGGATTCGTTCCGTCGACGTGAAGGGCAAGAGTGAAGGGATGGTCTTGTACGACCGTACATTTTTGCCCAACGAGACTAAGGAGGTTAGGGTTTACGGCCTGGGAGATGATGATCAGTTTCTGATTAAAGGAGACAAAAGGAGTAAGATTGATCTTCGGTTTATTGGTGGGCCGGGGGAGGACGTCTATTCGTCTGAGACATCCCGGGCCGGGCTTAAGGCCCAC
>ENA-ORXT01002608-ORXT01002608.1-marine-metagenome-genome-assembly--contig:-NODE-2608-length-21288-cov-10.951817_pt1 | contig 21288 bp, 13 predicted proteins | sample MGYA00237868_ERZ511482 | MGnify/ENA metagenome assembly ERZ511482
TCTCAACATTGGGGAAAGAATCCACATATTCCAAACTATACCGCGCGCTTTGGAATTCTCCTAGATATGGTCGGTGCCAAAGGTGCACGCTTTCCACTCGAAGGACACTCTGCTAGAAATGCTGGCCCTACTTTAGATAAAGTTTGGGGCTTAGCAAAGACCATGGGGTTTGCTAACTACTTCGTTCCTGAAAAAGGAAATCCTATTACAGATGATCACTACTTTGTGATGAAACATAGACAGATTCCGATGATCGATATCATCAATCTTTCTCCTAAAAGTTCACAATCTTTTGGAGACCACTGGCACACCCACGACGACAATATAGAAGTCATTGATCCAAAGGTTTTAAAGGCTGTCGGTAGAGTAGTTACTGCTGCTGTTTATCGTCAGAATAATGGGACGCTTTAAGCGGTATCTATATCCTTTTTTATTGCTTAACAACCTTTGTCTTGAAAACACCTTCTGAATTTACAAGCTCAATTATATATATCCCAGTATCCAACGACCCTACATTGATACTGTTTTGCGTTAAAGTTTGCACTCGAACTAACTGACCATCTAAAGAGAAAATCCGACATTGGGTGCTTAAACCTAGCTCAAGATTTCTAAACACTAATATATTAGAAGTTGGATTCGGAATCGCCTCTATATTTTCTAAATCGCTTGATACTGTTGAGCTTGATACAAGCTGTTTTGGAACAAACTGGATATACCACCCTTCAGAAGGAATAGAGCCAAATGTTTCAAAATCCTGAGCGTTAGAATAATTTATTTCTGGAGAATCTTCGTTGCCGGTGATGTAATAATTCTCATTTCCATCTAGGGATAGAATTTCTATTCCCGGTCCCGAAAACTCACCATAGGCATCTACAAAGCCATTTTCTGAATCAAACCTGTTAGGGTTTTCCAATCTCATCTCACCAAAGTGAGCTTCGAATATTCCATTTTCATAAATTATTACTTGAAAATTAAAACTATTAGTAGACGCGCCATCTTTCAAGATTTCATCGAATAGAGCCACATTAACCCACTCAACACACAAAAATGGGCTAGGTCCATTACGCTCAATATAATACCTGAAATCTGATTGTGTATCAAGGGTTCCAGCACCGGGATCCTGATACTCTCCATCAAACATAAAGAAATTGAAATCTTCAGAGTTGGGAAACCCTCCTACAGAATTAGGGAGAATAAAAACCCTATCGATAACATCATTAAAAAATGGAACCTCAAAACCCAATTCAATTTCAAATTCACAAGAATTCAAATTTATAATTGGTGGATAATCCCCGTAACAAGACTCAAAAGTTTCTAAGTTCTCATAAGTTTTATAGCCGCTTCTTAAAACATAATCATCCTGCGATAAAACTTGAAAAGAGAAAAAAATCAATTGGATTATTAAAGTGATTCTCAACATTTGTTTTATTATTTTATTACCGACTATCTTTTAGGCTATGGTTAGTAAGGGATTAAAAGGAACTGTTCTTTCGATTAAGCACTTAGCCAAATTTTTTATTTTGTTTTATCTTTTTTATTCATAATGCCAAATCAAAAGATTTGGCGGACTTGGTTAAATGCTCTAAACTTTGGGTTATGCACCAAAACCCGTATTAACTATAGCCATTGTTGTAGCCAGTTATTTTGTTCCGTTTTTTAATAATATGGTGAAATCATTAAATAAATTATTACTCCCGTAAAACTTACATATAACCATATCGGCATAACCCATTTAGCTATCTTTCTGTGTTTTTCTACTTTCATATTTAAACCTCTCGCGATTGAAATTAATGCTAAAGGAACAATTACAGTCGCTAATACAATATGTGTTATAAGAATAATTAGGTATATAACTTTTATCAGACCAGTCCCGCCAAAAGCAGTTGATGGTGTTGTAAAATGATAGAGTAAATATGAACCTAAAAAAACTCCTGTAAATGATAATGATGCAAAAATAAAATTCCTGTGTAAAGTGATTTTTTTATTCATTATTGCAATTTAAGTACCAATCAAACTAAAGAAAGTCAATCCGTTTAAGGTAGCGTTTAGTTTCGGAATATAAGAAAAGTCATAATTTTCAGAAAGGGTTAGTGTCGGAATAAAATATGCAAGTCCTATTAACAAGTTAATTCCAATTGATAGAATCCAGATTGCTTTAGAATAATTTCTTTCTCTAATAATTAATTCACTCATTTATTACTATTTTGTTTAATTGGCTACAACTGCTATATAAGTTAAACTAGTAATACCATGATGGTAATCTTCTTAACTTACAATACGAATAATCGGTTATTTCTAAATTTCCACCTCCAAATAAACAGGACAATGATCCGAATGTACTGCATCCTTCATATGATAACAGTCCTTGATTTTCTCCACGATGTTATCCGTAACAGATTGATAATCGATGCGCCAGCCTTTATTATTTCCTCTTGCACCTGCACGATAAGACCACCAGCTGTACTCAATCTTTTCAGGGTGGAGACTTCGATAAGCATCGGTAAATCCTGAAGACAACCATGTCGTCATCCAGGCACGCTCTTCTGGTAGGAATCCAGAAGAATTTTTATTGGTCTTAGGGTTGTGGATATCGATCTCCGTGTGGGCTATATTATAGTCTCCGACTACGATGATTTTTTTGCACGTTTTTTTTAGTTCTTCCATATAGATCATGAAGTCGCGAAGAAAGTCAAACTTCACATCTTGGCGAATGGTGCCTGTGGTACCAGATGGGAAGTAACAATTGAGCACGGTCAATGCGCCAAAATCTGTGCGGATAACTCTGCCTTCATTGTCGTATCTTTCGTAGCCAAATCCTTCAATTACCTTACTCGGTTTCTTTTTAGAAAAAGTCGCTACGCCGCTGTATCCTTTTTTTACTGCAGAGTGCCAAACGGAACTGTATCCAAGTGCCTCCATTTCTTCAAGGGGGACTTGCTCCCGCATGGCTTTGGTCTCTTGCACACAGATAATGTCGAACTCGTTTTCTGCAACCCAGTCTACAAATCCTTTTTTGATGGCTGCGCGAATTCCGTTTACGTTGTAAGAGACTATTTTCATGCGTATGATTCGTTAAATATTTATGGAGCTAAGCTACGAATAAAAAACAGTATTGAGTAGAGAGTATTGAGTAGAGAGTATTGAGTAGAGAGTATTGAGTAGAGAGTAGAGAGTATTGAGTAGAGAGTATTGAGTCTGGAGTCTGGAGTCTGGATTTTGGAGTTTGGAGTTGATCGTAAAGATTTAAAAAAGTCAGCAAGCTAAACTCGCACTCCATACTGTTTCTTTTCTGTGAGAGGGGGAGAAGTGGTACGAGGTGTGATGGCAAGGGAATGAAGAAATGGCTGGCGACGGATGAGTGAATACTTGGAGCGAATACTAGCCAGCCATATTCTGAATCCCTTGGCAGCGTGCCGAGTACAAACGGATCACCCGGTGCCATGGCTTTGGTGCGCAAGTATAGAGCATGGCACTCACCCAAATCAAATGAACCCGTTTAGAGTATGATTTTGGATATTGACCTACGCTTGCTCAAAACTGTTCCTCCTCAAAACTGTTCCTCAAAACTGTTCCTCAAAACTGTTCCTCAAAACTGTTCTTCCTCAAAACTGTTCTTCCTCAAAACTCTTGCTCAAAACTGTTCTTGCTCGAAACTGTTCTTCCTTCCTCACCCTGCCCAGCCTTGTCGATCCAAACTTCTAAACTGGATAGCTTCTGCGAGGTGCTCCATCTTGATGTGTTCACTGTCGCCCAGGTCGGCAATCGTGCGCGAAACTTTGAGGATGCGATCGTAGGCACGGGCAGACAATTGGAGTTTTTCCATCGCCGTCTTGAGGAGCGTGTTCCCCACTTTATCGATAACACAAATGTCCTTGACCATGCTGCTTGGCATCATGGCATTGCAGTGGATATCGTCGTACTCTTTAAATCTTTCTTCCTGTATTTTACGTGCTTTGATGACCCGCTTAACGATGGATTCGCTGGGCTCGGACTTGACGTTAAAAGTGGTGAGCTCGTCGTAGGAAACGGGGGTAACTTCTACGTGTAAATCTATACGATCGAGTAGCGGCCCAGAAATTTTACTCAGGTAACGCTTGACCTGGACGGGAGAACAAACACAGTCTTTTTCGGGATGATTATAGTAGCCGCAGGGACATGGATTCATGGAGGCAATCAACATAAAGCTGGCGGGATAGTCCACCGATAACTTTGCGCGCGAAATGGTCACGCGACGCTCTTCTAGCGGCTGGCGCAGTACTTCCAAAACAGTTCGCTTAAACTCTGGCAACTCATCCAAAAATAAAACACCATTGTGCGCAAGAGAAATCTCTCCTGGCATAGGATTGGAGCCACCACCTACCAAAGCGACATCACTCACCGTATGGTGCGGAGAGCGAAATGGACGCTGCGCAATAAGCGAGGCACTCTTCGCTAACTTGCCTGCGACCGAATGAATCTTGGTCGTTTCTAATGCCTCATGTAAAGAAAGGTTGGGAAGTATAGAAGGCAGTCTTCTCGCCAACATTGTCTTACCCGCACCTGGAGGGCCAATCAAAATCACATTGTGTCCTCCAGATGCAGCGATCTCTAAGGAGCGTTTGATGTTTTCTTGGCCTTTGACATCTGAAAAGTCAGCGTCGTATTTTCCTTGGTTATGTGTGAACTCATCTCTAGTCTCCACAAAGGTAGGAGCTAGTTTGGATGTTCCTGCAATGATCTCCGTCGCCTCTTTTAGGTTTTTTATACCGTATACATTGAGGTCGTTAACGATGGCTGCTTCACGTGCATTTTCATGTGGAAGAATGAAGTTTTTAAATCCTTCTTTGCGAACTTGGATGGCTATCGGTAGCGCTCCTTTGATCGGGCGCAGCGTGCCATCTAATGACAACTCGCCCATCATATAGAAGTCTTCTAGTTTGCCATCCGTTATCATCCTCGTTGCATACAACATACCCATCGCAATCGGCAAATCGTAAAACGATCCTTCCTTGCGAATATCTGCGGGGGCAAGATTGACTATGATTTTTACGTAGGGAAGCTTGTATCCAATGTTCTTGATAGCAGCCTCTATGCGGTGAAACCCTTCGCGTACAGCAGAATCGGGCAAACCGACCATGTGCTTATTGGGACTTCCTAATTTTACTGCTCCTCCTGCGTTGACTTCTATGGTGATCGTCTGTGCATTGACTCCTTGTAGTGCGCCTCCGTATGTTTTTACTAGCATCGTCCTGTTTTATTGGATGCGTAAGATAGGTAATTATTGGTTGTGGTTAATTAGAGTTGTTAACAACTAGTTTAAAAATATTGTAATTTAGATTGCGTTTTAGATCTAACTCGGCGCGTAGTCAGAAAAAACAAAACTTATGAAAGAACGTCTCCTCAACCCCTTCGAAGATACACTATATATGGTAGGGCTCTCGCTACTCGTCGCTAGCCTTGCTATCATGCAGTATTTATCCTATGCAGGAGGTGCGCAAGATCCCTTTTCCTTATTCTTTATAGCGCATGCATTTTCGCTAGGCTACGCTATAGCTATGATGGTATACAACAAGCGCGTACATGGCGGAGTTTTTAAATTTAAAACACGAAGATATAATATCCTTACCCTTCTGCTGTGGACCTCAAGTGCCTATATTTTAAATTTAACCATGTGTGTTTTTTCCGAGTCTGTGCCCTGGCTGTCTGCTTGGATCTTAACTTACACTACCGCTTTGTTATTTATTTCCCTGTTGAAAAAACTATTGACCCACTGGATAGACTATGTTCTAGTAATTATAATGGCAATGGCAGTTGTCTTTCATTTTTATCAGACCGTGATGACTTTTACTTTATATCCCATCACGCTAGCGTCTTTTTGGTTATTTGGTATATCTCTGCATTCCTTCGTCCCATTAGTGAGTCTAGGTCTTTGTCTAAGTCTGTTGCGTTCTTACTTAAATGTGTCCAAAAAATTTAAACTACCCATACAGATAAGCACCATTATGATTGGAGCTATTTTTTTTATTTTTGTTTATAAGTGGAACGCTATTGTAGATAAATTAGGAAATGGCTATGTCTCTATTGAAGAGCCGTATAAGGGCAATGATCTACCCGCTTGGTGTACTATCGGACAAACCTTACCTGATGATGATATTAGTAAAAGATTGCTGGGTGGAGGCGACGTTTTTGTTACAGAAGATGAAATATTCAACTGGGAGCGTCTCGGAATGTCAAGATCTAAATTGCACGACCCATTGGTGTTAATAGCCTCCTTGTTTAGCGGACATCTAGAGTTTAAATATAAGGACCGGAAAAAAATAGCAAAAGTATTATACAACAAGCGTCATGAATCCGAATGGAAACTGTGGAGTGATGATGACCTAGTTACAAAAAGCATCGATACCAAAGTCCAGCTATTTCCAGCGGAGCGGATGGCATATACTGAAAAGACCATTGACATAGCCAACAAACATTATCGTGCATCAAATCAACAGGAGGCACTTTATACTTTTCACCTCCCGCCAGGCTCAGTCGTGACTTCTGCATCTCTGTGGATAGATGGTAAAGAAGAACCCTCATATCTCACCACAAAAACCAAAGCCGATAGTGCTTACAAAGCCATCGTTGGTAGAGAAAGACGAGATCCATTATTGGTTCACTGGCAGGAAGGAAATCGTGTGACCGCACGTATTTTTCCAGTAACGAAAAATGAACCAAGAACATTCAAATTGGGGATAACCTCTCCACTGGAATACAAGGATGGATCATTGACCTATACCAATATAGACTTTAAGGGGCCGTCCGTATTGGCCACTACCGAATATATTAATCTTAAAATCGAGGGCAAAGAAAAGGTAAAATTAAATACTCCCTTAGAGTTTGCTTGGAATCTGGATAAGTATAATTACAATGGACTGTACTATTCAGATTGGTCACTCGGTATCGAGGCTCCTCAATTGAATGAGGGTAGCTTTAGTTTTAATGATAAGACCTATAATATTTCAAACCTTCAATATGAAGAGAGGCCGATTAGCGACTTTAAAAAAGTCTATTTAGATGTCAACAAGTCTTGGACGAAACGAGAGTTTGAAGATACACTCGAAAAATGTAAAGGCGTTCAAGTATATATGCTGGATGGAGAAAATGCTGTATACGTTACAGATAAAAACGCCAAGAAGTATTTTAAAAAATTACGCAAGAATAACTTTAGCATCTTTCCTATCTACAAAATAACCGACCCTACATCGACTCTATTGATTAGCAAGAACGAGCACATCACTCCTGTGTTAGATGATTTTAAAGATACTCCTTTTAGCGAAAAACTTTCTAGTCATATGTCCTTGTCGGCGGGTAAGTTGGTCTTGCTTGATATTGGTACGCAGACTAGTCAATATTTCAATTCTTTGATCGAACTCAAAAGTGTGATTCATAGCGGTAGTGATCTGAAATCGTTTTTAGAAACAGGTGAAATTTCTATACCCGAGCGCGTTGATAATGCAGTTGCCTTAGACGCATCCCGCACATTACTAACCATGCAAGATGGTATTCAAAGTACCAATGCTGCCCCCGATCACCTACTGAGAATGCACAGTTATAATAGCTTGATGCAAAAGATTGGTAAAGATTTTTCTCGACGTAAAGAAATTGAAGAAGACTATATCGCTATTGCTGAAGAGGCGCATATTTTGAGCCCTATTTCTAGTATGATTGTTTTGGAGACACAGGCAGATTATGATCGCTTTGATATTAAGAGGAGCAAAAACAGTTTAGGCAACGCCTCCTTCAATCATAATGGCGCTGTTCCAGAGCCGCATGAGTGGATGCTAATCATCATTTTGATTTGCTCCCTATTAATTTTGCATTTCAAAAGTAGATCGCTTTCTTAACCGATGAACCATCTTTACCATCAGCTCGCGAGCAGCAAATTGCATTTAACGATCAGTGTATTTATCTATGCCTCAGTTTTCTATTACTTTGGACAAGAGAATTTGTACTTTGGTTTTGCTGCTGTATTAGGCTTGATTAGCTTTCCTTTTTTATTACAAAAAAATGGTGGTAAACTTCAGTATGGATATTTGATTGCTGCAGTTTTTTCAGCAGTTGGCGCATTTTTAACTGGCAGCTTTTCATTATTTTATGCCACCTTTGTTTTTGGATTATACTTTTTATTGAGCCTTAATTTTGGTCGATTAAATCTACTTCCACTCGCTCTACTTTTTTTGATTTCCCCCTTGGTCTCGCACGTCACTTCCATGTTTAGTTTTCCTATTCGATTACAACTAAGTCAGTGGGTTGCCTATTTTTTGAGCACTGCGGGTTTGGATATTATGAGCGAAGGCAATCTACTAATCTTAGCAGGAGAGCGGTTCCTAGTAGACCAGGAATGTACAGGATTAAAAATGTTGCTCACGGGTCTTGTTCTAGCCTTGATTTTCCTTTCTTACTACGAACGCAAATACAAACAGCACGCTACTGCAAAACAAATTTTACTTGTGCTTACGACAAGTTTTACACTTAATATTTTCGCTAACTTTTCTAGGATAATAATTTTGGTTGTATTCAAGATTGGGCCTGACCATCCGATGCATGAAATAGTCGGCGTGCTCTGTTTACTGCTTTACAATTTAGCACCGATGTTTTTACTGATCCGTTTTCTAAAGCCAAATTTAGTCCCGCAAATAGCCCAAGTACCAAAGATGAATCCCATTAGTAACTACTTAATTTGGTTTCCTTTTTTAATATTTCTACTCTCTGCTGCGGGCTGGTCTACCCATCAAATTAAAACTTTAAAAACCCACAATCTTCAAAGTTCAATTCTAGAAAATTTAAACAAGAAGGTATTGGATGATCAGGTTATAAAGTATTCCAGCGATGATTTGCTCATATATATCAAGCCACCTGTGTCACCAATCAGAGGTACACATGATCCAAAATTCTGTTGGCGAGGTTCTGGTTATACGCTTGAACTAATCAAACAAATTCAAGTCCGTGGACAAGCGATTTATACTGGAGAATTGTTAAAAGGGGAGGATAAACTGTACACCGCTTGGTGGTATCAAGATGGAAATTCCGTGACCAATAGCGAGTGGACTTGGCGCACCAAAGGGCTATTTGATTCCAAGGCATATGCACTTATAAATATCAGTGCAGAGACTCCAGACTTGCTTCAGCAAACTCTAGATCAGTATTTTTCAGAGCTGTATGCAGTGCAATAAAAAGGTCAGCGCACAAATATTGCACACTGACCTTGAACACCTAAAACCCTAATTGAATTTTTAATCGATTTTTTTATCCTTTTCCTTTTAGAAACATCTTTACTGAATATCTACTTTGATCGTAGTATCCTCTATTTCTTTCAAGTGGAGCGTAATCTTTAGCAAACCATTTGCCTGTTTTGCCTCTATTTTGGACAAATCAATATTGTCTCCTAGATTAAACTTCCGCTCAAACTTGTTGTAGGCAAACTCATTCTTCGTAAAGCTTTCGCCCTCCGCCAATTTCGATTCCTCGTTTGCAGAGATGATCAGTTGATCTTTTTCTACATTGATTTTGATCTGCTCTTTAGCCAGACCAGGGACAGCCATCTCGATCACGAAGGATTTCTCCTGCTTGATGATATTCGTAAGCGGCTTAGTCTGCACTAAATTTTTGTGCAAAATTTCTGGTAGAGACCCGTTCATGAGGTCAAAAATTGCGCTATCGATGTGATTCGCCCAGTTGTCTTGTCTTCTTCTTTTACCATTACTTGTGTGTATCATGATTATTTTTTTTATTAATTAAATTATTTAAACCAACATCCTACTATTAACAATAGCTGTTCCATGCCGTATTTCTGGACAAATATGCAGGGAAAGCTGAATTCCATCTGCCACAATGGCTGTTTTGTTGAGCAATTGGTGACATTTTGTCAATTTGTTTTCTTCAACAAAGCCTTTAATGTGTCACTGCTATTGCAGTAAATGTCCTGCTTTGGCATAAAATATGATGATAAATAAACATATTAGGAATTAGTTATGTGTTTGATTTCCCCCCCGAAGTCAGATTTCAATTCCAAAATCAAATGAAGGCTAAGAACCTTTATTGAAGCGAGATTGTCTCTGGGCAGTTTTGCAAGAAATCCCCTCAATTAAAAATCGTTCTCGTGGCCCTCCACTTGAACGGTTTTTTTGTTTCCATGAGTTCTTAAGATTATAGATTCTTTATAAGTTAGGGATCATCACGGCCTCGGATGCTCCCGCTACCTGTCTACGCTTCACGAGGCGTGACTGCGCTATTCGCTATATCCCCCTTTTTTTTTTTGAAGGTATTGTAGTCGTTGCAGAGTGACGTCTGTACATATTGTTTAAAAAAAAGAGAAAAGGGGATGCCGCTACTATCGCTTGCTCCTACGCGCACTGCTTGCCGGGCTTGGTCACCTGTGGTGAGTCGCAAATAATATTATGCAATCAAAAAAGACAGCACTTCTAATTGCAGAAGTGCTGCCTTTTTATAAATAACTTTAATAATAGTTGTGATGTATCTCAAACATCATGTACTAATTATTTTTTAGCTACTACTACGGGCAAACAAATTGGACTTTCACAAGATATTGCGATAAAATAATCTTCTACCTCTCCTGAGGTGGCTTGACCGTTTGGAGTCATATTATCCTCATGACTCAGTCTGGCTCTGAATCCTATATTTTGATTTTCTATTGCAAGTGCAGGTACATTGATCGTGATATTTGGAGATCCAAAATTACCCATCCCATCATCCATGAGATCGGCAACCATTTCATCTGGGTCATTAAAGTCACCATCTCCATTCCAGTCGATCCAGATTTCAAAGTTAGCTACTATGCCTGTGGTATTTATTATATCTATCGGCAAGGATACTGTTCCTCCAGGTGAAAAGCTTAGCGAGCTTGGAAAGCTGAACCCATCCTCATCTACCCCGTCACCTGTCGCTCCTGAATTAGCTTGACCATCAGGTTCACTATCAACAGTATTACCAATACTGAGACCTGGTATGATTTCATGAAAAGGACCAGCAAATAAAAGATTGGTTTGATAATTCCCTGGTCCGGTAGCTGCTGAGAGGTCTGGTAAATCTCCAAAATCATAAGGCACGCAAGTTACACCCATATCATACTTATGATCACCACCACCCTGTGCCAACGTTGTCAACGGTATGAACGGTAAGCCGTCTGGCCTTGCGCCTAAGCTGCCAGCAGTAAGATTGGATCCATCAACATCAGAATCTATGTCATCCTTGAGACCGACATTTGCAAAAGGCGTGACTCCAAGGGTTTCTCCGTCTACAGTAAACTCACTAGCCGCAAACTGACCTTCACCAAACACAATAAAATAAGCGGTAGAAAATGACTGTCCCGAGAAGCCTGTAACAGGGCTTGCTGCACCAGCACCGTCGACCGTAATACCTGTAGTATCCACATTCAGATCATTAAAATAGTAGTAGCCGCCAGCCGTGGTGGTGTCTTGCCCTACTAACAATCCATTGCGATCGTATAGCTGAACAACTATATTGTCAATACCTCTTTCTCCCGGATCTTGTCTTCCATTTAGTATGGAATCACACCATACATAGTTTCCAACTTCTATAGCCGAAGACTTACAGATCGTTTCTATATCTCCAAGGTTGTTTCCCTTACTGGCTGATGGACCAGCAGGAATTATTCTAAACTCATCTGATCTAGCACCTGTTGATACATCATGCCACAGTAATCCTAGATCAAAAGAAAAGCCGCCCCCGTCTACTGGATCGTAGTGCGATGCAACCACTTCGTTTGTACCCTTCAGTACTGTTAGTGATCCAATAAAAGTTTCACTATGATTATATGTTGGAGCCGCATTTGTATCGTCGAAGGAATCCGCATAGAAAAATTCTCCATTATTATTAGGACCATCATTATCGAGTTCACTATTGACCGTGCTGTCATTATTTCCACATCCGGCCGCTCCTTCTAAAACCCATGTTCCACCAATATTGCAGACCTTGATAATATCACCTGCGGCATCTACACTGGTTTCAACTGTGACTCCAGATACGGGAATAAAATCTCTATAACCCATTTGAAAACCAAATCTATCTGCTAGGCCTATGATCATAGAGCCGTCGTCTGCGAACTCTATGTCAGATACGATTGCTTGAGCATGCGATATTTCACTAGGTGGAGTATTATTAAACCCTGTAGATGCCCAGTCGTCAGCCCAAGGATGCCAATCTCCATCCTGATCCAATCCAAAATTTGGGAAAATAACAGCTTTCTCTCTTATATAGTCTAGTGGGAAACTAATCTCCGTGGTGAATGCAAAATTTGTTTTAGGGTCGAAAGATAAAATATAAGCTTCCATATCAGCTGCAGAACCTCCATTTTCAGCTGTACACACACAGCCCAAATACCCTTTATCTTCGTAAAAACTAAGACCCCATGGCCGTAATACGCCATTGGTACAAACTGGCAAATTAGAATAGGTAGAAATAGGGTACTGGTTAACTGTACCCGGGTAAGTATTTGGGTCAGAAACATCAACTGTTATCAACGCGAGTTGTGCTAAGTTAACCATCCAAAGTGTATTTCCATCTGGCCCTATTTCCGCATCTCCAAACCCTACTTTTCCTATCTTACCGAATGCATCTATATCATAAGAATCAGATGTGTTGTCGTTTGCTAAAGCATTGTCAACTCCCGTTCTGTTCACGGATCCTAAATCTATGTTTGCCCCTCCATTGGCAGGGGTAACTCCTTGCAAATTAAATTCCGTTTCGTATCCACCTGCTGCCCCAGCATAATCCATCACGTACACTCCTCCCAATCCTTCGGGACCTAAACCTGAATATCTTTTTAGAAAAGCGGGACTAAATGATTTTTTATTATTTGGTTGCCAGGCAGACCCCCAGACTGTTCCTGTCTGATAAATTGCCGCTATAGAATCTATCCCCACTGCGTTAGGACCACTACTTGCATACGGCATTCCTATCATGGATTTTCCATTATTACCTGTCGCTCCATACACAGCATTTCCTTTTTCGTAACAAGCAATTATCATTTGAGGGTTGTCACTTGGACAGTAATCACTTGGGTCTGCTATACCAAGATTGGCACAATTACCTGGTTGTGTAAATTGTATTTTTGTACCGCTATCTGGCCCATCGCGGGTGACTTCAGCCCAGCACTCAATATTTGTTGGGAGAGAAAATTCTACTCGGTAATCTTCTCCAACAGTTAATCCACTTATCGCATAGTTTCCATCTACATCGGTTATAGCACTGCCTTCCAATACATTGTCAATGCTAAAAACCTGAACTGTTATATTGGAAAACCCATTAAGTGGAGCTTCGTCCATTGTGCCATTAAAGTTCCAATCTTCGTAGACTGTTCCTGCTATCTGAGTAGTAGTGATGGTTGCGCAAGAATCACCTGGTGCAATAAAAATATCAGGAGCTGTCATGCGAAATGATGATACTATAGTAAGTACTAATAGTAGTAATGCGGCTTTGGGGAGTTTGTATGTCATGTGTCTATTATTATCTATATAAATCAGGAAAGAAACTAGCTGCGTCAAAATATCCGACAACTCTTATAAAATTTCCTACAGCCTTACGAATCTAAAAATATACCAAAAAACCAAAGTGCATGATATATGTTATTATTTTTTAATTTTAAATGATATCTTCTATGCAATTCTATTGTTGTGAAGGGAAGTTGGCGACTAGTGGTGTAAGGGGGTCATCTTCTGCGCCGATAGTTTTGACGTATACTTTGAGAATCGCATTCAGGAGAATTCTTATTTGATCTTCTTGCGCGCGACAGATGAAATGCAATTTTTTGATTAAGTTCTCCCTTACTTCTGAATATCCCTAAGTCTCTTCTTTAAATTTATTCGATCTATCTTAGAGGATGTTTCTCCTATTTATTAAATATTCTTGGAGGAAGATCGGATGTATCTTATCATTTAATCCAGTGCTAACTTACTGAGCTTTTTTTTTGCGCCTTCTGCGTTGCCGCGCAAAATACGAGTGGGAATCTACCCTTAATATCTAATTTCTCTTCCAGATCAATTCTGGAATGTCTTGCTCAGGTTGGATGATGCCTGCCGTTTTCAGATTGTAGACTACAGCATTGGTCATTTTGTCGTTTACCCATCCGTGAGTAGCCCACTCAGTACTGTGGTACCAGCGCTCCACATCTTTTGGTTTTTGCTCAAACTGGGTGGCTACTTCTTGCATACTTACATCCGCGTGGATCATAAAGCGATCACATGAGTCGTGGATGGTGCGCAGCATTCTGATAAGTTGTTCTGGTTTTTCATCTATGGCTTTCTGAGTAGCGGCTACTACGAAGCAGGGCCATGGGGTATGGTACTCTCCTATGCGTCGTAGCGTTCCGTTATCCACATATGGCTTGGTTGTAAATTTCTCCCAGTAGAATACATCTGTTTCTTGGCTAGTCAATGACTCTAAAGCACCCTCAAGATTTTTGATAACAGCAAACTGTTCTTGGATAATTCTTTTGTCTTTGCTATTGGCATCCACAATGGCCATTAAGTGTGATCCAGATCCGAATCTACTTATCGCATACTGGGTAGAAAATATATCTTGGTAATTATTAAGACTATTGTTTGCACCAGTATGTACCCCCCAAATGAGCGATGTGTTGACATAAAGGCTTATTATCTTGGATGGATTGCCGTTGATAATGTCAGCGATGATTCCTTCAGTAAGCAGAATACAAGCATCTACATCGTTATTGCGTAGGGCTTTAGTCATCTGTCCCGTACCACCTTTAAAGGTAGTCCACTCCACGTCTAATCCTTTGGCTTGGAATTCTCCTCTATCAATAGCTTGGTGAATAGGAAGGTTAAAGTGTTCGGGTACGCCGCCTATTTTTATAAGATCTTTCATGCACTGTTTTATTTCTACTACATTAATACAAATTAACGTAACCACAGGTTTAATAATTCAATTTGCGATCAGCGTCGCGACTCGCCTCAGGCGACTAAGCTCGACAAGCTGAGCGCGTTAGAGACAAGAGGTGGAAGTGGCACGCCGAGCCTACCTAGAGGCGCATTGCATGCGTCTCTAGGTAGGGGAGAAGTACAACGGACGACTCGGTCCAGTCCAGACGCAGGCCTCGCCGAAGTCTGGATCTGGATGGCCCCTAAAATTGCGCTATATACATTATACATATGTCTTTTCGATCCGCTCTCGTGATTTTTTTACGCTCGTACGGTTACGCATCAAAAATCCAAAGGCTACGCCGAAAACAAATCCGCCGATGTGCGCCCACCAGGCAGTACCGCCACCAGAGACTGTACCCATGCTGCTCGACACGCCACTCCATATCTGCTGCGCAATCCAGAATCCTAGGAATAATAGTGCTGGGATATGATGGGTCCTAAAAAAGACAAACATCTTTATTTTTGATTTGGGGAACATGACGAGGTACGCACCTAGGACTGCTGCGATGGCTCCACTGGCGCCGACCGTGGGTACCGATCCTGCACAGGTGAGCATGTCGCCGACACATCTGATATCTCCACAGGGGGTGCAACAATTGATACTTTCTACTCCAGCGCCGATGAAAATATGGGCTGCAGAAGCGGCGAGCCCTCCCACTATATAAAAAACCACAAATCTAGCGTTGCCCACCGTAGCCTCAATGTTATCCGCAAAAACCCAGAGGAATATCATGTTGAATAGGATATGCTCAAAACCTCCGTGCATAAACATACTAGTGATTAAGGTATAAAAATCTCTGCCCTGAAGGATCTCGGCTGGAATGGCGCCTAACTCACAGATCCGTAGATTACCACTAGGATCCATATATTGGTAGGCAAAGAAGAGTAAATTGATGGCGATGAATGCATAACTGAAAATAGGCAAATTGCCACCTTTTACTTGTTCGTCTCCGATGGGGAAGATCATATACTATATCTTTTTAATGTGCAGTTCCATCAATTTAGACTGCGTAGTTTGAATTGGATACATAAGGTGCTCAATATTATGGAATTAATTTGTTTCTTTTACTCCAAAAAACTCGTAAAATAATCATAAAGCTGGTTGGTTCACTGCAAAATTGGCAAGACAATAGCTATATATGCACTAAAATAGCTATGTGATGGTTGTAACATCGCTTACACGTCGCTATAATATTGATATTTTGATAGATGTGACTTATAAATAGAGATTTGATGATAGTACTAAAATTTGGTGGTTCCTCTGTGGCAAAGCCATCGCGTATTCTACAAATAACCGCTATTCTGCAAAAGTACTTTGAGGAGGGGAAGCAATTTACGGTGGTATTTTCTGCTTTCGGCGGCGTAACGGACTCTTTGATAGAAATGAGTCGTCTGGCTGCAGATGGGGACGTTTTATATCTAACCGCGTTTGAAGCATTTAGTAAGCGTCATGCGGACGCGGCCAAGGAATTGCTGAGTGCTCCATTATTGGATGAGGTGCTAAAAGAGCAGGCAGAAAATCATGTGAGCCTTAAAAATCTTTTGCAAGGAATTTTCTTAGTGCGGGAGTGTTCTAAGCGCACTATGGATTATGTCTTAAGTTTTGGGGAACGGAACTCTGCTTACCTCATTACTCAGGTGTTGAAGCAAATGGGGATTCCTGCTAACTACTTAGATGCGCGTAAAGTTATCAAATCGAATAAGGCATTTGGTTCTGCAAAAGTGGACTTGAACCTTACCTCTGTGAAGGTCTCTGAATATTATAAAAAACACCCTGGAATAAAGATTGTAACAGGATTTATTTCATCCGATGTAGGTGGCTTGACGACGACATTGGGGAGAGGTGGTTCTGACTACACAGCCTCTATTTTGGCAAGTGGATTAAATGCAGCCTATATAGAAATATGGACGGACGTAAGTGGTATGCTTACTAGTGATCCACGCAAAGTGAAAAAGGCTTTTACGATAGATAATCTATCCTATGCCGAAGCGATGGAAATGTCTCATTTTGGTGCTAAGGTTATCTACCCACCAACCTTGGTGCCAGCAATGGAAAAGCATATTCCGATTTTTATAAAAAATACTTTTAAGCCTGATGTGCGTGGTACTTATATCACCAACGAAACCTCTAGCGGAACAGCGGTAAAAGGTATTTCTTCTATGAGTTCTGTTTCCTTATTGACCCTGCATGGTTCTGGCCTTTTTGGTGTGCCAGGTATAGCGAGTCGCTTGTTTCAAAGTATAGCGCAGGCGGACATAAATGTTATCTTAATAACGCAGGGGTCTTCGGAGTCATCAATAAGTTTTGCGGTAGATCCAAGTGTAGCTAGTAAAGCGAAGCAGGTAGTCGAGGATACATTTCAGTTTGAGATTTCTAAAAAACACATCAAGCCAGTAAAGGTAGAGGAGGATATGAGTGTAGTTGCTATTATAGGCGAGAATATGCGCTATCAGCCAGGTATAGCTGGTCGACTGTTTCAAGCGTTAGGTAAAAACGGAATCAATGCGACTGCAATTGCACAAGGGTCTTCGGAACTTAATGTTTCTGTAGTCATCGATAAAAAGGATGAAACGAAGGCGCTCAATGTTTTGCATCAGGCATTTTTCTTATCCGATATTCGAACGATAAATTTATTTGTAGTCGGTGTAGGTTTGATCGGTGGGACGCTGATCAGACAAATACAAGAACAAGCCGCATATCTGAAAGAAAACAATTCTGTAGAAATAAATATAGTCGGATTGGCAAATAGTAAACGCATGGTATTTGCGGAGGATGGACTGGATATGAGCGACTGGAAAAATCTGCTAGCCGATGCAGAAACGCCGATGACTATGCAAGGCTATCTGGAACAAATGCGTGCGCTTAATGTAAGTAACGCGATCTTTGTAGACAATACTGCACACACAGAAATTGCTGATTTTTATGAGGCGATTTTGGAAGAAAGTATCTCCATTTCTACCCCAAATAAAATAGCCACTTCGAGTTCATATTTGCTATATGGAAGGCTGAAAAAGCTGGCTGAAAAACGCGGCGTTTATTTCATGTATGAAACGAACGTGGGAGCAGGACTTCCAGTTATTTCTACCCTGAATGATCTCATCAATAGTGGTGATCAAATTATAAAATTAGAGGCGGTACTTTCTGGTTCTTTATCTTTCATTTTTAATAACTTTAAAGGAGAGACAACCTTTCATGATATTGTAAAGGAAGCAAAAGCGCTTGGCTTTACAGAACCTGATCCGAGAATAGATTTGAATGGTGTAGATGTACGTAGAAAAATTATTATTTTAGGTAGAGAAATCGGGCTGCCGATAGAGGCTGATGATGTAGATATTCAAAACGTGCTGCCAGACGCTTGCCAATCGGCAGAGACGGTGGAAGATTTATTTGAAGTACTCAAGTCTGAAAATGACTATTTTGAAAAGCTAAAATCTGATGCTAATAAAAAGGGGGAGGCGCTTTGCATGGTCGCAAGTTTAGAAAATGGAAAAGCAAAAATTGCTCTACAATCTGTAAATAGAGATCACGCTTTTTATACTTTGAGTGGATCTGACAATATGGTGGTCTTAACTACTAAACGATACGACGAGCGACCACTCGTAATAAGAGGCCCTGGCGCTGGTGCAGAAGTAACGGCTGCAGGTATCTTCGCGGAGGTCTTGAGAATAGGAAATTTTATATCTAAATAATTGATTACCAGTAGTTTATGACAGGAACAGGCGTTAAGGTATTCGCTCCAGCTACCGTGGCCAATGTGGCTTGTGGCTACGATGTGATGGGGTTTGCAATAGACAAACCAGGCGATGAAATCATTGCAAAGCTCGTGGATAAGCCTGGAATACAAATCTCTAATATATACGGAGACAAAGGTAAGCTCTCTAAAGTAGTAGAAGAGAATACTGCTAGTATGGCTGCAAAGAAGTTACTTGAGCATCTCGGCGAAACTAAAGTTGGGATTCAAATGGAGATCTATAAGCGGATGCCGTTTGCCAGTGGTATGGGTTCAAGCGCTGCAAGTGCGGCAGCAGGAGTGATGGCCGTAAACGAGCTTTTACTTAAACCTTTATCTAGACGAGAATTGTTACCTTTTGCCGTATTAGGAGAGCAGGTTGCAGATGGTGCTTATCATGCAGATAATGTTGCTCCTTCACTGTTGGGCGGGCTGATATTTATAAGGGATAACACTACCCTGGATTTTCATCGTGTACATACGCCACCTGGTTTATATGCTACCGTTGTACACCCACAGATTAAGATATTGACGAAGGACTCTAGAAATATACTAAGCGACAAGGTAAACTTTAAGGATAGTGTTATTCAGAATGGAAATTTAGGCGGATTTCTAATTGGTCTTTACAATGGAGATTTTGATCTGATTAGACGTTCTTTAAGTGATGTGGTGGTTGAACCGCAGCGTGCGCAATTGATACCTGGCTTTTATGACGTTAAAAATGCAGCTTTGCAGGAAAATGTACTTGGTTGTAGTATTTCAGGTGCAGGTCCATCTGTTTTTGCTTTATCTGATAATAACCTGATTGCAGAAAATGCGGGGATAGCTATGCAGAAAGCTTTTAAAATACATAAAATACACGCCGATATTTACGTCAGCAAAATAAACCGCGAGGGCACCTATTTATATTAGCATCCAACATCCTTTTAGCATGAAACTATACAGTACTAATGATACCTCCCATATTGTAGATCTAAAAACTGCAGTACTAAAGGGCCTCCCTGATGATAATGGTTTATATATGCCTTGTAAGATAAAACCTTTGGATAAGTCGTTTTATACTGAATTAGGCAATTTATCCTTTGAGGAAATTGCATTTCAGGTAAGTCATCAACTCATAGGAGACTATATCCCAGCTAGTGCGCTACGAAGTATCACGGATAGTACAGTGAACTTTGCAGCTCCATTAGTCAAACTAGAAGATAATATTTCTATTCTTGAACTCTTTCATGGGCCCAGTATGGCTTTTAAAGATTTTGGTGCGCGATTCATGTCTCAACTGATGGCATACTTTAATCGCGGGGAGAATGAAGAATTGACTATTCTCGTGGCTACCTCTGGTGATACAGGTGGAGCAGTAGCTGCTGGATTCTACGATACGCCTGGAATAAACGTTGTAATTCTCTACCCTTCTGGCAAAGTAAGTGATATCCAAGAGAAACAATTAACAACTTTAGGAAACAACATAAGGGCTATAGAGATAGACGGCACCTTTGATGATTGCCAAGCTCTGGTAAAGAGGGCATTTTTAGATAAGGAGCTTACAAGCCATAAAAGGCTAAGCTCTGCCAACTCTATAAATATAGCACGTCTTATACCGCAGTCCTTTTATTATTTCGAGGCCTTCAAACAAATACTACCTACATTGAAGCCTGTAGTCTTTTCTATACCTAGTGGAAACTTCGGCAATCTTACTGCTGGAATGATCGCTAAGATCATGGGTTTGCCTGTAGCTAAATTTTTAGCGGCTACTAATACCAATGACATTATACCTAACTATCTAGAAACAGGGGAGTATTCGCCAAGACCATCTACTAGAACTATATCCAATGCTATGGATGTAGGCGATCCCTCCAACTATAAGCGTCTTGCAGATATGTTTAAGGGAGATGGTTCCACGTGGAACAATATGAAAGAGATGCTTGCTGGATTTAAATATAATGACGCTGCCACACTAGAAGGAATTAAGGAAATTTATTCAAAGTATGAGTACATTATGGATCCACACGGTGCTATTGGCTATCTAGCGTTGTTAGATTATCAAAAGCAGCATGATGTGTGTGGGGTTGTTTTAGAAACTGCGCATCCCGCAAAGTTTAAAGATGTGATGGATGAGGCATTGAAGTTTGATACGCCAATACCGAAGAAACTACTTTCTTTACTGGGCAAGGATAAAGTGGCTATCCAGATGGGTGGAGGGTATGAAGAATTTCGAGAATTTTTATTGGCGTAACGAGCAGCTACTGAGTAGATACACAAATTGTAATAGAAAAAGGCTCATTGTTCCACGTGGAACAATGAGCCTTTTTCTATTATTCCTTCTCAGTGATATCTTCTCTAATTGCTTGTATAAAGTACGGTAATTTCTAGAGAACTGATTATTCAACAGTCTTTATTACTAATTTCCGCCTACAATAAATCAAGATAGATGACAACTCTATGCCTTTCAGTTGATATATACATTTGGTGGGACTGCGTATATTTTGATCGAATGATAATTATGTTCCACGTGGAACATGTGTAGATATTTTGGGGCTGCCCTCTCTATACTCTATGATCCATGAATTAAGTGATCCATTTTACAATCCTATTAATGAGGATCCATCCACTATCTTCTC
>ENA-ORXT01002609-ORXT01002609.1-marine-metagenome-genome-assembly--contig:-NODE-2609-length-21280-cov-3.793897_pt1 | contig 21280 bp, 18 predicted proteins | sample MGYA00237868_ERZ511482 | MGnify/ENA metagenome assembly ERZ511482
TCTTATATCGTTCAGGTAGCGTGCGTGACTTCGCTAGAGGCCAGCGAAGTAGTGCTTGATGATTTACGGTTGCCATTGGGTAAAAGTTACCGGCAGTTGGCACGTCGGGTGATCTTGGGGTAAGATCTGATTTTTTGCGCTTAAAACACCTCTTTGCACACATTTGGCTTCGCTCAGTGCATCGCCTGCGTTTGCGCCCCCCCGCTGAGCTTACCGAAGTGCTCACTCTCGATCCACCAAAATAACAATATCTTTGCGCCCTTTGACAACCAGCCGTCAAAAGCTGTGTTAACAGCGGTAAGAAAGCAAACAGAATGGGTAGGAAGGATCGGAAAATGATATTTAAAACACCGGAGGAGATTGAGCGCAGTCGTGTCGCCTGCCTGCTGGTGACCAAGACGCTGACGGAAGTTGGCAAAATGCTCCGGCCCGGGCTGACGGGTAAAGAGATCGATACCTTCGCCGAAACGTTTATCCGGGACCACGGTGCTGTTCCTGGTTTTAAAGGACTGTACGGTTGCCCTTCCACTTTGCTGGTGAGCCGCAACGAAGAAGTTGTGCATGGCCTGCCCGACGAAAATCAGGTGTTTCAGGATGGTGACATCCTGAGCATCGATTGCGGAACCATCGTTAATGAGTTTTACGGAGACGCTGCCTACACTTTTTGTGTGGGGGACGTAGCCGAAGATGTGATGGAGCTCTGCCGCCACACGAAGCACTCGCTCTACCTGGGCATCGATGCTGCCCGTGAGGGTAAAAGGGTAGGGGACATCAGCTTCGCCATTCAGCGCTACACCGAAAAGGTAGGCGGATACGGTGTTGTGCGTGAGTTAGTGGGCCACGGCCTGGGCCGAAGCCTGCACGAAGCCCCCGACGTACCTAACTTTGGTAAACGTGGCCGCGGGCCACTGCTAAAGGCTGGCCTCATCATTGCCATCGAACCGATGACGACGCAGGGCCGTAAAGACGTTCATAGCCGCTCCGATGGCTGGACGATCGTTACCCGCGACGGTAAACCCGCCGCTCACTACGAGCATTCCATCGCCATCACGAAGGGCGGCGGACCCGCTGACCTGATGAGCGATCACCGGCCCATCGAAGAGGCCATCCGCAACAATCCTAACCTGAAAGAAGTAGACTTCCTCGACGAAGAATTCGAAACTCGCTATCAGCCGCTGGCGATGGCCGGAGAATAGAATATTTCGTCAGGGTGAATCCACTGCCGCATATTTTACGGGTGCTTCGGCTAAAGCTCCCGAAAAATGAATAAGGACCGATAATTTGCCGCTTTCGAAATTATTGTGGGCTGCTATAGCTTTCCACGGAATTTATGGGTGGCACTGTTGGCTTTGTATATGCTATTTCTCCGGTAAGTAATGGCGTTTAACCCCATGGAAGTTGCTGCAAGTCAACCACTTCGGGCTTTTAGACCTTTACTTAGTGAAAACTATTCAGTAAACATTTGGGCGGGTAAAATGAAAAGACTACCTTTGCCCTCCGAAAATTAAAACATGTCCAAGAAAAACCTGATCAAGCAGGATGGAGTGATTGAAGAAGCCCTGTCTAACGCAATGTTCCGCGTTCGGCTGGAAAACGATCATGAAATCAAGGCCACGATCTCCGGAAAGATGCGGATGCACTACATCAAAATTCTTCCCGGTGATAAGGTAGCAGTGGAGATGAGCCCATACGATCTCAGCCGCGGGCGCATCACTTACCGTTACAAATAAGTGATTCGTCTTCGTCCGAAGATTTACCGGTTATATTAAACTAATTTATTATGAAAGTAAGACCATCAGTCAAGAAGCGTTCGGTCGATTGTAAGATCGTCCGTCGTAAAGGCAAAGTCTACGTCATTAACAAGAAGAACCCTAAGTTCAAGCAACGTCAGGGATAAGCCTTAAGCGACAATTACTATGGCACGAATAGCAGGTGTTGACCTCCCGCGGAACAAACGCGGTATTATTAGTCTGACTTACGTTTTTGGCGTAGGTGCTACCCTTGCAGAAGAGATTCTGGACAAGGCTGGTGTTGATCATAACACCAAGGTAGCAGACTGGACTGACGAGAACATCCGAATCATCTCCAACCTCATTACCAACGACTATAAGGTAGAGGGTGATTTACGAACTGAAGTTCAAACGAATATCAAGCGTCTTATGGACATTGGCTGCTTCCGTGGTCTTCGTCATCGTAAAGGCCTGCCTCTGCGCGGACAGCGTACGCAGACCAACGCCCGCACACGTAAGGGTAAGCGTAAGACAGTAGCGAACAAGAAAAAAGTTACTAAGTAATGGCTAAGAGACAAGTAGCAGGCCGCGGCAGTAAGCGGAAGGTCAAAGTTGAAAGTGAAGGACTGGCATACATCCAGGCTTCCTTCAACAACATCATCATCACCATTACCAACAAGCAGGGTGACGTGATCAGCTGGGGTACCGCCGGAAAAGAAAAGTTCCGTGGTTCCAAGAAGAGCACTCCCTACGCTGCTCAGGTAGCTTCCGGTAACGCAGCCCGTACGGCTTACGAACTGGGACTCCGTATTGTAGAGGTATACGTGAAAGGCCCCGGCAGTGGTCGTGAAGCTGCTATCCGTGCCCTTGATGGTGCTGGTATTCGCGTCTCCAAGATCAAAGACGTTACGCCAATGCCTCACAATGGCTGTCGCCCTCCTAAGCGTCGCCGCGTTTAATCCTATTTTAAAAACTCTTCCCCGCTCACCTTGTTGGTAGATGGGAATAAAGACCCCCGGTCACTATGGCTAGATATACTGGTCCTAAGGCTAAAAAAGCCCGCGCTCTTGGCGAACCGATCTTCGGTTACAGCCGCGCCTTCGAAAAGAAGAAATACAAGCCAGGACAGCACGGTAACACCCGTGGCAAGCGTCGTCAGCCCTCTGACTACAAGCTTCAGCTTACGCAGAAGCAGATTGCCAAGTTCACTTACGGTGTGCTGGAGCGTCAGTTTCGCAACCTGTTCGAAAAAGCCCAGGCAAGTCGTGGTATTACCGGTGAGGTACTGCTGCAGTTGCTCGAAGCCCGGTTGGACAACGTGGTTTTCCGCCTCGGCCTTGCGCCAACGCGTCGTGCTGCCCGTCAGTTGGTTTCTCACCGTCACATTATGGTGAACGGCCGGCTGAACAACGTACCTTCTACGCAGCTTCGTCCCGGAGACATTGTTTCCGTTCGTGGTAAGTCTCAGGCAATGGAGATCGTACTTAACTCTGTCAACGGTAAGAGTGAGGTGCGCAACTTCGGTTGGTTGTCTTTCCAGTCTGACAAGATGGAAGGTACTTTCCTTGCTTACCCCGAGCGCGACAGCATTCCGGAAAAGATCAACGCTCAGCTGATTGTTGAACTTTACTCTAAGTAAAACGTACTCTTCCTTCGCCCGCTACTTATAACAGTGAGCGAAAGAGCCCCCCTCGGGTGGCATTATGGTCCATCCCGCCCCGGACCGCCATCCAGTCCCCAGCCAGGCCTTCGGCCCGCTGGGGACAAATTAATTTAACGTCCCAGGTGTTTATCGGCTCCTTTTTTGCCGGTGTAACCCCACTCAAAGATCAAATTGACATATGAGCAGTATTCTGAACTTCCAGAAGCCGGACAAAATCACGATGCAAAAAGCTGACGATTTTCAAGGCACTTTTGAATTCAAGCCCCTGGAACCCGGCTTCGGCCAAACCATTGGTAATTCTCTTCGTCGCGTGCTCTTGAGCAGCCTCCAGGGTTTTGCTGTTTCTGCCATCCGCATTGCTGGTGTTGATCACGAGTTTTCTACCATTCGTGGTGTAACGGAAGACGTGGTTGAGATCATCCTTAACCTGAAGCAGGTTCGCCTCAAGCAGGTTATTCAAAGCGATGAAGGCGAAGCGGAAGAAAAGATCTACCTTACCATTAGTGGTAAGGAGCAGTTTTCTGCTCAGGACATCGATGATCACACCAACGTATTCAAGGTGATGAACCCCGAGCTGCTGATTTGTACGATGGAGTCTTTCGTCAACCTGGAAGTTGAGCTTACCGTCACCAAGGGCCACGGCTATGTACCCGCTGATGACAGTCTCTCCAAGAACGCTCCAATCGGGGTAATTCCGGTAGACGCTATCTATACACCTATTAAGAACGTTGCTTACCGCGTGGAAAGCACCCGTGTTGGCCAGCGTACGGATTACGAGAACCTGATCCTTGACGTCCGGACCGACGGTACTATCCACCCGGAAGATGCCGTTCGGGAAGCGGCTAACATCGTGATTCAGCACCTCGTGTTGATTACTAACGAAGAAATTGTATTCGAGAAAGGTGGCACCCGTGAGGAGACCATCGTCGATGAGCACATCCTGCACATGCGCAAGCTGCTCAAAACAAGCCTCGAAGACCTTGATCTTTCCGTACGCGCTTACAACTGTCTTAAGGCAGCCAAGATTAACAGCCTCGGCGAACTCGTTCGCTACGACACGCACGAACTGCTCAAGTTCCGCAACTTCGGTAAGAAGTCGCTCGTAGAGATCGAAGAGCTGCTCGTTGAAAAGGGCCTCACTTTCGGGATGGACCTTAGCAAGTATAAGCTGGACGAAGAGTAGAAATGCGGAGCATTTCTTTAGACGCGCTTTGCGCTTTTAGATGGCCTTTGGCCTTTTATACGCTTCGCTTTTAGTACCGCGGTCACGTGCGGCAGCCTAACAGCGAAGCGTCTAATTTCTACAAGCGCGAAGCGCGTCTAATAAAGGGCCGTCCGAAACCCGGACGCTATTTTAAACAACAACGGTAATTACCCAAGTGGGGAGCAGGTGCCCGACCTGCACTGAACCATAAGAAAGTGTTGCCGGCAAAACCACTGAGACATGCGTCACGGTAAGAAATTCAACCACCTGGGTCGTAAGAGCGCCCACCGCAAAGCTACGCTTCGCAACATGATCATCGCCCTCATCACGCACAAGCGGATCAACACTACCCTGGCTAAGGCCAAGGCGCTGCGGACCTTCGCTGAGCCCCTGATCACTAAGGGGAAGACGAATGACATGCACAACCGCCGTACAGTATTCAGCTACCTGCAGAACAAGGAAGCGGTTACCGAACTCTTTACGGAAATTGGCCCCAAAGTAGCCAACCGCCCCGGTGGTTACCTCCGGGTGATAAAGACTGGTTTCCGGATGGGTGATGGTGCTGAAACGGCCATGATCGAATTCGTAGACTACAACGACGTATACACCAAAGGCAGTGCTAAATCTGGTGGCAAGACCCGCCGTAGCCGCCGTGGCGGTGGAGGTGCTAAGAAAGCCGCAGCCGCTGCTCCGGCAGCTGCAGCCCCCGCTGCTGCCGAGGAAGAGTAATCTTCAGCGTCAACGAACAGAAATCAACCCGAAAGTGCTGCAAAGTGCTTTCGGGTTTTCTTTTTTGGGAGGCAGGGGCCTGCCTTGCTTTTTGATGTTTTGCATTGCACCTGCGGTGAGCGCCGTATTATATAAGGAAGTACGATGAATTGTACATAAGTATAAGTACGAGTTAGCCGCCTCCACAGATGTACATAAGTATAAGTACAAGTTAGCTAGTACCACTCCCAAAAGACACATCCACTACTTCAGTACCCAATTCAGGCTCTCTACTCCTGATCCCCAAAGCTGGCTCCCCTCTGCAAAGAAGAGAGCCGGCGCAATATTAATAGGGAAACGTTCATGGGACTATGAAATCCGTCACGGCAGGAAACGCCCGCCTGCAGCGGATTGGTAATTCGTTGTAGGGCTCCGGGTGAAAGTGGTCAAACTAAAGCAATCCGCGCGCGTGATTTGTTATTCACAAGCAATACACATGAAGAGATCGTAAACAGCGTCAATACCTTACCTTCGGGCAGCAATTTAATTTCATTTACTTTTACCCCTCACGCACGGTATATGCAACAGCATCCCGATCATCGTTTCCTGCTGGCGCTTCGGGAAAACGATTCCGCAACCCTTGAGGAGTTGTATCGGGAATGCAGCCCGAAGATTACCCAGTGGGTATTGAAGAATAATGGAACCGTTGCTGACGCCCGGGACTTGTTTCAGGAAGCCCTCATCAGCCTGCACCGCAGTGCGCATAAAACGGACTTTCAGCTTACCTGCCCCATCAGCGCGCTGCTGTTTACTATTTGCCGAAATCAGTGGATCAGTCAGTTGCGCGGAAAAAAAAGGGAAGAGGAGGTAAGAAAAGTGGAAGCTGAACGATATCTACCTGAACCCGCTACGGTTTCGGCCTATGAGCGGTGGGAGAACGATGAATTGGAGAAGCAACGCCTGGACAAGGCGATGGCCCAGCTTTCAGCGACCTGCCAGAAACTACTCCGCCTTCTGGCGCGGGGTGTTTCTTCCAGCGAAGCTGCCGAGCAGATGGGCATGCCCAATACCAATACTGTGTACCGCCGTAAGAATGCCTGCCTGGCCCGCTGGCGGGAATTGTTTGACAGCCAAAGGTGAGATGATGAAAAAAGAAGATTACCTGGATATCGAGGCTTACCTGCAGGGAGATCTCCCCGCGGAACAACGAATTGCACTGGAAGCAAGGGCCGAAACAGATGCTGTATTCGCCGCCGCCCTGGCCGGGCGGCAGCAGCTGTACGATCACCTTAAGGCGGAAGCCGGAGAGGCGCCGCTGCGCGCTACCCTGCGCCCACTGAATGATAAGTACTTCGCTGCAGAAGCCACCGCTACGGTGCGGCAGCTGGCCCCACACCGTCGTTGGTGGGTAGGTATGGCCGCTGCCGCCGCCATCGCCCTGGCCGTAATTGCCGGAGGGCAGTTTATGGGGAGCGGAGCTGACTACGAGCAGTTTGCCCACCACGAGCCGCTGGCCCTGACCCAACGCTCAGACGCCGGTACCCTGGCCAACCGCGCCGAATCGGCTTACAACGGCGGGCAGTATACTGAAGCCATTGGCTTACTGGAAGAATACCTTCTGGACCAGTCTGATGACGAACGCGCCCGCCTGGCACTCGGTATTTCCCTGCTGGAGGAAGACCATGACGAAGAAGCCATCCGGCTCTTCCGGAAAATCGTTGCGGCAGAATCCTCCCTGTCTCCCTACGGTAACTGGTACCTGGCCCTGGCGGCCGTAAAGCGCGGAGACAGTGCTAAAGCGCGTGCTCTGCTCGACCTGATTCCAGCTTCAGACGCTTATCTTACGGAACGTGCCAACCAGTTGCGGGCAGCATTGTAACGTATTTTACCTTGTTTTTAACCGGGCAGCTTGCTGCCGGCCTTTCCAAAATGTACCCTGAACGAGTTTTTGTCTTCCTGGAAAATTACATTTATACCCATCTACAGCTTCCTTGGTCACTCATAATGACCGAGCCTGCTACACATCCCTGGATTTAACCGAAACAACATGCGAAGAATTACTGACAAACCACTACTATTGCTTTTCCTATTTTTTGCTTCCGTGTTGAGCGGACAGCTAATACTGGAGCCTTTCGATGCCGACCTGAACAACTGGACCCCTCAGGGGGGCTGGGCCTGGGACGCTAACGGCGAGGCCGACGCGGTGCTGGCCGCTGACTGGCGGGGGCGTAGCGCCATCCGATCTTTCTCCGGAGGAGGAGCCGCTATGTTCGCCAATGCCGAGCAGGACGGGCAACTTCAGTCCCGGGTGTTAACCGTCCCGGCAGGAACCAGCAGCCTGTACCTTAGTTTTTATCAATACATCAGAAGTAATGGCGGGCAGGGCAGGGTGCTCATTCTCGATTCCGGTGGGGCAACCCTTCGTACAATTGACCTGTTGCCGCCATTGACAGTAGGGGGAGAAAGTTCCTCCGGAGATTTTCGCATCATTGAGCTTACGGATTTACTTCCCGGCCTGGCAGAATTCCAGATAGAATTTGACGTCGAAGGTGGCCTGTTCTTCTGGTTATTGGATGACATCAACCTGTCCGTCGCCCCCCCGGGACGGCCTACTTTTCCGCGCTATGTAGGGCAATCTCTGGCGGATTACGGCATTCCCTTTGTTGTCGATTCGGCGGGCGGAGCAGCGGTGCCTTTCCAGCTGGTAATTGACTTTCAGCCAACGGCAATCCAACAGGAGAAGGATGATATTCTCCAGCAGCTGGGGGCCGTCCGGGTACAGACTTGTGTCTGTGACCGGCTGGAGTTGTGGGAATTGCCCGGAGGTGAATTTTTCGACCCCGTTTCCGGGGAAGTACTCGGCGATCCGGGAGATATACTTGAACGGGTACTAGGGGCAGGCTCCTCCGGTACCGTTGATAACGTAGACCTGAACTATTACAATTTTAACGAGCTACAGAACCAGCCTCCCACGCCGTCAGTACCGCTGACGGATGCCGACCTCGCCCAATTTGCCGCCGCGCCAGCGGAGGCAATCAACATCGCTATTCTGGATACCGGCCTTGATTACACTCATCCCGATCTGTCGGGCTATATCTACAAGAGCAGTGACGATACCGGGGACGAAAACGACGACGATGATAATTGCCTGCCTGACGACGCGATGGGCTGGAACTTCGTAGACGATAACAATAACCCGCAAGACGATCATAGCCACGGCACCCACATCGCCGGCATCATCGCTAAAATCCTCGGGGAATGTGATAACTGTAATTTCCGGATCATCCCATACAAGACGCACAACAGCTATGGCGTAGGGACGCTATTTGCCGCTTCCTGCGGGGTGTTGCAAGCGGCAGTGGAAGACAATGCCGCAGTGATCAATGCCAGTTGGGGTTTTTACGGTGGCGGCGGGATGATCCTGCGCAACGCCATCGATACTGCCGGAAGCTACGGCGCCCTGGTGCTGGCTGCTGCCGGGAACGATACCCTGAATTTGGTGGCGGACCAGCAGAACCCCGCTACTTTCCCGCTTGACAACATAATGGGCGTCGGTGCCTATGTTGTCAACGGTACTTCTGAGATCCAACTGGCAGCCTTCTCTAATTTCAACGCTGCCTTTGTTGATGTGGTGGCGAAAGGAGTAGAGATTGAGAGCAGTATGCCCGGTGGCGGGCGGGCCTTCAAGAGTGGCACTTCGATGTCAACACCAGCCGTTACGGCGGCGGCGGCACTGTATACCTGTGGCCGTGAAAAAGACCCCGTGGCAACCAAAAATTACCTGCTGGCTTCGGCCAACAAAGAACCCGCCACCCTCGGGCTTTTCGTGCTGGACGGCAACGTGTTGAACTTTGATGACCTTTGCGATGATACGGGTGAGGAACCACGGCCCACGATCAGCTCCGGCTTCGGTGCCAGCTATGAAGAAAGGGAAGACAATGCCGTGCTGACCGCCTTCTCGGAGTTCCGGGCTACCGAAGTTAACCTCCTGGGTGATGCCGGAAACCTGATTGCCCGACAGACGGATGTATCCCTGGCCAAAGGGAAGAAATTGCGCTTTTCGCTTGAGGGGCAGCGGGAAGGTGGCTACCTGATCGTAGTTCGGCAGGGAGGCCGCGTGAAAACGGCAAGTTTGGTAAAGCGGTGATGAAAGGCCATTTTTGTAGCAGTTGATACCGCTATGAATATTCTACGCCTGTTGCTTTTGTCCCTGTTGTTATGCACCGGCCTCCTGGCCCGGGGCCAATGCCCAACGATGGACGAAATCAGGAAATCGCTCTTCACTGGCGGTGAATTCCATCCTGCTGTGGCGGATTCTGTGCGGGGTGTATGCCCAACTTCGGCGGACTCCCTGGGGCCTGTTTTCTACCATCGCAGCGTCTACCTTTCCGTAAATAAAGACAATAACGGTGCCCTCGGGATGGGGGAACTGGCGCTGGCGGAACTGCGGAAAGCCCACCCCCCCGGAGAAGAAGGGCTGATGCTGGGACGGGTCAATTATAACCTCGGTTTGTTTCACTCCCGGAGGGCGGAATACGTGCAGGCCCGGGCTTATTTCCGGGAGGCCAAACGGGTGTTCCCGCTGGTGGAGCATGAGGAGAAAGAGAGACGCTGGCTACGCACTTTGCTTGATTTGGGCAATATGAATGTCCTGCTGGGAGACTATGAAGAAGGGGCTCGCCATCTGGAAACGGTGCGGGACCGTGGTACTGATGCGGGGTTCCCGTTTTATACCGCGGATGCTAACCGCTTGCTGGGGGAGCAGTACCTGGAGCGAAACGAGCTGGGCGCGGCCGCAGGTGCAATGGAGGTTGCCCTGGCGCAGCTCAATGCCCTGGGGCAGGAGTACTGGGCCCTGGCTACGGGGATCAACCTGGGAAATGTGTATTACAAGCAGGGTGAGTTTGAGGCCGCCTACCGGGCCCTGGGCCCGGCCCTCAAAATCCAGGATGACCTGCCACTCACTGATCAGAGCCGGATGCAAAGCCTGCTCGTGCTACTGGCCCTGAAAACCGGTAAGCCCCGGGAAGCTGAACGCTGGTACGAAGAAAACCGGCTGGTTGCGCTGAAAACAGAAGATCCCCGTTTCATCGCCCAGGCGTACGACAACGGTGCTGAAGTAGCCCTGCATCGCAAAGCATACGGCGAAGCCATTGGGCGGTTAGGGGAGGCGATCCGCCAACTGGTGCCCGACTTCCGGATGACGGATGAGCTGCTTACCCCCACCAATGAACAACTCCGGGCCAGCCCGCATAAGATCGATTTGCTGATTTACCTCGGTGACCTGGCCGGCATGCTCGAAGGCGCTGGCCGCCCGGCGGAGGCCGTGGGAGTGCTCTATGCCGCTGACGGGCTGACGGATGAGATTCGTGCCGGCCTGGCCGGCAAGCCCGGCCAGCTTTTCTGGCGCAAGGAGGCCATGCCGATCTACGAGCGCGCCATCCGGCTGACGGAGCGGATGGACTGGCCGGAGAAAGCCTTCCACTTCTTCGAAAAAAGCCGTGCCGTACTGCTGCTGGAGGCGCTGGCGGAAGCCGATGCCCTGACGGCTTTGCCCGAAGGTGAGGCGGTCCGCCTCACGACCGCCACCCGCCGGCTGCTGGCACAGCAGCGCCGGCAGCTTACCGCAGCGCCGGAGGATAGTAATGCCGGCAAGGCCGCCCTGGTGGCGGCCCGGGATACCCTCGTCTCCCTGCGGGAAGAACTGGCGAACCGCTTCCCCGGCCTGCTGGGCGCGAGCATGGATTCCGATATTCTTACGGTAGCGGCAGCACGTGCACAGCTCCCGGCCCTGAACTACGACCGGCAACTGGCTTACTTCCTGGGAGAAGAAGAGGCCTTCCTTCTGGTGACTACGCCCGGCGGGAGTGAGGTTGTTTCCCTGGGCCCAACGGATACACTGGAAACCGCCGTGGGAGAGCTGCTTGATTTCTTTACCTCCGCCAGCAAGATCGACGGCGGAGCCGGAGACTATCTGCGTGCCGCGCACACTGCTTTTCAACGGCTCATTGCACCTGCGGGCAGCGCCCCCGACGAACGGCTGCTCATCATCCCCGACGGCCTGCTCGCTTACCTGCCCTTCCCCGCTCTGGTCACGGAAGCCGGAGCTACGGACGTCGCTACGGCACCCTATCTGCTGCGCCGTAATCTGGTGGCCTACGCCCAATCAGCCACCGTGCTGGCCCGGCAGGCTGGCGACACTGAACCTACGGGAAAATCAGCCTATTGCTTTGCACCTTTCACCGATGAAATTCCGGGAAACACGTCGCCCGCCCTTGCCTTTAGTCAGGCAGAAACCGCCGCACTCCGCCCCTACCAACCAGTAGAACGAACGGGCACAACAGCCACTCGCGCTACCTTCCTGAAGGAAGCGAAGTCCTACGATTTATTGCACCTGTCTACCCACGCCTTCGCCAACCGAAGCGGGGAAGACTCCCCTCGCATTCTAACCGCCGACGCTCCGCTATACCTGCCCGACGTCTACGCCCTGCGCCTGCCCGCAGCGCTCGTCACGATCAGTGCATGCCAGAGCAACATCGGGCCGCTGGCCCGCGGCGAGGGCGTGCTGGGCCTGGGCCGGGCCTTTACGGCGGCAGGCGCCCGCGGCGTGGTGGCCAGCCTCTGGTCGCTCAACGACCGTGCCACCGCCGAGGTGATCACCACTTTCTACGACGAGCTCGCCGCCGGAACCCCAAAACCCGATGCCCTGCACCGCGCCCAGCTGACGCGGCTGGACCGCACGGACATCCCCGCCTACCTCAAATCACCCTACTACTGGGCCGGGCTGACCTACTACGGAGACGTGGGGACGCTGCCAGCCGGTGGTTTTCCCTGGTGGATGGTGGGGGGGGCTATTTTGCTGCTGGGATTGGGTGTTTGGTGGTGGCGGAGGTAAATCCGAAATCGAGAGCACGGAGTACTGCGAAGCAATTCGAGAATCCCTTCCCCCTTGCGGTAGCGCAATCCAAAATCGAGAATCTTTAAAGCTGTCAACAAGGGGTTAAAATTGGGGTAAATCCGGTTAAAAAGGAAGTGATAAAGACGAAAGGGTGCTGTAAAAGCATTCTGGCTGCATAGTTATCCTAATTGCCGTTAAAAAGGTTGCCCATGTTTATCTCCTCACGTCCAGGGCGTACGAACGTCCTGATTTTGATGATGCTTCTTGGTGCCTTCTCATTAGCATCTGCGCAACATATTCATACCTGTACGATCATTCCTTCTTCAAAAAGGGTAGCTGCCGGAGTGCCAGCTAATATACCAGATGGCGCTCTGAAAGCCGTGAGCTATAAGCCGGGGCGTACGGTTAATAATCAATGGCCTGCCGGGGGCGCGGTGTCAGTAAAATTCTTTGGTGGGAGTAGTTACCTGCAAAATCAGGTGATGGCTGCGGCGAGGGAATGGACGAAGTACGCCAACGTTAACTTTCGGGTAGTCACCTCAGGCCCCGCTGATATTCGCGTTTCTTTTACGCAGAATGGGGCCTCGTGGTCGATGGTCGGAACGAGTTCTGCCTACGCCAATCAGGATCGCCCCAGTATGAACTTCGGCTGGCTAACCGACCGTACGCCTGCTTACGAAATCAAACGGACCGTACTTCATGAATTTGGCCACGCCCTGGGCCTGCTGCATGAACACCAGAACCCCGCCGGAGGGATCCCCTGGGACGAGGCCGCAGTCTATGATCATTATTGGCGCACGCAGGGCTGGGACCGCCAAATGACTTACAGCAACGTGATGGCAACCGCTAAACGCGATGTGACGCAATACTCTGCCTACGATCGTGCTTCCATCATGCACTATCCCGTATCCGCTCAACTCACCGGAGGCCAATATTCAGTGGGGATGAATAGTGAATTGTCTGGTACGGATAAAATGTATATCGCCCGCTTGTATCCTGGCCGCTACACATCTTTGGGGCAATCAGAGACCAGCCCCGTCAGGGAGCCTTCTGCTCCCGCTCCGCCAGCCCGCGCAGCGAGTTACCGCGTTGAGATCAATAATGTTTTGGGTAAGCAGCAAAAATCGGAGACGGTACAACTCTTCATCGCTGATAAGCGGTACACGATCCGACTGGCCAAAGATGCCCGCCAACGGCAGCAGCTCAATTTGGATTTGCCGAAGGGCAAATACCCCTACCGGGTGGTTGTTTCTTCTACCTACTTCGGGTATCGTAGAGTGAACGTTGACGGTGTCGTCCGCAGGGAATACGCTGAAGTTAAAATCCCCGGCGACGGTCGGGGTGTACTTACCGTAGATGGTAAGGAATCTTTGACGCTGTTTGGTAGCTATGATGAGTCTAGCCGTCGGCTGAAGGTTTATTTGGGGGAGAGCCGTTGAGGTGAACCTGAAATTCTTTTCCCTCGCGGTAGCGAAATCAAAAATCGAGAGCACGGAGTACTGGGTAGTAAATCAAGAATCATTCCCCTTCGCGTGCGCGAGGCACTCCATCGCCCGCTACGCGGCGATTCCGTACCTCGCTAAGGAGCTGGCCCGTCCCTATCGGGACTAGGGACGGTCTATGGCTTAAAATTTATCGTTCTGTTTGGAGCTTGATGGTGGGGATTCGATTTTATCGCATATCGCATACCCTGTGCGGTAGCCAAATCAAGAATCGAGTTTCCAAAATCGAGAATCGAGAATCTCTATCTTTGCCCGATGCAACTACCCCAACGTTCCATCGGGCCGATCTGGCTGCTGCTCGCCTGGCTGGTGATCAACCTGCTACAGGCGGCGTTCTCTCCTCTGGATGCGGATGAGACGTACTACTGGATGTACGCCAGCCAGCTGGATTGGGGCTACTTCGATCATCCGCCCGCCGTGGCGGTGTTGGTTAGTTTGGGGAGCGACTGGCTGCCCGGTGCACTGGGGCTGCGGCTGGGGCACGTACTGGCATCTACGGTTACTATTGCGGGCCTTTGGTACTTGCTGGAGAAGCCCCGGGGGTCATTGCTCTGGCTGGCGGCCGGACTGGTTTTTGCCCAGCCGATGTTGCATGTCTACGGTTTTATCGCTACGCCAGATGGACCCTTACTGCTCTTTACGGTCTTGTATTTGCTGGCCTACCGTCGTTTTCTGGACGCACCAACGCTTGTGAATGGTGCGCTCTGGGGCCTCACCATAACGGGGCTGTTGTACAGCAAATACCACGGGGTGATGCTGATCTTTTTCAGCGTGCTGCCGCATCTTTTCTGGTTGCTGCGCAAGCCAGGGGCCTGGGTCGCTGCGCTGGGTGGCGCGGCTTTGTTCATGCCGCATTTGTACTGGCAATACGCCAACGATTTTCCGTCTTTTCGGTACCACCTGAGCGGGCGCGATGATGCCTACGAATTCAAATTTACGCTGGAATATCTGGCGAATCAGCTGGTAATTTTCAGCCCGTTTCTGGTGTGGCACTACGTACAGACCTTCCGTAAAGACCGGGGGCATGATCGCTTCGCGGTGGCCAACCGCTGGCTAGTCATCGGTTTCCTGCTCTTCTTCCTCTACACCACTACCAAGGGGGGCACGGAGGCCCAGTGGACGGCCCTGCTGAGTATACCGCTGGTATACCTGACATTTATGGCCGCACGGGACCGCTTCCACGAATGGCGGGGACAGTTGTGGCGGCTTTGCCTGATTACCGGCGGAATATTAATCGTCGTTCGAGTCTTGCTGGGAGCACCCCGGGAGTGGTTACCGTTTAATAAGCCCTTTGATCATCAGCCCTGGGTGGAGCGGCTGGCCGAAGAAGCCGGTGAACTGCCCGTGATGGTGCAGAACAGCTACCGGCTGGCGTCCCTCTACGAGTTCTACTCCGGTAAGCCAGCCTGGACTTTCACCGACGTACAGTACCGCCTCAATCAGTACGATCTGTGGACGGACGACCTGGCCTACAACGATAAGCCAGTATTATTACTTGGGCAGAAGACCTGGAACAATGCTGCCGCTACGCCCTTTCGGACGCATACCCGCGACATGCGCTGGCAACGGCTGGAACGCTTCCCGGTAGCCAAAGGCCTCCGGCTGACACTGGCAGAGCCACTGCCGGATACCCTGCGGCGGGGCCCGATGACGCCCCTGCGCTTGCTGGCCGAGACTTCCCACGAGCTGCAGCTGACGGGCCCCTTCGGCCTCTCCCCTTTCGTTATTTTTCACTTCCCGGACGGAACGATGAGCTATTATAAACTCGGGGATGCAGCGATTGGGCAGCTAAAAGCAAACCAGGCAACAGCCGTCTACGACCGCCCGCTGCACGTGATGGGCAACCTGCCCGCCGGCCCCGTCGTAGTGGAATTTGGGATGGCCTACCCGGGAATGCCGCCGCTGAGGGGGCAGAGTGAGTTGGTGGAGGTGGTGATTGAGTAGGGATAGAGCGGTAGTTTTGTAGACGGTAGATTGGTAACGAGAATCAAGGGCTAAACAACTTCGGGATGAATACAAGATTATAGCAAAGTCTGACCCCTCGACTCCGCTCGGGTACCGTTGAGTGGAGTGGTTTTCCGTTTCGCCTCAGGCGAAACGGCTCACCTGATATCAACCGGTTCCCGAGCGGAGTCGAGGGATCGAAATTGCTAAGCCTAGTGCTCTATCCATAGTTAGCCCTTGATTCACCTTGGTAGAGTTAGGTGAGTAGCCCGCCTAATGGCCAACTCATCATGATGGCCTCGACGTTGTTGCCGGCGAGGTCAAGTTGTTTGGTTCGGCCGCGGCGGCCGCCGTGGCGTTCGTAGAAACGGATGGCGGCCTCGTTATCGATCAGTACCCAGAGAAAAATGGTACCGGTAGGGTCGTGTTCGTCGTTGGATTTGTAGGACTTAAGAAGATTTTTAGAACACCCTCTCCGCGTTTCTCCTTCCCTCTGCGCGCTCCGCGTGAAAATACCTCAAGCTGCGTAGCGGCCCTTTTTACCTGCCCTCCGTGTTACCACTCCCTCAATCAAGAATACCGCTTTCTCAATAAATTAACACAAAATGTTTTTATTTTGACGACTACTACTCGTTCTTTGCCACAGAAAGTTTACTCACTCAGCAAAGACACGACATGTTTCAAAAAGCGATCCTTCACCTGGATATGGACGCCTTCTTCGCTTCGGTGGAGATCATGAAGAACAGTAAGCTGCTCGGCCTGCCGGTGATTGTGGGCGGCACCGGCGGCAGGGGAGTGGTGACTTCCTGTAGCTACGAGGCCCGTCATTTCGGCATCCACGCCGGGATGCCGATGGCCATTGCGCTGCGCCGCTGCCCGGCGGCGCGGGTGGTGAAGGGTGACTTTGAAGACTACGAGAAACACTCCCGCATCATCACGGAGATCATCGCTGAAGAGGGGCCGGTATTCGAGAAAGCTTCCATTGATGAGTTCTATGTTGACATTTCGGGGATGGACAAATACTTCGGCTGTGTGCAGTGGAGCAAGGAGTTGCGGCAGCGGATTGGCCGGGAGACGGGACTGCCGCTGTCGGCCGGGCTATCAATCAACAAGCTCGTCTCCAAAGTACGGGCGGGGGAGGCGAAGCCGAACGGCTCGGGTTGGGTGGCCGACGGAGCGGAGCGGGCGTTTCTGGCGCCGCTGCCGGTGCGGAAGATCCCGTCAGTGGGCCGGGAAACAGCCCGGAAGCTGAGCCTCCTCGGCATCCGTAAGACCGGCACCCTCAGCCAGGTGCCCATCGATTTGCTGGAGCGGGAGTTCGGCAAGCCCGGCCGCGAGCTTCACCGCCGTGCCAACGGCATTGATCACCGGGCGGTGGTGCCTTATCGGGACAAGAAATCCCTCTCCAGCGAGCATACCTTCCAGACCGATACGCTGGATGTGGCAGCGCTGCGCCGCTGCCTCCGCGATCAGACGATGAAACTGGCCTTCGAGCTCCGGCAGTCGGGCAAACTCACGGCTGGCGTGGCGGTCAAAATCCGCTACACCGATTTCAACACCTACACCCGCCAGCGGCGGGTGAAATACACCGCCCACGACCAACAGCTCCTCCCCGTCGTCGACCAACTCTTCACCGAGCTCTTCACCCGCCGGCAGTGCATCCGCCTCGTCGGCGTCCGCTTTGATCGCCTCGTGCCCGGCCATACCCAACTCGACCTTTTCACCGATACCCAGGAAGACAGCTCGCTGCTGGCGGCGATGGATAAGATCCGGAAACGGTTTGGGCGGGGGAGTTTGGGGAAGGGGTGAGGGTAGGGTAAAAGCAATGTAAGGGATTATAGGAGCGTTGAAACCTGGATTAGGCCAGCGCTCACGACAAAATCCTAAACACGAACCCATGCGTTATAAATACGATGACTCTATTTGGGTCAAGATTAATGATCTGGCTTGCACAACGGCTGCGGAAGACGAAGCGATAGCAGCGGATGAGCTGGAGGCCTTTCCTAATCCGGCAAGACAGGAAATAACCCTAAGCTCAGCCGCTGGTCTTCGTAGTGTCGTGATCTTAATGGAGCAGGTCGTCGCGTCCGCCGTCTGTCATTGCGGGACAACACGGCGAGTATCTCCCTGGTGGGGCTGCCACGGGGAGTACTTCACCTACGTGTAGTGCGAGGGATGGAACAGTAAGGTGGCGGCTCGGTAGGAAGCCGGGGGAGTTGGGTTTTTAGAATTAGAAGGAGGATTCTTTGGATGGTATTCTACCATTCTCTCATTCTATAATTCTAATCTCGTGTGTTGGTTCCCGGGTGCCGGGGGAGTTGGATTTTTAGGATTGCAAAGAGGATTCTTAGGATAGCATCCTAAAAAATCCTACCCAAATCCTCTTAATCCTACTCTTCCGGTTACGATTGAAAGAACAGTCTATTATCGATACCCAAATAGCAAGAGACTGTTCGAGGGTAGATATTTTGCACTCGGATGAATAACTTAGGGGACAGCCCAATCGCATATCAAATATCGCATATCAAATATCCCATATCAGCCTTCCCTACCCCCAAAACCCCCTCACCGTATCCGTAATGTACTGCAACGTAGCCTCGTCGAACTCAGAGTGCATGGGCAGGGAGATGACTTCCTTACAGAGCAACTCTGTATTGGGCAGGGGGGCGAAGTCGTCGCCGGCGGCGTCGCGAAAGGCATCCTGCTCGTAGAGGGGCAGCGGGTAGTAGATCATGCTGGGGATGCCAGCTTCCTTTAGGTAATCCCGGAAGGCATCGCGGCGATCACCATCGATGCGGAGGGTGTACTGGTGGAAGACGTGGGTGCTGTTGGGCATCCGGGCGGGGGTAAGGAGACCCTGCAGACCCTTCAGGTGCTCGTCGTACCAGTCGGCGGCTTTATTGCGCCGCGTGGAGTATCCATCAAGGCGGGTTAGCTTACAGTTGAGTACGGCGGCCTGAATGGTATCGAGGCGGCTGTTGCAGCCGACGATGTCGTGGTAGTAGCGGCGGCTCTGGCCGTGGTTGGCGGCTTTGCGGAGCTCAGCGGAGAGTTTTTCGGAGTTGGTGTTCATGGCACCGCCGTCTCCGTAGGCCCCGAGGTTTTTGCTGGGGTAAAAGCTGGTGGTGCCAATGTCTCCGATGGTACCGCTGCACGCCTGGCGCCCGTCGGAGAAGGTGTAAGTAGCGCCGATGGCCTGGGCGTTGTCTTCCACAACGTAAATGCCGTGCTTTTTGGCGAGGGCCATGATGGGCTCCATGTCGCAGCTCTGCCCGTAGAGGTGGACGGGGATGATGGCTTTGGTGCGTTCTGTGATGGCGGGCTCGATGTCTTCAGCGCGGACGTTGAAGGTGCGGGGGTCTACGTCTACCATAACGGGTGTTAAGCGTAGCAGCGCAATCACCTCGGCGGAAGCGACGTAGGTGAAAGCGGGGACGATGACCTCGTCGCCTGGCTGAAGGCCGAGGGCCATGAGGGCGATCTGTAAAGCGTCAGTGCCGTTGGCACAGGGAATGACGTAGTCAGCGCCGAGGTACTTTTCCAGTCCGGCCTGGAAGCTTTTTACCGCCGGTCCGTTAATGAAGGCACCACTGCGGACGACGTCGATGATGGCAGCATCCACTTCTTCCTGCATGGCCCGGTACTGGGCTTTGAGGTCGACCATCTGGATGTTGGTAGGGGTGGGCAGCTGAGCGCGGCCATCGGGAGCGGTGGGGGTTGCCATGGGCGTAAGTTTTTTATATGTCAGCAAAGGTAGGAAGCGGACGGGAATGAAAACACTGCTATTTGTAAAACTTAGCTTGCATCCTGCGTCCGCGCATCCGTCGACCCACTACCGCCCTTCGTAGAACGAACTTTCTCCCTACCTTGGAATTGCCTTTATTTGTGACCAACAAATTTATTTAGCCATGCCTCGTACCAAACTTACCGGATTTAGTCGCCTGTTGATCTTCCTGCTTCTGTTTATTCCCATCGCCTATGTCGGCGCCAGTTATTACAACGGCGAAGACCCGGTGGCAAACATCAAAGGCTACCTGGGAATGGAAGAAACATCGCAGCCCGCTGCGACCGATAATTACCAGCCGGCGCAAGAGAATACCAACGAAAAGCCCGCTACGTTCCAAAACGTCCAGGACCTCCGTAGCGAAATTACCCGCCTGAAGCGCGACCTGGCCATTACTGAAGAAAAACTGGCGCGTTGCCAGACGAATGGGGTGGAGTAGGGAGTAGTTTGGTAGTCTGTAGACGGTAGAATTGTAGACGGTGGATCACCAGCTACCGTCTACAATTCTACCGTCTACCAAACTACCGTCTACCAATCTACCGTCTACCAAACTACCGTCTACCAATGAACCGTCTCCGCCGGGAAATACACGAATTTTTCTATACGTTGCTGGCATTTCCGAGGGCCTGGCGTTTCATGGTCAATCACCGGCTATGGGAAGGGTTACGGCAATACGGATGGGTGGCCCGGGCACTGGTGGTGGTTGGGATTATGGCGGCTATTCACATGGTCTCAGAGATTGGAGACTGGTTCAACCAACATCAGAATGACTCTCTTTCGGCGATGGTGATTGGTGGGGATAGCTTGTTTATCCGCTGGTTTAAGGATTTGTCGGAATCAATGTCCGACGGAATGCTCAACTGGATCATCCTTGTTTTGCTGGAGGTAGTGATCTACCATTTTATGCGGCGAACACTACAGATCATCCTTCGGAAGAACGTGGAAAACGCGCATAAATTCAAACCGTTTCTGGACGCGCAGATTCGAATGATCGTTGTTTCAATGGGGGCAGTAGCGGTGGAAGGATTGATTCTTAATACGGCAGAGAACATTTACGATGGTTGGCTATTTTGGCCACTTTCTATATTGGTGCGATCGATTTTCCTTGGGTACGTCATTGCGGATAACTACAACGAGCAGTTCGGTCTGAAGATCGAACAGAGCTGGCGAAACCTGTACCGGAGCTATATCGGCATTTGCGCGGGGCTGGGCCTGCCGCTGCTGATCATGATGCAGGTGCCAATTATTGGCTCGGTGCTGGGGCCACTGGTTACCTCCGTTACGGCCGCGATTGTGCTGCGGGAGAAGAGTGATCTCCACATCATTGGCTATCAGATGAGTGAGAAGGAACGGGAGGCGGCGGAGAAGAAAGCGGCGAAAAAGGCACGGAAGGCGGCGAAAAAGGCGGCGAGGAAGGGGAGGTTGGTCTCGTAGTCTGGTGGTCTTGTAGGCTGCCGCATTTTATAGGCGATATAGGCGGCAATGTGAGACATAGGGAGATTTGCCTCCAACGTGCGGCAGCCTACCAGACTACTGAATTACCAGACTATAAAAAGGAGCCCATTCCAAAGGCTCCGGTCCGTTGAGCGGAAACCTATTTCAGAGGGGCGTTGAGTAGGGGGCGATGACGTTGCTGGAGATAATCCCCAACCGTTATGCCCACCGTAAAATAAAATCGTTGCATGGTGGAATGCATTAAGGTCCGCTTGTTTGCGGGACGGGGGGTAAATGGCGGGAGGGGAGTGAGAAGTTGCAGCGTGCCCGGAAAAAAATATTTTTTTCTGATGGGGAGTGTTTGTTGGCGCGGCCGCTGGTGCAATGGTTGGTGGAGGAGCAAGGGGAGGAGC
>ENA-ORXT01002610-ORXT01002610.1-marine-metagenome-genome-assembly--contig:-NODE-2610-length-21270-cov-11.838532_pt1 | contig 21270 bp, 27 predicted proteins | sample MGYA00237868_ERZ511482 | MGnify/ENA metagenome assembly ERZ511482
AAAAATAAAGGAAAAAAAAAAAAAAAAAAAAAAATGAACAATGCGGAAGTAACCCCCCAAGGGGCGTGCCACAGGCCAATTCCCACAATACATGGGCCTTGGCCCGTCAAGGGGGCTACTTATGGCCAATTGCCAATTGGGAGCAGAGATATGCTACAAGCTCGCCATGCTTGATGCAATTCTGGCGAGGAGACAGTAAAACATCTCCAGATCTCGCGTGGGCAGCTTGCTCCGTGCCATGAAAAGCGGATCAAGTGCCAGCAAGCAGTGAGTTCTGCTGTCTGCAAGGTCCTGGCACCCAATGCGGGCTTTCTATTGGCTTCGATGCCTTCTTACTGTCTGTTTAAACCAATAGAGTGCACTTATTCAGAGTCAGTCTGTGTGTCTGTCCCCCAGGCCAGAGTTCGGGTATCACGAATACAGATCTCGACTGCATCGATTTTCCACAGAGGCGGTTCGCCTGGTTGAAAAAAAGAATGAAGATGTAAGGCACAGAATATGTCACTGCGCTGGATCTCGCTGTCGAATTTGGGCCGGGTCAGCCGTCACCGTCGTCGACAACACCGCCGTCACCGTCGAGGATCGCCATCCGTGCTGCCGACTGAATCGCATATGCCCCCTGCCGTTGCCAGCGACTGCGCCATCCCCTCCTGCGGTGTTGAGAATCACGACTCGGAGCACCCGATCTGTGAGTTGGTGCCAAGCCCCATCCTGCACGACAAGAGATAGCCGCCCATTCATGCGCTCACAAAGCGTGCTCCACTGTCTGGTGTGGTCGCTCATTCTGTCTCACATTCTTCCGGGCATCACGGCATGTTGTTGGACGGGGGGCCCAATTGTGAATGGTTCTTGATGTCGAGTATTGTTTGAAGTTCTGTTTTTTTTCCATCTCGTGTATTGCTGCAGCGTTGTATACCGCCTGTTTCTCTGGGTGCAGCGTGCATGACATGTTGGAATGGGTGTTGACGACCAGCGTTCTGCCTATCTTCGCTGATGTCCACGTCTCATTCTGTGACCCAGACTCGCCCAATTCAGGCATGACGACATGCGAAAAATACCGGGAAGTGCTGCTCATTGGCCACCAGCATCACAACGCATTTACGTACCCGCGCAGCGACTTTGCTTGTCGCCTTCCTCTTTCTGTCGAGTATGCGTTTTATCTTGCTCTGTCTGTTCATTTCCATGCTGATCTTAACGGCGGGGGTGTGTGTAACAGAACTTGCTCAATATGCCAGAGGGTTGGCCACGAGCCGTCCTGACAGGTACCCCGGACTGGTCGGTGGGACCTGCGCAATGGACATGTGGTCGATTCTCGCCCTCAACGTCCCCTGGACGCCAATGACTTAGCTTGTCCCGCTCACTATTTCGTGCCTATTCCGCCTGTCTTATAAAGCGAGGCTGCTCGACGTACTGACACAATACCTTACTTGTTCGTTGCTGCACTGTTTCAGCATGACATGGCGCTGGTAGTGGAGTACAGTCCTCGACAGGCTTTTGTATAACCACGGCGTCATTCGAGTCCGTCATCACAGCGTCACCAAAACCCTTCTCCTCAAAAACGGATGCTTACACGTCCTCCAGAGCAATGCAGCCCTCACTCACTCCACAAACTGCGAAGCGACTGCATCACAGCGGCCAGATGTCGTCGTCACGTGCCAATTACGGCAAGAGGTCCTCACTCTGAGCGCCGCTACCGCGCCCCAGATACAAGACACGACTGCCCTGGCGAGCCGTCCCCCGCAGGATAAGCCGCAGCACCCTCGCCACCGCCGCCAACTTCACGTCCGCCGCAGCCACGCCTACAAGAAAATGATAGTGTACGCCCCACACAAGGGGGAACTTGCGAGCGGTCCCGCATTACAAACCGCACCATCCCCGCCACCATGTCGAGCTCCAAGTCCGCCACTGCCACGCAGTCAGGAAGCACCTGCTGCACATTCCACGCAAACGGCATCTTGTAAGACGTCCCACAAAACAAACCGCACCAACCTCGACACAACGTCCAGCTCGCCGTCAGCCACAGCCACGCTAACGAGAAGATGAAACTGCAAGTCCCACGCGAGCGGCCACGTGCACGCCGTCCCAAAAAACAAACCGCACCACCTCCGCCACCGCTAGGCCGACAAGAAGCGCAAAATGCACGCCCGACGCAAGAAGCAACGTGCACGCCATCCTACATGTCGAACCGCACCCTCTTCCTCACCGCCAGGCCGACAAGAAGCACCACCTGCACGCCCCAAGCAAGCGGCATCATGCACGCAGTCTCGAACGACGAACCGCGCCACCCCCGTTACCACGTCCGGCTGCTTGTCCCCCACGGCCACGCCGACAAGAAGCACCAGCTGAACGACTCACGCAAGCCGCAATATGCACGCCGTCCCAAACAACGAACCGCACTACCCCCGCCACCGCCAGGCAGACAAGAAGCACGAAATGCACGCACCACGCGAGCGGCAGCATGCACTCCGTCCCACACGTCGAACCACACCACCGTCTCACCACCTCCAGCTCGTCGTCCGCCGGAGCTCCCGCCGCCACTTCGCCGACAAAAAGATCCAGCTGCGCGGCCCACGCAAGAAGCAACTTGCGCACTGTCGCTCGCGACATGTTGCACCGCCCCCGGCACTGCGTCCGGCTCCACGGCCGCCGCAGCGACGCCGACACGAAGCGCAAGATGCTTGAAAAACCGAGTCACACCTTGAACACCGTCCCTCACCACAAATCGCAACGCCCCCGCCGCCACGTCAAGCTCCACGTCCCCCGAGACCATGCCGATAATAATAACCAGGTGCATTCCGAACGCAAGCGGCAATTCGAAGACCGTCTCTTACGACAAGCCGCAGCGCCCTCGCCATCACGTCCGGCTCCACGTCCGCCGCCGTCACGCCACCACAAAGCACCAACGGCACGCCCCACGCAGGCCACGACTTGGACTTCACCCCACTGATCCGACTTCTCTTTTGCCGATGCTGACTCCTCGTTCACGACGGCAACTGTCAGGTCAAGAATGACGACGAACGGCACGCTGTAGGCCGTCGAGATCATGCACATCTGGCCTCGCAAAACATCGTCACTCCCACCACAATGGGAAGATGCCTTCATGAGGTGATTGCCTCCTACCGGTGTATGTAAATTGTTACGATAAAGAATAAAGCAGGGCTTGTACATGAAAAGAAGACGACGGGCGGTCATCTTCAGGATGCGCGGGACAATTCTGAATGGCCCTGTCAGCACCCAGACGCAGTAGCGACATGAAAGGCTGCATGAAGAATGGGGAGCGACACATAGGTAACGCAACGTGAATGTAGTGAGATGGTTCTCAATCGGACAGGCCCCGTCGCCCACGACAACACTATGTGCCGCATGCAACCCACGTCGGAATGAAAAGAAGAGCATATAAAATCTTCAGCACAAGGCTAGACGAAAAAACGATGAGAGACACGAACCGCTGAGTACAGCAAAATTATTTGATAAACCCCTGTTCTGAGGCGTGCCGCATAGCGCTTGCAAGCACACGACATCGGCGTCCGGGAAGCCAGGAAAAGCGACGGTCATGGTGACCGTGGGTGTGGAGCGGGTCACGACGGTGACGAAGCGAGCGTCGGTGGTGACGACGACAGCCCGACGGTAGCGCCGTTCGCCACCCCAACCTGCGCCGAGTACTGGAGGTTTGTGTCCAGACCAACCAGGAGAGCGCTTCCACGAAAGAAACACTGCTGACCACTCGCTTGTCTGTGGGAAGGCGATCTCCCTGCTCCACAGGTAACCTCCCTCGGAACATTTGACAACGTTCCATCAAACGACGATTGATGCGTTACTCTGGGAACGAAACACACCGACACGGCGGGCGACGGACGCGTCCGAGCCGTGGATGTGCGTTAGGACCGTGAAAATCCACTGAGAAGTCCTCTGACAATTCTCCGAACATGCACTTCTTTGATTTGGCGACAGATTGTCATCCGGCCCGTCGACGACGAAGCTTCAAAAAGCAGACGACATGAACCACAGTTTGAACTGGTGGGGGGTACGTCCGCCAGTCATCTCCTCGCTCTACTTCAGGCTGCTTTCATTTCCCGCTCTTTGACGATGTCGCTCCACTGTGGAGCGAGAAAGAAAATGAGATCTGCCTCTCGTCGTACTTTGCCAGCGGCGCGCAGGTGTTCCGAAAACAGCGGTCTGCGAAGCTGAGATTGGATAACCAGAATATGGCGACGAGCACAGCTTGGCGTGCCTTTTACGAGCGCTAGCCCACGCGCCATAGCAGGGGGTTTTGCACTTGGCGCGCACGGTCGTGGCGCACATCCGATCGATCGTTGGCCGTGCACGATGGAGGATGAAACGGTGGAGAATCAGGACTTGGCAGCAGTCGGATCGGCAGAGTACAAATATGAGTGGTACTTGTTGGTGGTACATGTATTTCAGCCGGAACTCCTCTTGACGGTCATGACGATCGAGCCGTACTCTTCGTCATTTCTGCAAGGCGCTGCTGCGGCGGCCGCTTCCGACCGGGCCTCGGCAGCTGGTCGTAGAGGTGAAATGCGTCGGACGCAACAACAGAGCTGCACTCGGATGCGATGCGTCCGGCGGCTCAGATCAACGCCATATCATGGCCGTGGTGCTTCGAATTGTTTTCCCGCTTCGCCCACGGTGGCCTCGCGCTTCGACTTGGACGCATTGGCTTGGCACGTCTGATGTACTGAAGACACAGGCGCGAACTACACTGGAACGCACGGGTACGGAGGATTGCTCGTCCTTCAATTTTGTGCTGCTGTCCAGGGACTGGGACTGACTGCATTTTTACAGTAGCGGCACAAGTTATGAAACAATCAAATACTCCATATTGGATGCAGACAAGTTGAAAACGACTACGCAACAAGGCACGCAAGGACTTCGATCTCGCTAGTAAGGCTTACGTGGCCTGTGCTAACAGGCAACGTGCCTTCGTTGCCAACCAAATGGGAGTTTCCCGACACACTCCGTCCCACCTGAGCAGGAAGCCACTGTTTCTTACTTGTAGGACCCCTTTTCTGGGCCTGGATCCCGCTCGTTGCCTGCATCAGGCAAAAACGCACAGATGATTCAGTCTTTCTTGGCATTTCTTCCGGTGCATGGCTCTCGTTTGTTGAATGATTTGCCACACATTGGCTCCACACTCGTCGCTCGGTTTTGCTTGAACGAGCGTGACAGCTTGTCTTGCACTATTCGCGACATGCAGACGTTCCGACGTCTAGCGTCCTGCTTGGGACGACACGATGAAGTCAGCACCAATGCGACAGCTTGCTGTGTCGCTGCACCTCAATGATGGGCAGAGCTTAGAGACGGCAGCCCGTAACACGCGAATGTCCCGCAGGACACTCACTCGCTTTTTGGCTTACGTCGAGGAAACGGGGGAGGTTCACTATGCCCCCAAGAAGTGGATCACCAACGCTGACAGCTTCCTAGAGTGCGCAGATCTGCGCTCTGTGGTTCTTTTTGCTGTTGAGCAATGCCCGGAGACTTTTTTGAACGAGGTATTGGACTTCGTCAGGAACCTTCCTCATCGGCTTGGCGAGGATGTGGTCATCTCTCCCTCATCCGTGTTTTTAATACTCGCAGCCAATGGATTGACGCGTAAGGTCATCTAGACTGCCTTTATTACGCGAACCAAAATTGACTGTGCGCGCTGGCTCCTTGATCAGCGGGACATTCCCCTGCGCGCAATGATGGATGAGGCGCACGGCTGCGGACGGTCTGCCAACCGGAAGTGGGCTTGGTCACTGCTTGGGCGTCGAGCCGAATGTGACTTAACGAACTGCCGGGGGGTGAGCACGACATTCTTCTTTGCCATGAGCCACGACCGGATGCTTGACTGGAAAATCACGCAGCCGCGCCCCGGCCAGACCTCCGTTGACTTTTTGCGTTTCGCTCTGGAAAGCTTGCTGCCGCTGATGAACGCTTACGACCCTGGGTTGCCCTGGTCAAAGCAGGTTGAGCGCTGTGTTCTGATACTCGACAATGCCCGGGTTCACGACCAGGCTGCAATCGCGCTGATTCAGGCCGCTGGAGGGCTGGTGCGGCTCCTGCCGCCCTACAGCCCCGACTTAAATCCGATTGAGGACGTGTTCTCAGTCGGGAGGAGCTGGCTTCGACGGCATGTCACGCCCGAGCATTTTAATGAGTGGCCCTTCCTTCGCATTGCGCTCATGCTATCCTCTATCTCGCCGGTCATGTGCCGCGGCTTTGTCAAAACTGCGGTGCGGAACATCACACTGTACATCCAACCTCCTGTAAGCGATGCCCTCCTCACTGCCTTTTCTCGATACCGGGAGAAATCTACGGCAACCGTGTGCCACTGCTTTGACTAACACAACCAATATCAACGCTTTTCAGCCCACTGGTTGACGTTTCTTGATAACTGGTTGACGTGTCTCGATACTATGCGCCTCACTTTTCGCCTCGATGACAAACTGGACTCCTTTTCCCAAAGGCCTGGCGCGAGATGGCAGCAGTGACAGACCACACGTCGACAACGATGGTAGCGACGTCAACGGTGTGGAGAACAAATGTGGCCATGAGCTCGGCGCCTCGTGCGCCTTAACTGTGACCACATTTACGTGGCAGGCCATGTATATTGCGGACTTTGTCTTTGAAACAACGTTGGAACTTTCCTAATCATTCTAGGAAACGTTTTCATCACGAGCTAAGAGTCAGTCCTAGTCCCAGGCCGGCAGGACAAAATTGGGGGACTAGCAATATCATGCTTTCAACACTCGCTCCTGACGCCATCGCCTCATTGGCCAACCCCGGAGAAAGACGCTGTGTACATACTGCATCATTATTGTTCTCAGAAAATTGAAGTAACTCCCAATTTGAGACGGAATTGTTTCGGCCCACAGAATGAATCACAGTGTGCAAAACTGGCAGTGGCGCGGCCGCCGACGGTCACGACTTTCTGTCGGGTGCGTTTGCAGCAATACCTGAGGCCCTGTCTTCGTTACACATCTCGTCGGTGGTCCTGCTTCCTGGTGTTGCAGCCTCTTGCTGCGCTGCTTCACCTTGCCCACCCTTTCTGAGTATTTTCACAACATGGCCGCCGCACCACGCCCCCCCCCCTTATCCCCGCTGCCCGGGCGTTCTGGCTTTTACAAGTGTGAGATTGACAACATTTTGATGACCAGAGAGGAAAGCTGAAATGAGCACATTCGCGAACCGCCACACAAGAAGAAGGCGTTCCGCGCCGCCGCGAAGCACGGGCCCGGCAACGCCAGCCACTCTTCTCGTTTGACATGCCCGGCATGCCTGGCGAGCAACGACGCCCCGACAGGCCTCATCAGTCACGTGATTGGCGCTGGGCACCGACGCGCCGTGGCTGTTTTGAAGGACAGCGGGAGGCATGCCGAGCTCCATGTTCTGTGGCCTCGCCTGCGGGCACCGATGAGAGAAGTCAGGCACGCTGAAGATGACGAATCACGTTTAGCATACGTGCTGCTTGAAGCTAAACACGAGGTCGGAATGCTTGCGCCCGCGGCCGCCGCTCGCGATGCGGGCCGCACCGCTGATTTCCACGCTCGCGCATTCGCGGCCGGCCGCGGCGAGTCTTCTGTCGCTGGTGGGGCTTTTGGTGGAGCTGGAGCCGGGCCACTTCCTGCTGACGCCGGCCGACACAAGCGCGGACGCGACGACGACGTGTACGCGTCGGGGTCAGATAAGCTCGCGGACGCTGCTCACTCGGGATCGGGGCGGCTGTCGACCTCGTTTGGTGCCTTTGGCTCGTCCGGCACTTTTCCAAAGTCGACTGGTGTTGGCGAGAACGCTTGACCGAATGGTTATTCGGCACGCGCGAGACCAGTCCGTGCGTCGGCGTCACCGACGAATGGGGCTGGCCGCGTCTCGAATGCGGTAGTGGTCGCACCGGGCGCGCGCGCTTGGTTTGAGTGTCCGATGTGCGGCTGCCACTTCCGCTCTGGCGACTACTATGTGGCGCATGTGTGCCAGCCGTACAAGGGGGAGTAAAGGGGCCGTGCTGACGCCCTGTCTAAACAAGCGTGTTTGAACCAGTCTCAATTACGCCTGGGCGTGTCAGACCAATGGGGAACCTGTGCTGGTTCTGGGTGAGCGATCGAACACCTTCCGCACACTCGGAATTGGATGTGTCTAACAAGCACTTGGGCGAACTTGCAAGCGTGCTAGACACGCGTGCTCGGGTTTTTTCTGATTTTCATGTGCACTCCAAACACGTGCAGACAAGCCACACTTGCCGCTCGTAGAGCAAAAGCCCCCCTGCCAGAGATGCAAGCTGCCCTCCCGATTGGGAATCGCCTATCAGCCTCCAGCACGCCTGCGCTTCCAACGGCACGCCAACAAACAGGGGTATGCGCGCACCAGCCGCACATTGTGAGACGCCACTGTAAGGCGGGCAACTTTAATCTCACGAGCACTGCTCTGACATGTGTCTCGTTCAGACAGGCACATCCCGGTCGTGCTCGGACATGGACTTGTGGGCGTGCAATCCGCCCAAACACGTGCTCAGACACCGGCCATTTAGAAAGGACCTGTGTGAGGAGGTAGTGCACTGCGTTGCTGTGGTAGACCTGTGTTTTTTTGTTTTGAGCCGCTACGTTGTACTTCAAATACTAATCGAGGTGCCACTCTTTCAACGACCATGTACGCAACAAATGCATAAACACAAACCCAAACGGTGTTCCTCACCCCCATACCAACTGCACGCCCCACGCCATTCAAGCCGCAACTTGCGAGACGTCCAACACGAAAAGCCGGACATTCACCGCCACCGCAATGCTGAAAAAATTGCACAAAGTGCATAACCTACGCAAGCGGCAGCGTGCACGCCGTCTTACATGACAAGCCATACCACCCCCGCCACCACGTCCAGCTCACGTCCGCCACAGCCACGACGACAAGAAGCATAACGTGTACGCCCTACGCAAGCGGCAGCGTCCACACCAACTTACACGACAAGCCCCACACCCGCCGCCACAATGTCCAGCGCCACGTCGGCCACAGTCACGCCGACACGAAGCACAAAGTGCACGCCCCACGCACGCGGCAACCTGCACGCCGTCTCACACGACAAGCCGCACCACCCCGGCCAGCACGTCCAGTTCTTCGTCCGCGGCAACGTTGGCCGCCGTCACTCTGACAAGACCAACCAGCTGCACGTTGTGCGCATGCGACAATCTGCACACCGTCCCACTCGACAAGTGCACCGCGCTCACCACTACGTCGAGCGTCACGTCGGCCGGAGTCAAGCCACCATTCAGAACCAATGGCACGAGGAACGCAAGCGGCAGCTTGCAAGCCGTAGCACACGACAAGCTGCACGAACCCCGACACCACGTCCGGATCCAACTTCGCCACCGCCACGCCCGAAAAAATTGCAAACTGCACGCCTACGGAAAGCGGCATTTTGCATGCCCTTGCACACCTCAAGTGAGTTCAGCCTCCACCACACCTCTGCCTCACCGTGGTCAGGTCAACGAAACAGGAGCATGCGGCGTGGGGCCGCTTGTCGGAAGTCGCCAGTGTTTTCTCACAAGATTCCGACCCAATCGACGCCAAGCTCGTGCGCTTCGGGAGATTCTCGGTGGATAGGACGAGGCTCCCGTGACTAATGTATGAATTCAACCGGTCCACGAAGCCGCGCCTGCAATTGGGCGGCTGGCCGTATCAGTTATTGACAGCACTCTTAAACACGCTTGCTTCAGGTCCGACCCGGAAACGGGGGGGGGTCCAAAGAACAGGTATCTGCCATACGCTACCAGTGTTATATAGCTCGTATCCCGTCCAAATAAATCGTTGTAGTGTGGTGACGACGAAATCAGGGTGTGATTGAGATCTCTATGAATTCCGATCAAATTCTTCCAAATGCGACTTGACACTCTAAACAGGTGCAGTGCTCAGTACCGGATCTTTGTCAAGTAGGGCAGGAAATAATCGGAAGGACGACATCGTGCAGCCTTTGAGCAGAGAGAAGTTACGCCCACTCCGGGGTGGTGGGTGGGAAGAGAGCAAGAAGTCTTCGCAGTCTGCCGCCTCTCTAGCAGCGTTACACGCTCCGGCCGCCACAGCTGCCTACACCCTGTCGCGGCATCCTGTCCCTGCGTGGCCAACCAAGCACCCTTTTCCTGTATCAATAGAAGACGGACGCAATGCTGTTCCTTTTTCGAGAATTGGGCACTGGCAAGACTCATGGACGAGCCCGGACGTGCAAAGGCACTCAGACTGACCAGAGATACAGACACACAGTTTATTCCACAACGACCAGACAACAGACATTGGCACTGCGAGCAAGGATCAAGAAAAATACAGACGAAAGCGTGGGAAGGGGAGCGACATTGGCGGCGACGAGCAGCGCTTTCGGAGGCAGACAGGCCAAAAACCCACATGGCGTGGCAGACAGCGAACTAAAAAAAAAACGCGCTGGTGGGTGCGGCGGACGCGGGCGAAGCAGCGACCGGACCGGTAGGCCCCGCAGCGGCTGCAAACGGAGGCGGTGGACGACGACGACGCGGGGGACGACGGCGGTGGGGAGAGCGTGCGGCGGAGCGCTGATGCCGTTCGTCAAATCGACGCCGGCGGCCGGGTGCTGCTTTTATGCTCACCCGCACATCACAAATGAAACTTTACCGAATCGGCGGAACAACGCCAGCGAAAGGCAAGATCGATCACTCCACAATCAGCAATGAAATCTATAGCCATCAATAGACCTCATCGGATCACTTTCAGGCACACAAGTAAAAAGAGAAGGTGCCTGCCGTTGAATCGGAAGCGAAGTGAAGTCAAACGAAGGCCAACGTGGACTTGATCCAACCACACGGCTGCGTGCCGTGATCTCTGCATGTTGCCGGGAAACAGTGTGCCTGACCGTGACCAAGCTGGTGCTCTCTTCTTCTCGGTCGCTTCGAGGACAAGGGCGTGCTTCGGTCGAGGCTCTGTATGCAGTCTTGCGGTGCGCGGGTGGTGTTTGTCCGGCTGTTGTGATCCAAGTTGCTTTTCAGACGGCGTATCAAACCAATCCTGCGACAATGCACACGGTTTTCATGTCACTCTGTGTCCCAGACCAGGAAGTGGGTTTTGGCGGAACGGCCGTGCAGCCGTTTTTTCGAAAATTCCTCTCTCCACCTGCTGCAAAAGAGTTCCAAATCGGCCTCTACGGCCACGCGGACGCCGGTTTGGAACTCTTTTGCAACAGTTGGAGTGCGGGAGTTTTGGGAGAACGGCTGTCGGACGTGGCCTCACAGGCGAGGGTGCCGTCCTAGCTCACTCATTTCCTGCGCTGCCCTTCCAAGGCCCGACTTCACCACGGCACCCGACGCCCAGTGCACAGTTTTCAACTTTGCGCAGTGTTCAGCCATGCACGGTTCTCCACCATGCTCGCAACCGCGGAGGTCTTCGACGAAAACGGGAAGGACAAGATAAAGGCCTGATGCAGCTCAGCTCGAACTGGTACAGCGCAGCTCGAACTGGTACAGCGCAGCTCGGCGGGCTTTCTTAGGAACCGTACCAGCTGTAAAAGGTGGGGGTACTCGGCGTGATGTCGGCCCGCACGGCGAGGGCCGGGCTTCGCTGCCGCATGGGGCTCCGCCAGCATCCCTATGGGAACAGAACCGCGATCAAACCGCGATCACTGTCATACTCAGACCGGTGATGGGCTGGGGGTGAAACCTCGATCAAACTGCGATCTGCTGGTCTTCGATTGGCTCACAGTCGCCCTCACCAGACGCAATTACAGTAGAACAACCACATGATTTGCTGTCACGGCCCTCGTGGGTGGCATCCCAGGCCACGCCTGTGGTGCGTTTGATCCGTACAAATTTTGTTGACACTGCTGCTGCTCGTCGACAGCCATCTCCGAAGCCACGCAGGACGAAGACGGCCGACGTCACGACGACCACCGCCGCTGCGTGAGCGTCATAGCCGCGGCAACGACTATGCAGCCTAAGCATCCATAGCACGCCTGCTGGCCTCCCCTCAGGCACATCAGGGCCGGAAAACTGCCCTCTCATGTGCTTTTCTCCCAGCCGCACCCAACCTCTTCTTCACAAACACTCCTCCACGTGCACAAAAAAAGAGCAGCGCATGGAGAGGCGGGTTAGACGCCAGATATAGGCAAAAACACCAACAGCAGTGCACTCCCCTTGGACCCACGGCGTGTAGTTGATAATGCGAGCAGAACCCAAACAGCAGACGCCATAGCACTCAAACGTCGGTTGCCGACACTAACAAAGCTCTCGTTTTTCTGTATCACGGCGCGTCGCCACCCACAAACACGACCATCCCTCGCACCCCCCCCCCCCCCATACAAACGAAGCTAAGCAGGCACCAATAGGTACCTGACACAGCCGCAGAATACGATTGGCCCCGCAGCACACACAGATTCGGAAGCGGTCTGTGATATCACAGTTCCACCCACATTCGGTTGCGGCTCCCTGCACTCCCCCCGATCCCCCCTGTCGCCTCACATAGAGAACATCGAAAGGGTAACCAGTACTCACCGATGTAGAAAAGCGGTCAGATGCGGTCGCACGTGCGCACGCAAATCGTTAACGGCGCATTACGATGACGACGTCGAGGGGAGATGGCAAAAGGACAACAACGAGTCGGTGTCAAGGCGAAGTCGTCGGAGCACCTGCACAGACCAGACGATCAATAGTGCTTTCGCCGAATCAGAGGACGATTTGAGAGCCACCTCACACTATGTGACGGAGCCCCATTTCCGGACTTCTAGCTCTCTCGGGCTCAGATTGGTCAGGCTGCCAAAAGTTAAGGTTCGCTGACGTGGTTTCTGCAGTCTGCACAGTTATTAAGAGCTCGGGGACGTGTCTCAGTCGACCTTGAAATTGTACGGTCGAAGTGGAGGCCCTTCGAATGAAATCGACCTGTTGGCCGTGTGCCCGATCCGCATTCAGACTACACTTTCTGCCGCATGTCGGATTCACCTTGTCTCGGTAGCCGTCTTCGCCAGCTGCAACACCGCTCCCCCCTCGAGTGTACAGTTCGGGGACGGCGCTGACCGAGTTGCGCTTCCCACACAACAGTGTCAGAGTAGTTCCTGGTCAGTATTCTCAAAGCTGATCAGTAGCAGTGCGCAGGAATACGTATTTGGGTGCTCGTAGCGCTCCGTCCGGCCGCACAAGCACCCGTGAACGAACCCAGGAAGACGCCAGTGGCTGTGGCGCCAAAATCAGCGAAAAGTTTTGGTTAGGAAGTACATTGGATCGCTCTCCGTGAGCTCCATCATCCTGTAGGCTTGACAGGTGTGAAAGAAGTGTCTGCTGATTTGTTGCGGTTCTGCCATACGGGTGAGGCACGATTTCGACTGGGTACGCACATGCAAAGTGCCGGTCAAGCTGTTTTGGGCAGGTATTGCGGCGCCTTTCACGATCGACGAGGACCGGTGTTTTTTTGGCGTGGCTGCAGTTTCGAGGGCTCGTGTCAGAAAGTATCACGACCCAGAAGTCCGCCCTTGACTTGGCGTGATCGGCAATGCTATTCTAGAGGGCCATGAGAGAATCTTCTGAGAGAGGTCACCTGGATGTAAACCACTCCAAGTGCCCAACCGTGCCGCTGAAGGGCCCCTTTTTCAGAAGATCGCGAAAAGATCGCGGTTCTGTTCCCGTAGGGCGTGTCTGACCCTGCGGCACACCACACCAAGTCAGCGGACCCGCGGATCGGTGTGGATCGCGGCGCGGTCCCCGGCTGTGTCAGCGCCGGGAGGTCTCGTGCCCGCTCGGGATGCACCGCTCATACGCACCGGTCGAATAGCTTTGTGGAATGGAAAATATCATTTGTCCAACCATTGCCGATCGCCGTCTGCGGAAGGGCAGATGTTGCTCCTGCGGCTACAAGTAAGTATGATGAAGTCGGGCACATGGGTGGATAATGTGGCGAAAAGGGAGTTTCCCCGCACCTTCAGACCCCGCGCACGACTTAATCCGCACCCCTCGAAGAGGGTGTCTCAATGAAGCGTGCAAGAAAATCGAAAACACCTCTTTGGAAGCATAGAATCGCTCGTATGCACTTGTTGAGCACATGTCTACGTTTGCACATGCGCATTTTGAACATGTCGCTTAGTACAATGGGATGCAGCTCTCAAAAAGGCTTTTGGTGCATCCAAGAAGTCGTTTAAAATTATTTCCATGCAAACGTGTGAATGTTCAACAAGAAAAACGCCTTGCCCATGCGTTTTCGAGGGGACGTGGATGTTTTGGTGGGAGCGATTTGGGAGAACAACGGGCTCGTGGTAGATTCACCGACAAGGTGTACTGCGCAGGGCGCGCCATCGACCAGAAAGCGCACCGACACGGACACAACAGTGGATCGCAAAAAAAGGTGTACCTCCCTAGTTACACTGGGGCACAGTGGCCAGGACAACCTATTGGTCTTTTAGATTGGCCACAGTGCGCTGATGATGTGGTGTTTACTGTAACACCGATCCTTGAAATTTCACAGTGGGGCCAAGGCGTCCCTACCAACCAGACGACGTCTTGAGACAGAATCTGCCTTGTTGACAGTTCCAATGCGCATGACGGCTGAAAAACAGCTTTGTTGCTCTTCTCCATCGAAAGCAGTGAGAATTCTGCCAATTATGGGGCATCCCTATTTTCTGATGTCGATGGCTTTCTTGGTTACAGTGGGGAGGGGTAGTCGTCATTTGTTTTCTTGCCGAATTGACCAATGGCGTGCCTGGAGCTCTGGCCCGCCGTTGCCTCAGCAGACAGCTCGAACGCACGAGTTGCTGCAAGCCTTCATCGAAAAATTCGCGACCCGCAGGACCAGAATCTCCTATTTTGTCGCGCAGCAGCGTGCTCGCGCCCGTCGTCGTCGTCAGTGGTGACATCGTGGCGATCACGGGCGGCGAAGCGGCCGCTGTAGCGCTATCTAACACGGCCGTGGACGAAGGCTGCACGGGGGTCATCATCGGGCATTGAGATCGTCATCGTGCTCAGCACCGGAACTGAGGTGGTTGCGAGCGGGACGGCGGTCGCCGTTGCTGTCGTCGGTCGGACGGCGTCGTGCTCGTCCGCGGAAGCGCGGTTGGGTTTCTGCGTGACAACAATGATGTCGACGTCTTCCGGCCCAAAGACTGCGTACGCCTCGCTGTGTTGGGCTTGTTGCCGGAAACGAGCTCGTCGTCGTCGGCGGCGACAGAAGCGTGCATGTGTTATTCAAGGTGCGCTTCGTCAAGTATGTGAACGAGCGCATCGTCGTATGTGACGGCGCGGTCACACGGGTGTCGGTTATGCGCTAGGTGCGCGTGTAGGAGGGCGGCAGCGCGATCGTCGTCGGCGGCGGGGAGGTGGTCATGTACGCTTTGGTGTTGGCCAGGGTACGCGTTCTTGAATGCGTCCGCGAGCTGGCCGCCACCGGCGGCGTACCGGTCGTGTTGTGCTGTCTTCGGTGCTGTGGAAGAAAGGCGTGTTGGCGAGCTTTAACGAGTGCGCCATTGTCAGCGGTGAGGCAGTCAAGTTTGTGCTGGTGTTGGCCAGGGCGCGAACTTATGGTGGTTCCGGCCAGGGCGCCCGTGTTCAACGGCGTGCTCAAGGTCGTCGTCGTCAACGGCGGCGCGGTGGTGCAGGTGGCTCTGTCGGCCACGGTGCCCATGCTTCAGCGCATCCACGAGCTCGCTGTCCACGGAGGCGCGGCGGTCGTTCTGGTGTTTGTAGTTAGGGAGGTGCCTGTGCTCGCGGGCATCGACGTGGTAGCTGTCGTCGGCATCGCCGTGCTCGCCGTTGTATGCGCCGAGGTGGTCGTGCTCGTGTCGGTTTTCCTGCCGATCTGCAGCTTGCGCGTGCTTGAGAGCGTCCACGAGCGATCCGTCGTCGGCGGCGAGGCGCTCGTGCTGGTGCTTGTAGTGTACTGTGTGTTTAGGAGGTGCCTGTGCTTGCGGGCATCGGCGTGCTCTTTATCATCGGCGCCGACGTGGTCGCCGTCATAGGCGTCGAGGTGATCGTACTCGTGTTGGCTTCCTTAGAGATCTGCAGCGTGCACGCGTTTGAGAGCGTTCACGAGCGCGCCGTCGTCGGCGGCGAGGCGGTCGTGCTGGTGCTTGTAGGTAGGGAGGTGCCTGTGCTTGGGGGCATCGGCGTGCTCTTTATCATCGGCGCCGACGTGGTCGCCGTCATAGGCGCCGAGGTGATCGTACTCGTGGTGGCTTTCTTAGAGATCTGCAGCGGGCACGCGTTTGAGAGTGTCCACGAGCGCGCCGTCGTCGGCGGCGAGGCGGTCGTGCTGGTGCTTGTATTTGGGGAAGTGCCTATGCTCAAGCGCGTCGGCGTGGTCGCTTTCGTCGGCGTCGACGTGGTCGTGCTTGCGTTGTGCACGGCGCCTGCCGGTGCGTCCGGGGAGGCTCTTGTTATCAGAATGTATGTTGCAGCTCTGTGGTCTGCAGCGGTATCGATGGTGCACCGCGGTGCTCCGCGCTCAACCATTTCGGCGAATATTGGAGTTCGCTCTGCTCAGCATGAGCGTTGGCTGTGCTAATGGACGCGCAGAGAGAGCTTGTGGCATGTACCTTAGCGACCAAATCGTCAAGAAGCTTCTTGCTGGGAGGACGACACACTGCTGCGTGCCATTATTGGTGTCGTTAAGTATCATCCCCTGGCACTTCTGAGAGAGCACATATCCATGACGACGGCGATGCGCGCGCTGCCGTCAGACGTATTTGCCCATCTGCGTGTGTCTAGGAGCACGGTGGACCGCATGCTGCGACGGCTCGGCCTCGCACAGAAGGTCATCATCCGCTTGTACCAAGCGGCCAACCGAGAGCGTCGCGGCGAGCACGCAGTGTTGCGTCAGATGGTTGGAAACGGCTGCATCGTATCCGTCGACGAGACCTACACAGACGATCGTGACGTCCTCTGCAGGTATGGGCGTGCTCTCCGACAAGAGCGAGTTGACATGCTCGACATCAGTCCTCGGCACGTCGAGCGTGTCAGCACAACGATGACGGTGTCGTCAGACGGGCGCATCTTGGGCTTGCACTCAGACACGTGAGAGCGTGCACTGAAATGCAACGACTGGTGCCTGTCCTTGGGTCGCGTCATCTTGATAATAGTTCAGTCCACCGCTGGAGTCCCTTGGGACTCTCAAGCAGCAGCTTGCCTTTTGCTCTTCGACATTGTGCCAATTCACGATGCTGCTGGTGACGTCTTCTTGGAGAACTATGGGGTCCCCTTTATCCGGCTACCGCCCTACTCTCCAGACCTGCATCCCATCGAGGGCGTGTTCAACGACTGAAAGGTCATCTTTCGGAACCTGGTGTACTTCCACTCGCACTTCCTTGAAGATGGCACTCGTTTGCAGGCCCCGGCGGCAAGCCTCATCACAGGACGACAGATAGTAGGGCAGTTCTCTGGAGTCGAAGAGAAGATTGCCCGCGTTGCTTCCGGGCAGTGCTTCTAAAGCTTTTGATGCCGACCAAAAAGTCATAGCCCGCCAAAAATAGAACCTACACACGACACGCACACCAACATGACCTGTAGATATGACTGACGCAGTAGAGGGTTGCGTCGGGTACCCATGGCCCTGGAGCAGTGAGGGTGGCGACGCACTCTAGCAGTGCTGACAACGAATGTCGTATGGCGTGTCATTCGGGGCAGGAGGAGGACGCCAGAAAGACGCAGTGGACCTATGGGACGCAACAGGTGCCATCTGTGACTTGGCCCAGGGGACGCAACAGGTGCCATCTGTGACTTCGCAAATGGTCCGCCGGGGGTGGTGACCGGAGCCTGCTCATCAATATTAAAAGCATGTTTGTTGCACTCATTTGAAACTGAAAGTCCTGCGGCATCGAAACCTAAGCTTCCCCACAGAAGAAGAGACATTTGAAACCTTTGAGATTGACAAAAGAAGAATTTTGCTCAAGGTTGTTGAATGTCGATGCCGTCGAGATCCGTTGACAGCAACTCTCTGTTTCTCTTTGCTGAAAGTGGCATGAACAGGAACGTATTGCTGATCCCCGAATTTTGTCCAGGGGGACAGAGACAGAGACTGACTGTGAATAAGAGCACTCTATTGGCGTAAAACGACAGTTAAAAGGCATCGAAGCCAATAAAAAGCCCGTATTTGGTGCCAGGACCTTGCATCCAGCAGAACTCACTGTTTGTTGCCGCTTGATCCGATTTTCTTGGCACGCAGCAAGCTGCCCACGCGAGATCTTCAGATTTTCGACTGTCTCCTTGCCAGAAGTGCAGAAAAAAAAAGGAGCTTATGTTGATTTCCAGGCTGTATTGGCTCATGTAAGCTATCAGGAGCACCAAGTCAGTCCCAGGGGCCCATCTGATTGGTGGAGAGAGTCGGTCCGCAAGTCAGTCTCTGTCCACCAGGACAAAGTTCGGGGATCAGCAATATTGCTGACAATGAAAAACTGGCGGTTGTAGAGTGGTTACATTCATTCAACCGCGTACGTGGACCAATGGAAGGGCTAGATATCATGAGATTTTCTTACACAGTCTCATCATGCAGCTGTGCGCACTGGAAACGCACATCAGAATCTCAAGAAGTCTGGAGCAGCTTGTTGACCTCATGAGAAGTCACAGGTCTGGCCCAGAACCCTCTCCATGCCCTCTCCAGGCCTAAGCCAGCGGCCCAAAAATCTCAGGACATCTTATTGTGGGTTGCAATGGCTCTGCGTGACTTCTACAAGACACGTTGATTGGCTTGCAAGATTACTGGCGGTAACTACCAGCCAATCGCTTGATCGTCGCTTGTCGAACAGCCAATCCGACTTGACTTCTATGTTGTGTTGTCAGCTCTGCCTCCCTTCTCTCTGCAACCGCCATTTTTTGGAGGTTAGCAATTGCGCCGCCATTTGAGAGCCCGTTACATCAATTGGGTGACACAGCCGTTGTTTCTTTTGTATGCTGCAAAAGAGACAGGGCTAGGAGCTTGTGACGTAGTTTTGGCCATTTAATGAGCGCTGGAGCGGCAACTGCGCGGTGAGATGCCACGAGGCACGACTCCGAAGTCACTGCCGTACTATGCGTTCTGGCTTACGTTGTACAGGTGGCTGTGTCGATGGACATTCGTGCTCTGGAGCTGTGAGTAGTGGTGCAGGCGGGCACCACACTGGAGGCCGTCGGTTCGCATAGGTGAGCATCACACTGGTGGCCAAGCGCCGCCCGCCGCCGAACGACGAAGTCGCGCGTTATCAGCTGCGACGGGACTACCGCGGTTGCGGCACTGGAAGCCCTTGCGACGAAGAGGCCATGCAAAAGACAACTGCGTCGCCGTCGGGGCCGACGCGCAGCACCTGGGCCGCAGCGATGGTGTATCAACGCGCGCCTCTACCGCCCGCCAAAAGCACGGGCGCCGTGTCGGCGGCGGCTCAATTGGCGGTGTCTTCGTGCATTTGCGTGACGGCGGCCGCCGTGACCCACGCGGGGCGGCCAAGCGGCAACGGGCCTCCCGAGGGTGTAATGCTTGGCACCACATCTGCCGGCAGCGGTGCAGCGCCGCCATCGGAGGCGGCGGGCGACATGACTACCAAGTCTACGGCGGCGCGACAGCAAATTCCTTCGAGGCAGCGGCCTTACGCATCCCCTCCCCCGAACCCGCTCGTCCCGACATCGTTGCCTGCGACGGCGACGGCCTCTTACGACCGTGCGGCCGCTGGCCGGCCCCGCAACCCCGGCAGCCACGGCCTCAGGCTCCAGCGGTTTCCTGGCTGCCACGCTCAATGGCACTGCCACTGACACGCACACGAGCGACAAACCGTAACGCACGAATTTTGAAATGACAAGTCACATGCCACGCAATCAACCTGTCCCATATCGGCATGATTGGTCCACACACCAACTGAGGCCCGGAAATCTCGTGAATTGACGGCTTCAGCGACAAACGCAGGTCACGACACCTGCTGAGGTGCGTCGGGGGGAGCACGGTCAGCTTTCGGCATCCCATTGTCAGCTGTCGGCATCTCGTTGAGGCTTGTCGCGGCCGCGGACCTCGCGTCGCCTTGCCCCAATGGCGGCAATGTGCTGTCTCCCCGAGGAGAACTGACTCAGCGATGAGGGGCCTTAGTCCGATGTGGACGACGATGCTGAAGCTGCCGACCTCGTGGCTGCAGCCTTTAAGAATGGCCTCATTATGAAGCGTGTCATCCTTCGTCTGTATGTCTGAGCGGGGCGCCGCGCTCGACGGCTTCGTCGCGTGGTGGAACGCATAGCCATTGCGGTGAATGGGGCCGCGGCTGCCTGCTACACCCGCGTCGCGGAAGCGGGGTCTGTCGCTGCCGTCACCTGCCCTATTGAGCAGGCCTTCCTATCTCCCGCGTTGCTCGCGCGTGTTGGGGCTCCTGACATTGATAGTCGCTATGCCAGTGGTGTCGCATCATCCAGCAGGTTTGGCCCGAGTTGCTGTCGCGGGGAGCTTTTTGAGTCAGGGTGGGGGGGATGTGGTGTCTGAAAGCCTCCTGGAGCGGAGCAGCCAGAAGAATGGGGCACGCGTCGCGCAACCTGACGACGACGAGAGGCGCCCCTCCCGAGAGCCGCAGCGCACTATGTGCGACTACCTGCGCTCAACACGGCACGCGCGGGCGGCGCCGCGCGGCACCGCCGTGGACGACGCTGTGCTCTTCACGATTGTTCCAGCAGCTGAGCGTCTCCCATTAGCGGCTGCTTCCATGCCATCGCGTTGGTCTTGGCGACGGCTTCAGCATGTGCCTCCCGCCAAGTTCACAACATACCTCGGCTCCTTGGACGAGGCGCCCGAAAAGGCGGCCAAGATCATGCGAAAGAACGGATGATCGCCCCCCAAGTGGAACAGTGACGGCAGCGACGCGTCTGATACGGACACCATTCTTCACGACGGGCACGACCGATCGCTCCGGTCACTTACGGGTCGGTTGGCGCAGCGCGCGGGGGTGGGAACTGTCGTGGAGGCCCTGGTTGAAGCACCGGTGGTGGTGATCGCTGTGAGCAGTGCATTGGGCGAGACCGTAAACTTCCTGAGCCACGTTATAAAACGCATCACGCGTCGAGCGGCTGACCACCGCCGAGCTTCTGACTCTCGAGCCGCGCGCGCCAAGAGATAAGCGGCGATCTGTGGGGGAAACCCCCTCTCCCCTGATGACGCGATCCCCCCGGTATGAGCCGGGGGAGGGGTCGCGAGCACCCACGCAATGCCCCTAGAGGGAGCGGTGTGCGGCGCCCCTTCGGGGCGCCTGCCAGGTGGCTCTCAGGGCCACCCCCGGGTCTGACATCCCCCTTGCCCGAAGGCAGGGGGGGACAGGGCCTGACGCGAACGAGGGGCCACGCGACCCCTCGATCC
>ENA-ORXT01002611-ORXT01002611.1-marine-metagenome-genome-assembly--contig:-NODE-2611-length-21262-cov-8.318952_pt1 | contig 21262 bp, 12 predicted proteins | sample MGYA00237868_ERZ511482 | MGnify/ENA metagenome assembly ERZ511482
AATTTCAATAGAATAACGTCCTGGTGATAAATTACAGTCTTTTAAATTAGCAAAATAATTATCGTTTCCATCATCTTCTGCTCCTGAATTTGGTCTAGTTCCGTCAACAGTACAAACAACATTGGAAGCAACCACAGATTGTGGATCAGCTACAGGCGTTGTTCCTCTTACAATAACCCGACAAATAGTGGTTTGTGTAGGATCATTATTACCATTAAACGCCTGCCAATCAACAAATATATCTCCACCTACGGGTACGTGTTGATTAAATAGCATCCCTGGTCCTTGATTACCTGTAAAGCTCGGTTGCCCATTATCACCAATGAAGGTGACTTGTTGGGCCGTGAGTGGGGTTAAGAAGAACGTAAGGTTAAATAGAAAAAATGTAAGTAAGAAATTTTTCATAAAAACTCTTTTAGGTAATAAAACCAATAAGGCTTTGAGAAAGAAATAATAATTTTTCATATGTTCAATTATTGTATTTTTAGGTAAATCAATAAAAGGATTAGTAATAAGGTTATTAGTATAAAGAAATATTATCTGTTATCGTAGAGATGACAGATGGTATAGTATCGGATGTAAGGATGAACCTTAATTTTCAGAGGGTGTTTGTAATAAAATATTCTTGGTTTACTTTTGTAGTCAAACCAACTTAAACGCAAGTGTAAGGTACACACTTTTGCACTTTTAAAAGAGAACCTATGAGATTTTTTACTCCCATATTTGTCTGTTGTTTTTCATTTTGCAGCATTTTTATATTTAACCCAAACGTTCTTGCACAAAATGAAGTCAATCCAACCAATAGGCAGGTGGTTTTACAGGTGTTTTGGTGGGACTTTCGCAACAATAATTTCTTTAACGATTGGTCTAATTATTTGGTCGAACTCGCTCCCCGATTAAAAGAAATGGGGATAGATGCTGTTTGGATTCCGCCCAACGTTAAAGGGGCTTCTTTGGGTGTCGGTTACAATCCTTTTGACCACTATGATTTGGGCGATAAATACCAAAAAGGCACTACTTTTAACCGTGTGGGCGACAAAGACGAATTGCTGCGTTTAATAGCCGTTTTAAAAGCAAATGGCATTGATGTCATCCAAGATGTGGTGCTCAACCATGTAACAGGAGCAGGCTCTAGAACAGGGAAAGGTGGACAAGATCCCGAAGCAATGGAGGATGGGGAAACCGATAAGTTTAAGAATTTTCGATATGTCTGTTTTGAAACGCCTGAAAGTGATTTTACTGCCGAAAACTACTTAGCAAGAGTGGGGCGTTTTCCTAAAAATTGGCAAAATTTTTACCCAAATAACGACAACGAATGTTGCTCCAATGACTTAAATTCTCCTTGGTGGGGACCCGATGTCAGTTATGAAGAAAATGCGTTTGGTCAGAGCAGCAATGCCACATTTAACCCAGAACAGTCGCCCAATTATATGCGGGATCAAATGCGGGAATGGATGATTTGGTATAAGCAACAAATGGGCTTCGATGGGTACCGATTAGACGCTGTAAAACACTTTCCACCCAGTCTAACAGAAGACGTTCTCTGGAACATACAAAACAATGCTGGTTTTGCCAGTGAGGGCGAAGAACTGTTTGCTGTTGGGGAGTATGTAGGTGGTGGAGCCGATTTGGACAATTGGGCAAATGCGGTTCAAAACCGTGCGGGTACTTTTGATTTTGGACTGCGGGGAGAACTTTATGGTATGGTATATGGTATGGGCGGTTACAATATGGGCAACTTACCAAATGGACAACAGAGCAATAGGTTTAGAACGGTTCCTTTTATCAACAACCACGATACCTTCCGTCCACAATTGGACAATACAGGTAATTATGATGGATGGAATACAGGTAGCGAGCTGGCGCCACATATAGAACCAAACGAAGCCCGACTCTCGGCTGCTTATGCTTTTATTTTTGCCGCAGATGGCGCACCACAGGTCTTTTTTGAGGATTTATTTGACATTGGCTACGACGGCAACCGTTTTTTACATGAACCCACAGACGCTACTGAATTGCCTGTCAGAGACGATTTGTTTAATCTGATTTGGTGTCGTCAACATCTTCGTTTTACCGAAGGAGAATACTTAGTCCGCTGGCAAGCAGATGATTTATTGATCATTGAACGCAGTGCTAGAGCTCTTGTGTGTATGAATGATTCTTGGGATCAATGGCAAGATCCTATTGGAGTTCAAACCAGTTTTCCTGATGGAACCGTATTAAAAGATTATTCGGGTGCTGCAGGTACAGCAGAACGCACGGTTTATGGTGGTGGAAAAGTAGATTTGGCGGTTCCTCCTTGTAATGGATCGGCTAATGCAGGAAGAAGAGGTTACAGCGTTTGGGCACCTGTAGGGATTTCATCAAACTACGAACGCCCTGCTCAGTTTACAGAGCAACAATGGGAAATGTCTGATGATTTGGGAGACAGTTTTCATCTTTCGTTGCAACAGGGAGGCGCACTTCCGCCCTACACTACCGAATGTCGTCAAGCGGGTAAAATTTATAGCAACGACACCGATACCATTTCTATAAAAGTGTTTCCAACAGATAGTACCCAACAATTGGTTGTTCAACTGTTGGACGATAACTGCATGCCTTTGGATAGTTTGATTGGGTTTGGTGAAATGGAACTGTTATATGTTCCTCAGACAGCAGGCTGGAAAAGCATTACCATTCGCAATGCCGATACGACCAATGTGGGACAAAGTGGGCTTAAAATCAGGGCAAAATATAAGGCCCCCAAGGTGGTTGATACCAGTGTTTATAAAGAAAAATGTTCTTGTTTGCCGCAGCCTATTCCACCAAATGGAATCAATATGTTGTTTAACCAAAAAGATTTTGTTGTTTCACCCAATCCATCAACAGGTATTTTTAGGCTGGACAATCAAACAAGTACCTCATTGTCAAGTATTAGAGTCTACAATACCATAGGTGAATCGGTACTTTCTGTTTCACCCGACTCACCAATAATAAACTTGAGTGCGTTTCCCGACGGAATTTATTTCTTACATTTGTCTGGTAAAGAAGGCAACATCATAAAAAAACTAATCAAACACTAATCTCTTGAAAACACAAGTTACAGATATTCAGAAAAGATTCTCCAGTTGGTCTTTGTTGAATATCTATACGATCCTTATCGTCTCTTTTTTATGTTGGGTCACCTTTTTTGACTCAAACAATCTGTTCGTATTAAAAGCCATCAATGAAGAGGTAAACGAAACAGAATTACAGAAAGAGTACTATGAAGAAACCATAGAAAGAACCAAACAAGCTCGAAAAGATATTTTGAACAATGCAGCGGCTCAAAGAGACTACGCCATAGAGAACCACTATCGTCAATTCCCCAACTCTGATGTATATGTGCCGAAGGTTAAGAGTAAAAAGTAACGTGCTCTATGTTCACATGTTTTTGTAATACCGATCCACAAACACATATATCATTTAAAGATGAGCTGACTATTAGATGGGAGATGGGAGATGGGAGACTCAATTTCGCTAAAAACCCAAGAGTTTTTAGCGATTTGAATTAATGGGATTCCGTATATTTTCCTCCACTTTGTTCCGAAAAATTACGGAATGAAGACCCTGGTTGTTGATTTTATTTTGAGGTGTGTCTCCTCAAGTATTTTTGAATACAATCATTTCATAGATCTCAATAAAAATAGATATTGTCTAAATAAATAAGCTCGCCTCCTCCATCAAATTTCAGCTGAAACAAATCGGCTAAATCCACAGGAGCAAAGTTAGAAAGCGGAATGTCCAAACTCAACCAGCCATTGGTTGGAACAGGGATGGCATAAGGCGTTTCAACAGGACCTGGGCTGATTAAATAGACATTTAAAGCGGAAGCGTTTTCTGTCCATACATCAATATGTAAAGTGGTAAAGCCCGATATGTCTTGATTGGCTGCCAATTGAATTCCTTGATAATTAAATGTATTATAAACCAATGTATTGTTCCCCTGTATGGCTTGTTCCACTACTGAGGTAGTTTGTCCCCAATCTGGATAAAAATCAGTTCCATCGACATTGGTATAAGCGTCGCTAAAAATAGACAATACTTGTGATTCACTTTGTGTAGGAGTTGGAGCTGCTTCTAAAGAACCGGAACCGCCTCCACCAGTATCTTCTCCTTTATAGAAATAAATGTTGTCTACAAAAACCGTAGGCAGTGCACCAGAAAGAACCATTTGAGCCAAATTATTTTTCCCTGTTAATCCAGTAAAATTAGACAAAGGGACATCAATACTTACCCAGTTTTCTGTTTGAAGTAACGGACTCGTAAAGGTCAATTCGTGAGAAGAATCATCTCCCCCATCGAAAGTGTTATTAGGTCCAAAGTCTACCAATAAAACTTTGAAGTCAGCAGGTAGAGCCGTTGGGTCTGGTGTCCAAATATCCATATGGAAATGGGTCATTTCTGAGACATCAATTGTTTGTGAGACAAACTCAATTCCTACAAAATTCAAATCTGAATAATACAGCACATCATCTCCAGCAACTTGCAATTCTTCTGTTTGTGCAGTAGAGAATTCCCAAAAAGTATTCCAAACATCTACAGGAACATTGTCATAGACATTGCTAAATAAAGAAATAACGCTATCAGCACTAATAGTTGGAACAGGAGCTATTGTTGGAGGTAAAAACTCATTACCCGAAGATTCAACAATTACAGAACCCGATGCCTCTATTCCACCGATGTTTGCTGTAATCAATGAGCTCCCTCCACCTACTACACAGATGGTGCCATCTTCAACAGTGGCTACAGAAGGCACCGAAGAAGAAAACTCATAATAAGCAGGAGCCACATTGACTGTTTGCTGAACACCTAAAGGCAAGGTAAAAGTTTCTGTTAATCCTTCTATCGCAATCTTTTGACCCAAATCAGCATTAACGATTTGTTCTATATTGTTGGCAATACTTGGTCTCGGATCTGTAATGGTTCCCAAGGTTTCAAATTGAACTTCATCAATCCAAAAAGAGTAGCCTCTTCCATTTTCTGGGCTTGCAGCATAAAAGAACATGCCTCTCTCTTGAGTCAACTTACTGGCATCTGGAATAGGAATAATGTATTTGGTCCAGCTGCTATTTACAGCCACATTGTTTATAGAAACAACATACTCAGATTCTTCAAAATCATTTCCAAAACCAATCACATCAACATTTGCTGGTTGCGAGGCTCTAGCCCAAAAAGTTAAGGCATCAAAAGAAGTAAGGTCTCTACCAACTCCTGTAAAATAAGATCCTCCTGCATAACCTCCATCGGGTAACCCAGCATCTGGAACGTCAATTCTCATCGAAGCAGCTCCTTCGTAGGTAATATCTGTATCTATATCAAAAGCATCTACTTTTGAGTCGCCAAATGCCGCATAATCAAGTCCTCCACTAAAACCATCTATAAATACTTCGCCATTTACAGGATAAGTAGCCAGTTCTAAGTCTTCAATATTATCACGCCTACAACTGAAAAACACCATTAAACCTATTAAGGTAAAAAGAGTGGTATTCGTATATATATTATTTATGAATTTCATTTTTACATTATTTTTTAAATTATTATTATTGGAAGTTGGAAGACTAATTTTTCATCAAAAATCAACGATCAACGATCAACCATCAACGATCAATTATCAACTATCAACTATAACTACCGTCCAATATTGAATTGAAAATACGTTCCTACTTCCCATTCTTGTCCATTGTCAAAACCAGGTGCATCCTCTACACAAATAATTTCACCATTGGGAGCCAAAGCAGTTGTAGGACAATATCTTGGCGAGTATTGATTGAGCGAACGCCAAGTGTAGCGAACACCCATTCTGGTATTTGGTAAAGCAAACCATTCTGCTTTTCCAACGCTTGTCGATAAATCCAACGCCAATTGTAGCGGGAAAGTCAGGTTAAAATCACGGTGATAATCAAAAGGTCCCCAATCGTTTACTTTTACAATAGAAGCCAACTTAACTTTTTTATAAACCAGTCTAAGGTCACCACCGTATCTTTGGAGGATTCGGTCATCGCTGCCATTGGCTTGTACTTTTCCAGCATATAAATTAGCTATTATTCCAAGTTCTGGATTTATTTTAGAGACCATACGAACGTTGACATCCCATAAATCTTCGGCAGGAGGTGCACCTGGAAAAGCAAAGATGGTCCGACCATCGGCAAAGATTCCAATAGCGGCATCTTGAGTAGTTGGCAAGTGACGATAAACAAAACTTGCACTCATGGCAAAAGGAGCATCCTCTGCACGATCATTGTCCCATTGATACATCCAAGTACCCGGAGTTGGATCAAAAGTAATGAGTAACTCTCCAGCAACGGTTTCTCTATTTCCTCTAACAGCAAACGGATCATCTAAAATATTTCTTGGTCTTCCTGGAGCATCAACCGTAAAAGGAATGGGACCAACCAATGGTTTTTGCCATAAGAAGTTTGGTGCAATTTCTACGTTTCCAAAGAGCATAGTAAAACCACTTAATACATTGTACTGATTACCGCTTCCGCTGTCTTTTAATCTCCAGCCAGTTAAGGTTTGCGTATAGTCGGCACCTCCATTGGCTACCAAGCCCATAGCCGCAGCCTGTCCATACCATCTGAATCTTCCCTTAAAAAAGCTCAGTTTAATTTTACCACCCCAAGTATCCTCATCGTTGATTACATCTTGATAAACTGTTTTATCAGTAGGATCGGTATTCATCAATTGAAACGATCTTCCGACCAAAGGTTGACCACCCCAAATACCACCAAGAGCGAAACTAATAGGACCAAACTTTCTTTCGACAGCCAAAGTAACTCTTCTGGTTAAAGGAACAGGAATGGCAAAAGAACTAACAGTATTGCCTTGCTCATCTAAATCTTCATGGTAAATACCTGTCACATTAAATCCAGCCAATTTTTTACTGTATTTAAACAATACAGCAGGATTGGCACCCCACCACAACTCAGGTCCAGCAGCAATTTTTAATCCATCTAATTTTCGCTTACCAGCAAATTCAAAACCAAAAGGTGCATTACCATTATAAATATCTATGTTGGGACCATAATTGGCCTCTGGATACAAACCAAACAAATCGCCTTCGTATCCCCAATGGTAATGACCTGTTCTATAAAACCCATTGATGTCAAAATTTTTATCGTTCCATTGGAACTCCCCTTGGTACACTTGTACCCTATTGATGTCTCCCAACTGCAAATCACCATCTGGGGTTTGTATGGCACGAGATCGCCCTCGATTTTCATAAAATATTTCATTGATTGGATTCTCCGCTACGTTGCCCAATATGTTAAAAGTAACACTGGCACGAACGCTCTCAGAAGGTTTTGCCTCTACCCCAATATAGTAAGACTGCATATGGTCGAAACCCAATTCATTTGGATAATTTTGTGCATTGGGAATTGCTTCTTTGGGCGTAGAAATCAATTCGCCTCCTGTATAATAAGTAGTCAAATCAGCTCTTACATGACTGACTCTGACTTTTTTCAATTCTTCACCCAACAAAACCGCTTTGTCTCCTCTTGCTCTAGTAACGGCATCCATCAATTGAATATTGGCAAAATGTTGTTCGATAGACGACAAAGAGATACCAGAAGCATAAGGATTTAACAAATGAGCTTCTTTTAGAGTATAATAAGCTGCACGAGGATAAAGGGAATACAAACCACGCTGATTGGTGGGTCCTTTGGCACAAATCCCAAACCACTCCTCGTTCATATTGTCTTGACCTGCTTCGTAATCTCTAGGGTAACCTCCATTGCTCCAAGAAGCATTGTTGTCGTGTACATCCAAGAACTCCGTTTGACCATATTTCCACCAGCCATCACTAAACTGAAAAGTAAACCCTCCTAAAGAGTTGCCTGTTTTACCCAAACCAGCTGCATTTTCGTAAATTTCTTTCCAATTGCCCACCATATAATAGGCTTGAGACATTTGGTCTTCTTGGTTGTCAATGGCATTAAAAGCATCTGCGCCGAATTCAGTAAACATAATGGGTTTGTTAAACTCATCTTTTACCCTTTGAAAAGCATCGCCAAAAGAAACCCCTCTATACATATTGGTTCCCAGAATATCTACGTCTTTACATTCTTCGGCTATAATATCCAAAAAGAGCAAATCACCATTACACATAGCAACTGGGTGCGATGAGTCAATGTCTTTCATTGCCACAGCCGCTGTATTAAACAGCTTGTACATCGAACGTGCACGCTTGGTTGACTTTCTATCTTCGATTGGAATGTCTTCTGTTTCGGCACCATCCCAAAACAACCCATAATTGTTTTCATTACCCAATAAATACATCAGTAATCCAGGGGTGTTTTTATATTCTTTTGCCAAAGCCTTAACCTCCGATAATAAAAACTTCCTTGTTGCAGCATCGGAATACTCTGTATTTGGAATCCAAGCACCTTCTATGGTCAAACCATATCGCCCAAAAGAGTGGTTGAGCATCGTATAAATGCCGTATTTTTCATAAATATATTGAATCCATTTGGCTGGCACACCAGAATATTGACGAATGACATTGACGCCCATATTTTGTAAAAGCAGCATTTCTGCATCCAAAGCAGATTTAATAATGTCATCGGGTTGTTTCCATAAGCTGTAGGTAAAATTGGTTCCAATAGGATAATAGTCCCAATTCATACCATTGATCATAAAAGCGTTTCCGTTTACCATCAATTTCATACCATCTTTGTTCTGCTCAATTTTAATGTCATCGGCTTGCGCAAAGAGTGTAACAGTGGTTAAACTAAAGAAAAGCACCAACAAAATGCTTTGAATATTTACATAAAATTTGGTCCAGGGTTTTATCATAGTCTTATATTTTTATCGTACTAGAGATTGTTTAATGAAACGTGAATTGGAGTGTAAGTAGTCTGACAAAAATAACTTAACAATTCTCTGTCATTCTTTTGGTGACTTAATTGTTGTGATTTTTCCACGTAGCTAAGGCTATGCGGTAAAATAACGCCTCATAAGGCACTCAAAATAATTGGCAGTTAATTGTCAACTTATTTTTGTCAGACTACTTAATAATCGCTTAACAAATACAAACAATCTTATTTTTAAAATGCTAATATAGTAAGCTTAACTCTAATTGTCAATTAAACACTAAGCTTTTTTAGGTATTTGAATCTAAGGTGATAAAATAGCGTTAGAAAGCAGCATATTTTTACTCTAAGCTATTTAAGCAGATAAAGCATCATACACCAAGCACCATACACCAAGCACCGTAAACCGTACATCGTAAACCGTAAACCGTAAACCGTAAACCGTAAACCGTAAACCCTAATCAATAAGTTCTCTCGCTTTCGCCACTTCCGTTACAGGGAGTTTACATACCTTATTTTGGCAAACATAGATGGTTGTTTGATCGGGTATTAGTTTGTTTTCCAGCAATGCCAAAGAGCCTTCTTTTTCACCACCTAAGAACAACACATTGGGCATATATGACTGGTCTAATTCCTTTCTTATGTCTTGTGCATTTTTACCCAAAATAGCTACTTCGTAAGGGGCATTGATTGAGTAATAAAGCAGCATTGCCCAGTTGGAGTAAAATGGGCCGCTGGCAATGACATCTGCTTTAACGTTGTTGAGCATCGTCTTGGCTTTTGCAGTGTAGTCTTTGTTGTAGGTGAGTGTTCCTAAATTAAACAATCCTCTGGCAATGGCTGAGTTTGAGGAAGGAATAACATTATCGGCAATCTCCATTTTACGGGCAACCAATGGATCGTCTAAGTCCGAAGTATAGAAGAACATACCGCTTTTTTCATCGTAAAAATGGATAATGACGTATTGCATCAAACCGTCTGCTTTGTCCAACCACATTTCATCAAAAGAAATTTGATACATTGCTACGAAGGCGTCAATCAATAGCGCATAATCGTCTAAAAAAGCATTGATACTGGCTTTACCATTTTTATAATTACGGGTCAATCTAAAATCGTTTTGAACGACTTTATCAAGTAAAAAACCTGCATTTTTTTCAGCAGTTTCTAGAAAAGTTTTATCGCCAAAAACCCGATAGGCATCTATATATCCTTTGAGCATTAAGGCATTCCAAGAAGTCAATATCTTATCGTCCAATCCAGGGCGAATTCTGGTGTCTCGGACCTTCATTAATTTTTGTTTTCCACCATCAATAAGTTGATCCAAATCACTAATATTTAAATCGTGTCGTTTGGCTATTTTCTCTTTTTCATTGGTCCGATAAAGGATGTTTTTATGTTCCCACTCATTGGCTTTGTTCACCGAATAATAGTCTTTAAACGCCTTAGATTGTTCACCCAATAAGCTGTCAATTTCAGATTGTTCCCACACATAAAACTTCCCTTCTACCCCTTCGCTATCGGCATCTAAAGAAGAATAAAACCCATGTTCCGGCGATGTCATTTCTCTTTTGACATATTCAAGCGTTTCATAAACGACTTCTTTATACAAAGGATTTTTACTCAACTGATAGGCTTCACTGTACAAACTGATCAATTGTCCGTTGTCGTAGAGCATTTTTTCAAAGTGTGGGACTTTCCAAACGGCATCGGTTGAATAGCGGGCAAAGCCTCCGCCCAAATGATCATAAATTCCACCAAACGCCATATTGTCTAAGGTTGAATAGACGGCATCAAGTGATTTTTGGTTTTCGGTTAAATGATGATAACGCAATAAATACAACCAATTAGACGGCATTGGAAACTTGGGCGCACCTTGACGACCACCCAATCTAAAGTCAATTTTACCCACCCAATTGTCAAACATCTGGTCTAAGTCGCTGGCTAAAAATTCTGGTTTTAAGGGATTGAGACTTACTTGTTCCATCGATTGAATGCCCTCTGCAATTTGAGCGGCATTCGTTTCGAGCGAAGCGGCATCTTCTTTTTTGGTGTTGATAAAATACTCCAACACCTGTACCCAACGATCCTTCGGATAATAGGTTCCAGCATAAAAAGGCCTACCATCTGCCAAAGCAATCGCATTTAAGGGCCAACCGCCCCTTTGATTGATGAGGTGACAAGCATCCATATAAATCTGATCAATATCGGGACGCTCCTCTCGGTCAACTTTAATAGAGACAAAGTGTTCATTCATCACAGCGGCAACAGTAGAATCTTCAAAAGATTCGTGTTCCATCACATGGCACCAATGACAAGCTGCATAGCCCACACTAATAATGAGCATTTTGTTTTCGTCCTTTGCTTTTTGCAAAGCTTCATCGCCCCAAGGATACCAATTTACAGGATTGTGGGCGTGTTGCAGTAAATAAGGGCTGCTCTCGTTAATGAGCGCATTGGTATGTTTGTGGTTTTGTTTGTCGGACATATCGCTTTGATTTTGCGCATGTTGGGCATTACATCCCAACAATACTAAATAGGCAAAAAAGAGGGAAAAGTAAACAGGTTTATGGAATATCATAATAGCTTGTTCTAAGTTTAACAGAATACAAATATTACATGTTTTTTTTGTAATCGAAAAGAAGTCTGTAAATTCGGTCATTCTAACTGGACACTTTACTAAAGCTTGACAATGCTCCTTTTCTGATTTGTCGAGTACCGTAACTTGTAAAGTGTTTAGTAGACGTAAGTGTTAGGGCATAATTAACCTATACATATAATTCGGCCACCCGTTGAGGTTTAAAATTGCACTTCCACTTACATTCTGTTTTTAAGTTATCTATAAAAATTGCCCATTTTTAAAATTACGAATTGAGTCATAAGCGATTAAAAATATTGTACGGCATACAGGCCACAGGTCAGGGTCATTTTACCAGAGCCAAAGAGATTATTCCTGTTTTACGAGAGTATGTTGATTTAAAAATCATGATAAGTGGTCCAACAGATCCGAGACTATTGGGACATCCCATAGATTTTCAGAAAAAAGGATTTGGCTATGTTTTTGGTAAAAGAGGTGGAATTGATTATATCAGAAGCCTTCCCAAATTGGGCTTCGTTCAGTTTGTAAAAGATGTATTGGATTTTCCAATTGAAGAATTTGACTTGGTCATCAACGACTTTGAACCAGTATCTGCTTGGGCAGCAAAAAGAAAGAAAGTCCCGCTGGTGTCTTTGGGTCATCAATGGGCAGTAACGGCAAAGGGAGCACCTCATTTGAAGCAGCGTTGGAGACCTGGCAACCTACTGATTAAGTGGTTGATTCCAGCGGCTTTGAATTATGGTTTTCACTATCAAGCCTATAATGAAAATATTTTCACTCCGATTATAAAATCGAGTATTCGTGCATTGAGTCCACAAAACGATGGGCATTATTTGGTGTATTTGCCTGCATACTCTCCCGAAATCATCCAAGAAATTTTATCGAATTTTCCAGAAAAAGACTGGTATGTTTTCTCTAAATTTAACGAGAAAAAATCCATAAACGGCAATGTACATTTGTTTCCTTTTGGTGGAACTGCTTTTGTAGAAAGCCTTGCTAATTGCGAGGGTTTCCTTTGTGGTGCTGGGTTTCAGGCAACTTCCGAAGCGCTCTTTTTAAGAAAGAAACTACTGACTATTCCAATGAAAGGACAGTATGAGCAGAGTTGCAATGCCTATGCTTTGGAACAAATGGGTATCCCTTTTATACCAGAGTTATCAGAAACACATTTACCAGAAATAAAAGATTGGATCGACAATTGTGCGCCTGTTGTGGTAGATTACAAAGAAAATATAAGAACCATTGTAGAGAAGATACTTTCGGATGTACAGGCGAAAGGATTGATTTTATCAGAGACAAAAAAAATCCCCCATTCTAAATAAGAATGGAGGATTTATATATCGTTAAGTCAATCGAAATGATTACATTTCAGTTGCTTTCTTCTTTTTTGTGCAAGAAGAACTTTTCTTAGTACAAGTACCTTTTTTAGCAGCTCCTGGTAAAACAGCAGCATCACTAGAAGAAGCTTCTTTTTCAATTACTTCACCTTCTACAAGAATAGATGGTACTGCCTCACCTTCAACAGCTTCTGTAAGCATTACTTTACCACTAGCACCACAAGTAACTGTTTTGGTTACATTACCACTTTTTCCACACTTAGCAAATGTAGTTACGTTACCCGTTTCACCACATACTTTAGTCGCATATTTGTTACCAGAAGTAGCACAAGAAGAAACCTCGTAACCTTCAGTAGCAACCATTTTCACATCACCTTCTTGAGCAGAAGCTTGTTGTGTTTTAGAACATGCTGATTTAGATTTAGCGCATTTTTTAGCGCAAGATTTTTTGGCATCTGTAGTTGTTGTAGCATCTTGAGCTACGACTGAACCTGTTGCAAAGAATGCAAATGCTGCCAAAAAGACAAATAATTTTTTCATGGGAAATTATATTTTAAATGTTAAAATGTATTATATTAATATTTACGAGAAAACCTTTCATATAGTTTAACCATAATTATATAAAAAGGTTTAAGAATTACAACCAAAGATACTGCACATATTTAAAAAAAAATGTCCGCTAGAAATTAGTTTAGAAGAATTTAACCTTTTATTCTATTTTTTTTCTTTTCTTTGGTCTTAAACCAATGGGAATTTTGATACGGTATCATAATCTAAATAAAGATCTTAATGAGCAAATCAAAAATTTGGTACTTTGAAAATTTTAATATTTTTGAGGGATTTTCACAAGAACAGTTGTTGGAAATCGCTAATCAAACTGCAATGAAGTCCGTTTCTAAGGGAGAATACATCTATTTTCTCAATGAAATGTCTGACAAGATTTATCTACTTAAAGAAGGTAGTATAAAAATTGGTACTTACACCGATGATGGAAGAGAGGTTGTAAAGGCGGAATTGCGTCAAGGAGAACTTTTTGGTGAAATGGCTTTGACCGACGAAGGAATTCGTCAGGACTTTGCACAGGCGTTGGAGAAAGTAAAATACTGTATTTTCGATTTGGCAATGATTGATAAAATGGTGGAAACCAACCCAAAACTAAGCCTTAAAATCACTAAAATCGTCGGCTTCCGCCTAAGAAAAGTGGAAAACAAATTGGCTGATTTGGTTTTTAAAGATGCTCGAACCAGAATCGTTGACTTTTTAAAGGATCAAGCCAGTCAATATGGAAAACCCATTGGTACGGAAACACTTATATGGAATAAATTGACACACAAAGACATCGCCAGTCTAACGGCTACTTCTCGTCAAACAGTGACCACCATCTTAAATGATCTAAGAACAAAGAATATGATTTATTTTGACCGTAAACGAATATTGATTCGAGACTTGGAGAACTTGGTTTGAGGAGTTGGGAGTTTTGTTGATGTCTAAGGTGAATTAAATTTTAGAAAACATTTATAGAAAAACACAAATAGAGTGGCTTAAAGCCATCGTTGTTGCATTGCTTATTGTTTGGGGTACTAGGACATGCTTATTGGATGTATTTGTAATACCAAGCTCGTCTATGCACCCTACCTTAGTAGAAGGCGATTACATTTTGATGAACAAGTGGAAGTACGGTCCTAGAATGCCTTTTACGCCCTTGGCTTGGCCATTCTCTAATACTTGGCCAGGAAGTCAGAAAAAAGCCTATTCAGAGTCCATACAATTGGATTATCACCGCCTCCCTGGATGGTCTGTTATTCAACAGAACGACATCCTTGTTTTCAATTATCCATTTGGCGACGAACCCATTGATCGCAAGCAACATTTTGTCAAACGCTGTGTAGGCGTTGCTGGTGATACCCTACAAATTGTTAACGGCAATTTACTGGTCAATGGAGATGAATCTCAACATTCGCCAAGCTTATTATTTGACTACAATTTAATTACACAAGATAAAAAGTTGGATAAAAGTTGGATGAAAGAATGGAATATTTCTGAAGGTGGTCAGCGAACGGTAAAAGGTCATTATCGCTTTGCACTTACTACCGAAAAAGCCGATAGTATGGCACAGCAATCCTATATAAAAAGAATAGAACGTTCTATTCAGCCCAAGGGAATTGTTTCTGCTAAAACACAACAGGTATTTCCTTCAGACAATCGATTTTTCCCTTGGAATGTCGATAATTTTGGTCCATTGATGGTTCCTCAAAAAGGTCAGAAAGTCATACTGACTCCTCAGAATTGGTTGCTCTATAAAAATATTTTAGAAAAATTTGAAGGAAAAACATTGCGTACATTCAAAGAAGATTATTACATAGATGACCAACTTGTTAAAAGTTATACGTTTGACAACAACTATTATTTTGTAATGGGCGACAACCGCCATCACTCTGTCGATTCTCGCTACTGGGGATTTTTACCTGAAAACCACATTGTTGGTAAAGCCGACATTCTTTGTTTTTCTGTTCAACCCCATTTAAAATGGTTTCACAAAGGTGGCATTCGATGGGATAGGCTGTTTGACAAAATTCGTTAATACTGCTGGGCAATTTGGTCGGCACATCGCATACCGTCGATACATGCCGAGACGATTCCACCAGCATAGCCAGCGCCCTCTCCACAGGGATACAATCCTTTTATCTGCGGATGCATAAGCGTTGTAGAATCACGAGGAATTTTCAAAGGAGAAGACGTTCTTGACTCCACTCCAACAACGATTGCCTCGTTGGTATAGTATCCCTTCATTTTTTTACCAAAAGCCTTAAAAGCACTGCGCAAATGATGGTTAAAGGCAGCGGGCAAAACCTCATCCATCGCAACCGACTGAACTCCAGGATAATAAGAACATTTGGGCAAATTATTAGAGACTTTTCCCTCTACAAAATCAACCAAACGTTGTGCTGGAGCCGTTTGGGTTTTTCCACCCATTAACCAAGCTTGTTGCTCCACAGCAGACTGAAAGTACATACCTGCCAACGCACCATGTTTTTCATAAGGCTTTAAATCTTCGACTTTTACTTCTACCACCATACCAGAATTGGCGTAAGGGTTGTTTCTACGAGAAGGCGACCAGCCATTGGTGACTATTTCGCCAGGATTAGTAGCACAAGGAGCAATGATTCCACCAGGACACATACAAAAAGAATAAGTCCCCCTTTGCGTGGAGTATTGCTTCGTTCCTGTTTGCTGATGAACCAGTCTATAAGAAGCAGGAGGCAGGTAAGGCCCTCTGTCTGAGCAGTGATATTGGATCTGATCAATGAGGCTCTGAGGGTGTTCTACACGTACACCAATGGCAAAAGCCTTGTTTTCTAACAAAAATTTATTTTCGTAGAACCAACGATAAATGTCTCTGGCTGAGTGACCTGTGGCCAATATAAGATGATTTGTTGCTATTTTAACACCTTTGTCGGCTAAAACTCCCTTTATTTGTTGGTTTTCGACCATAAAATCGACTACTTTTGTGCCAAAATTTATCGCTCCCCCAGCTTCCAAAATTGATTGTCTAATTTGAGTTATAACAGATGGTAATTTATTAGTGCCTATATGCGGATGTGCATCAATCAAAATATCCTTGTGAGCACCATGAGCGACCAACCACTCAAGGACTTTCATTGTATCCCCTCTTTTTTTTGAACGTGTATAAAGTTTGCCATCCGAATAAGTACCTGCTCCACCTTCTCCAAAACAATAATTGGAATCTGGATTGACAATGTGCTCTTTGTTTAGACGAGCAATGTCCCTTCGTCTAGCTCGAACGTCTTTGCCTCGCTCTAAAATAAGTGGGCAAAAGCCCAATTCGATAAGACGAAGAGCAGCAAACAAACCAGCTGGACCTGCACCAATAATTGGAATAACTGGCGCATTTTCAACGTTTTGTATGGGGAAAGCCGGTAAATCAGCAACCAAAGGAAGCTCATTTACGTAAACCTCTAAAGTTAGGGTGTAGTGCGCCCTCTTGGAACGAGCATCAATTGAGCGTTTTATTATTTGATAACCACTTAGCTCTTTTTTGTTTATAGAAAGTTTTTGAACGATGGCGCTTTTTATTTCAGCCTCATTCTGAAGTTGTTCGGGAAACAGTTTTATTTGAGTAGTTATTAACATTTATGCTGCTTAGGTGTGATTTTAAGTTTTTGGCATTTCATTTGTATAGAAATAGATGAAACTGCTACTTTTTATCGCCAAAGTTATGAAGGTTGCGCTAATTGTACATCTTATTTTTTAACGACCTATGGAAACCATGGTGCCATTTGTTAACTTGAATACATACGTAATCCTTTTATTAACAGGGATTTACTACCATATTCAGCTTAATTTTAAATGGATAATTTAATTGAAAGCATTGCTTCAATGGAACACATGCAAGTCTTTGTAAGGCAATTGATTGTGTTTTTTTAAAAAAAATGCTGTATAATATATTTGATTTTTGAATAAAAAAGTGATTTAACGAAGGCTAAACGTTAGCTTATGAAAGATAAATTCTACCAAAAAAATATTTTTTTCAGTTCGATATTAAGTATTCTTTTTGTGATATTGTTGTTACCTACTAATACTCAGGCGCAACAGGATGCAATGTATACCCAATATATGTTCAACTCCCTTATGTATAATCCTGCTTATGCAGGTACGGTTGATGCAATAAGTGTTACAGCCATCCATCGAGAACAATGGATTGGATTCTTGGGAAGACCTCAAACAAGTACGATTCACGTACATGGTCCTAGACGAGAAAAATTTGGATTGGGTCTGGCTTTACAGCGAGATAAAATAGGCGTACATGAGCGATATGAACTACAAGGTATTTACTCTTATAAATTTTATGTAACGCCAAAATCTAAGATATCAGTTGGACTTAGTGCCAATGCTATCTATCAAATGTCGGACTATAAAGACATTGATCCTACTGGAACGGATGCTGTTTTTGCTGAAAACAGTACAGAGTTGTTGCCCAACTTTGGATTTGGTATTTACTATTATTCCAACAAACACTATTTGGGCTTCTCTATTCCTAGGCTTATTACCAATAATTATTCCAGTACACTTTTAAGTGGTAGACAATATAGACATTTTTATGTAGCTGGAGGCTTGGTATTGCCTTTAGACCCCAAAGGAGATTTAAAGTTGAAACCTTCGGCTTTGGCAAAGGTTGTTGGTGCCAATGCACCACCTCAACTTGATGTCAGCCTACAACTCTTTATTAAAAACATATTTTGGGTAGGAACCTCATACCGAACAGGGGATTCACTTGACTTTATGACCGGATTCTTTTTAGGAAGAAACCTACGCATAGGTTACGCTTTTGATTGGATCAATACAGATATCCAAGAACAAACAGATCTTAATTCTCACGAAATAATGCTTGGGCTTGATTTTTCGACAAACAATCAGAAGATTATTACCCCACGTTATTTCTAAAATTAATTTCTAGAAATACCATCCCCAAAAAATACAGTGCTGACAATCAAAAAGCATTTTGAAAAAAGTACTGATAGATGAAAATGTATTATGGATAAATTTGATTATATATCTTTTAAGTTGGATTTTTTTAAGCTGAATTCTTTGGTAAAAAACGGTTTTCTGCTTTCTGCTTTCCTATTGTTTACCATGTTGTTTCAACAAACAATATTGGCTAAGACAGTCCTTTCAACAAACCCTGTTTTAGGTGATGCAGACCTCTCTTTAGACTTAATTACCGACTTTTATAATGGCTCAACAGATACTATTGTTGTTGTTGTTTTACTTAATAATGAAGGACCAGAAGATGGTGAGAACATTTTAATTCAAATAGATTTACCTTCTAGTTTGAGCATCGTTTCCAATTTTATTCAGTCAGGTGATTTTGATGAGACCACCAGTCAATGGACCTTGGAAAACATAGTGCCAAATACTACTTTCCAGATGGAAATATTAATGGTTGGTGACTTAACGACTCCACAAACACTGGAATTTTATGCCGAGATAATCAGTACCGATAGCGATGACTTAGATTCGACGCCGGGCAATGGTGTAGAAATTGAAGACGACATTATAACGACTTCTATTGAAATAGAAGGTCAGAGTACTGCTGCACAATTGATTTCTGGTTTTGCTTGGCACGATATCAATGGAAATGGTATTCAAAACCCTGGAGAACCAGGTATTGAAGGAATAGGAATCCGATTGATTAACGAAGCTGAAAGTGTAATTGCTGAAACATTTACTGCCATTGATGGAACTTACAGTTTTCTGGACATTCCTGCTGGAACGTATGCCTTAATTATGGTTCCCACTGAAGAGGCTGTTGTATTAACGACGCCCAATAGTGGTGAAGACGATACTATTGACAGCGATGTTTTACCACAAGACAATACTTCTGAATTCTTTGAATTGGGAGTCGATCAAGAAATAGTTATAGATGCAGGATTTTACATTCCTGTAGAATTATCGGGAGTTGTTTGGTCTGATTTGAATGGCGATGGCATATTTGACGAGATAGAATCAGGTATAGAAAATGTACTGATTACTTTTACATCTTTCAATACTCCTTCTCTACAAACCGCAACCGATTCTTTGGGCATGTTTGCTTTCACAGGTTTGCCTCCAGGCGATTATTCAGTTAGCTTACCTAGTCTACCAGAAAGTATTGGCATTACCACTACTGATCTTTACGTACTACCAACAATGTCGCAGACACAAATAACCAATATCGATTTTGGACTGCAACTCCCTATTAACAACCCTCCTTGTTCTGATACTTTGTATACCTGTGTTGATCCAATCAATGCCAATGATTCCATTACTTATGTTCCTTTTGAAATTTGTTTGCCCAATTGTGATCCCGATGGCAATGATGTGGTTATTACCAATATTACGTCTACTTTTAATTGTATTGTAAGTCAAACAGCCGACTTGTGTTTTACGCATACTCCTTTACCAGATTTGACATTAGACAGTGTTTTTGTTGAAATCTGTGATTATTCTCCTTTCGATACTTTATGTTCAACAAGTTTGGTCGTCATTACCATTGAAGAAGGTTGTTCTGGAAATTCGAGTATTGGAGATTTGGTCTGGACTGACGCCAATCAAAATGGTCTTTTCGATAGTGATGAAATGGGGCTTTCGAATGTACTGGTAACAGCAGTCAATCAAGATGGATTGGAGTTTACCAGCATGACCGATGAGAATGGAGTGTACAATATCAATGGGTTGGCTCTGGGACAATATGATGTATCGACCGATATTAGTGCAGTAGAAGGCTTGCTCTTTACAACCCCTTCTATTTATGAAGTCATTTTAGAAGAAACATTTTCAGAAAACACCATAGATTTCGGAATTTTTGTTGCCTTTACCAATGCCCCTGTTCCTTGTTCAGATGAAATTTCGATTTTCTTATCTCCTCTTCAGACCTATGAAGTTTGCGTTCCCATTTGTGATGCAGCAGAATTTGCCAGCATTTCTCAAGTAACCAGTACTTCTGGCTTAGAACCTACCATCTCGCAAGACACTTGCTTGATTTATACCGCCAACGATGCCATTTATGGCGATACACTTGTGGTTGAAATTTGCAATACTGCGGGCGAAGACTTGTGTAACACTGTTACCATTTTCATTCAAACAGTAGAAGAAACAGGACCAATTGCCAATGACGATGAATTTTGTTTGGAAGCCGACGGTACGGTGACGATGGATGTATTGGCAAACGACAGTCATTTGACCAATCTATCCTTTGAGTTGAGTTCAATACTTCAAGGAATTAGTGGAACAGCTTCTATTGTTGATGGTATGTTGATTTATGTTGCCGATGAAGATTTTAGCCAATCAGATGAAATAACCTATATCATTTGTGATGAAGAGGGTACTTGCGACGAGGCGACCGTACAAATACTTGCTTGTCCAGATATTGAATGTGAAGCCAATGCAGGAACACTTATTACTCCTGATAGTCTTATTTATCCAAGTGGTGCCACAACAGAAATGTATGGTGTTGAAGGACAAAACACCGACGAGGGTTACAATTACTTTTATATTTTAACAACAGACATCAATCCAGCCGACAACATCATTTACAACATTGTTGCTGTAAATATGACTGGTGTCTTTAACTTCTCTATGAATGGTTTACCTGACGGCGTTTATCAGGTTCACGGAATGTCTTTTTTAGGAACACAAACTGAATTGATGGATTTGAATTTAACTTCAGGAGAAGCTGTTGTCAATGCCATTAATTTGGGAAATATCTGTGGAGACTTGATTGTACCTGGACATTCGATACTTGTATCAGACGATCAATGTCTGTCTGTAGCAGGAATGTTTGACTTAGGTCCTCAACCCACTTCAATACCTTTGAGTTCTGTGATCATCCCACCAGATATCACTGGTACTGTTTTACCCGATGATTTCCAATTGATTTACATATTGACATTTAACGATACCGATAATACCATTATAGATGCCTCTACACTTGGCTC
>ENA-ORXT01002613-ORXT01002613.1-marine-metagenome-genome-assembly--contig:-NODE-2613-length-21255-cov-5.331051_pt1 | contig 21255 bp, 14 predicted proteins | sample MGYA00237868_ERZ511482 | MGnify/ENA metagenome assembly ERZ511482
TTCCGCGGCGATTACGCTACGCTTCATCGCCGCGGAATCATAGAATTGGACGCTTGAGCGCCCGGATATACTAAAAGCGATTGCCCCCCGCAACTTAACAGCTGAAACTCGCACCTTCCTCACCGCAAGCCCCGTGCCTTTAAATTCGCCACGTACACCGCGATGTTACGCGAATGTCCCGCCAGCGTCTTGGCGAAGTTGTGCAGGCCCGAGTTATCCCCCTTCGCGCACATGTACACGTAATCATGGCTTTCGGGGTTCAGCACGGCCTCGATGGCACTCAGTTCGGGCATGGCGATGGGCCCGGGCGGCAGCCCGTAATTCACGTAAGTATTATAGGGGTGCTCGAACTCGATATGCTTGTTGAGCACGCGGCTGATGCCGAAGGCGCGGGTGGCGAAGACGGCCGTCGGGTCGGACTGCAACTTAATGCCCCGCTTCAATCGGTTGAGGTAGAGCCCGGCGATGCGCGGCTGCTCGGAGCGGGCCAGGCTCTCGCTATGTACGATGCTGGCGAGGGTGTAAGCTTTAGCCGGGGTGAGGTTCTGTTTTTTAGCCTTGGCGAGCCGGTCTTCGTTCCAGTACTTGTTATGCTCCCGCACCATCCGGGCGACAAACTCGCGCGGCGTCGCGTTCCAGTACAGCTCGTAAGTGTTGGGTATGAACAGCGTTTGAAAGGTCTCCTTCGTAAAACCGAGGCTGTCGATGTACGCCTGGTTGTTGAAGAGGGTGACGATGGCGAGGCTGTCGGCCTCCAGGAAGCGGGCGGCCTTGGCCGCGACGTTGGCCGGCTCCCGCTCTACGGTAAGAATAACCTTGACGGTTTCCCGCTCGCCGCCGCGCAGCTTGCGAATCAAGCCCGCGTAGCTGAGGCCCGGCGCAAGCTCGAACCGGCCGGAGCGCATCGGGTCGCGCTTCCAGGCCATCCGCTCGGCCAGGGGATCGAACAAGGCACGGTTGGGTTCGACGCCGAGGCCGGCCAGACTGTCGAGCACCTGCTCGTAGCTCGCACCGGTGGGGATGGTGACCGAAACCGGTCCGTCGCCTTCCGGTACGAGAGGAGCCACCATCACGGCGTAGTAAGCATAGCCGACAACGGCGACAGCGAGCAGAAGCAGCAACAGGAAAATTTTCTTGAACATCAGGTCAGTTGGTTGGTGGGGCGGTCGGACTGGGGTTGGGTGGTACAACGATACTCGGCGCAAAGTTCGGTTATTCCGGGGAAGTAGCTGGTCAGACCGTTGGTTCGTTAGTTTTTTAGTGCGTCAGGCACCAACGGTCTTGCAAACCAACGGTCTAACAAACCAACGACCTAACTACCGCCGCACCCGCGACCCCGCCCACAAAAGCCACAACATCACGTGAAATCGCTATGAAATTACCAACAATTTACGTATTTTTGCAAGCCTAAACAACAACAGAAAACAACAGCTTTATGTCTTACGAAATCACCGGCACCCTCGTTAAAAAGTACGAGACCGAAACGAAGGGCGAATCGTTCCGCGTACGCGACTTCGTGATCAAGGCCAATGACGGCGGCCAGTACGATAACTTCGTCAAATTCCAGACCACCCAGGATCGTACCGCCATCGTGGACGATCTCAACGAAGGCGACGAGATCAAAGTCCACTTCGACCTGCGCGGCCGCCAATGGCAGGAAAAATACTTCACCAACCTCAACGCGTGGCGCGTGGAGAAGGTGAACGCGGGCACCGCGCCAAGCGCACCGGCCGCCGGTGGTGCCGCCGAGAGTTTCAATGATTTCCCCACGGCCTCCACTACGGACGAGCCGACGGCGGAGGCGAGTGATGATCTGCCGTTCTAAACCGGTTACTCCGCCTTTAGGCCGGCCACTTATAAAGCCCCCGCTAACCGTGTTAGCGGGGGCTTTTTTGTATTTTAGCCTAAAGGAGGGGTAACCGGGGAATACTTACCGCGGGGCAATCGCAAGATTGGCTATTTCATCGCTCCGACGTTATGCTCTGCTAGACTCTGTGTAGTCCTCCGTGAGACTCTGTGGGCAAAGAAGCTGCGAAGCAGCATTCTACCTACCGCGCCAAACTCAGGTGCTTCACGCTAAAGAAAAAGATCGCCCCATATCCCAGCGCCAGCAGCCCGTGAAACACCACGAACATCGTATTTTGCAGGTAGAACGCACCGGCCACCGCGAAGAGGAAGTAGAGACATAGTAGCCCCTCCCCCACCGTGATCAGGTTCAGTTTACCGTCGAGGTACTTCTTCGCCGTCAGCTTGTCCTTGATCGTGTTGATGTTGAATTTCGGCGTGCGCACGAACGGCGATTTCTTACCCCGATAGCCCTGTAAAACGGCCACCGTATTGTGCAGCGACAGCCCCATGCTCAAGGCCAGGAACAGGGGGAAAAGCACGGCGAATTTCAGCACCGATTTCAGAAAACTCGTTTCCTTATTCGCCACGCTGTTCACGTTAGCCGTGTAGTAAATACCGATCACCGACAGCAGGCCGCCGAGGAAAATGGCGAAGAAATTCTTGCTGAAACCCAGCTCCACGAGGTCGGAGAAAAGAAACAGAACGGGCACGGAAAACACGCCGCAAAGGAAGACGAACAGGAAGATTGTGCTGCCCAGCAGGTGGGCCGTGGAGTGGACTTTGTGCCAGAAGGTGAGGTCGGAGCGCCACACGTCGGGCAGCATTTTCTTGGCCGTCTCCGCGCCGCCCTTCATCCAGCGGTGCTGCTGGCTTTTAAAGCTGTTCATTTCCACGGGCAGTTCGGCGGGGCTGCCGACGTCGACGAGGAAGTGGATCTTATAACCGGCCAGTTGGCTGCGGATGCTGAGGTCGAGATCTTCGGTCAGCGTATCGGGTTGCCAGCCACCGCCGGCCACGATCGTTTTGGCGCGCCAAACACCGGCCGTGCCGTTGAATTGCAGCAGGTGACCGCCGTTCATGCGGCCCACCTGCTCCACCGTAAAGTGGACGTTGAGTTGCAGTGCCTGCAGCCGCGTAATGATGCTGTAATCTTCGTTGATGTGTTCCCAGCGGGTTTGGACGACGCCCACTTCCGGGTCGGCGAAGTGCGGGATGGTACGCTGGAGAAAGGCGGGATCGGGCACGAAATCCGCGTCGAAAATAGCGATGAACTCCCCCTTGGCGCGGGGCATCGCGTCGCGCAGGGCACCGGCCTTGAAGCCCTCCCGGACCGGCCGGAAGATCTGCTCGATGTTGAACCCTTTCGCCTGGTATTCGGTCACCTTATCAGCGACGATCCGCACGGTTTCGTCATTGCTGTCGTCCAGAATATGAATCTCGAAGCGGTCTTTCGGGTAGTCGAATTTCGTGCAGGCGTCGATCAGCCGCGCGATCACGTACAACTCGTTATAGATCGGCAGCTGGACCGTTACGAAGGGGTAGTATTTCAGGGGCGGGGTCGCGGGTGCTGTGGAATCGGGCGAGAACGTCGTTGGGCCGCCGTCGCCCGCGCCCACCAGCATCGGTTCGCGCGCGTCCACCCGTTTGGGCTCCAGGTCGGCAAAGGATACCGGGTGATCGGTGGGGTTAACGCTTTGTTTGTAATGGTACAGCAGGTTGAACTGCAGCAGGCAGTAGACCGTGATGTAGAGCAGGGAAACCGTGTAAACGGCAAGAACGAAGAGCGCGAGTCCGGTCATACGTCAGATCAGTTTAAAGATGGTCCAGAGAATTTTGTGCCCGGCCAGGAAGGTACCCTTGACGGTACCCGATATCTTGGAAACGCCGATGCGGTTACGATAGCGCACGGGCACTTCCGCGGTTTTAAAGCCCGCCTTGGCGGCCTTTACCTGCATTTCGACGGTCCAACCGAAGTCAGGGTCACACATTTCGAGGGCCGATAATTTATCGTAGCGGATGGCCCGGAAGGGACCGAGGTCCGTAAACTCCGTTTTGTAGATCAGTTTGATCAGCGTCGTGGCCAGCCAGTTGCCGAAGATTTGCTGCGGCTGCATGCTGCCGGGCTCCAGGTCGCCCAGCGCGCGGGAGCCGATCACCATATCGACGCCGTCGTTAAGGATGGGCGCGATGAGCTCCGGCAACTGTTCGGGGTAATCGCTGTGGTCGCCGTCGATGAACACCACGATGTCGGGGTACTCAGCCGGGGGGCGGGCGGCGATGTGGGCCATCCCCTTCAGGCAGGCGGAACCGTACCCCGGCCTGGCCTCGTCCACCACCACGGCACCCGCGTTCCGCGCCACCCGGGCCGTATCATCCTTACTGTTGTTGTTGCACACGATGATGTCGCGCACAATGGCTTTCGGCAACTCATTGACGACGAGTGCGATACTGTCCTGCTCGTTGTAAGCGGGAATAATGACGTCGATGACGGGAGGCCGGCTGGGCAAGTACCTTTGGTTTTCTGGTTAAGGAACGCAAAGATACGGCGGCTGGGTGGGGCAGGGCTGTCGGGAACGGACAGGAGGTAGGAGTTAAGGATTTAGGAATCAGGAGTTGAGCAAGCCTGATTCCTAAACCCCTAAGTAAGCCCCCCGTCCACCCCGATCACCTGCCCGTTCACGTACGAGCTCAGGTCGGAGCCGAGGAAAACGCACACTTTGGCGATCTCCTCCGCCTGGCCAAGCCGCTTGAGCGGGATGCTGGCCAGGTACTTTTCCTTGACGTCTTCGGGCAGCTCGTCGGTCATATCGGTCTGGATGAAGCCGGGGGCGATGACGTTGCAGCGCAGGTTGCGGCTGCCCATCTCCTTGGCCAGCGACTTGCTGAAACCGATGATGCCCGCCTTGGAGGCCGCGTAGTTCGCCTGCCCGGCCTGGCCGGTGACGCCCACGACGGAAGACATGTTGATCACCGAGCCGTTGCCGGATTTCATGAGCGGGCGCAGGGCGTGCTTCGTCAGGTTGAAGATCGACTTGAGGTTGTTGTTCATCACGTCGTCCCACTGGGCTTCACTCATGCGCAGCAGCAGCGTATCGCGGGTGATACCGGCGTTGTTGATCAGGATGGAGATATTACCGAAGTCGGCCGTAACGGCCTTGATCAGTTCGGCCGCCGCCTCGAAACTGCTGGCGTCACTTTGGTACGCCTTGGCCTTATCCTCACCGAGTTCCGCCACCAGGGCCTCGGCCGGTCCGGTGGAGCGGGCGTAGGTGAAAGCAACTGTAGCGCCTTCGGCAACGAATTTACGTACGAGGGCCGCACCAATGCCGCGCGAGCCGCCGGTGATGAGGGCGATTTTTCCGTCTAGTAATCCCATGTTTTGCTGATTTTGGGCCGAAGATAGGGGTTAAGGGACACCGTGCGCATAACTTACTGTTTTTTGACCTGGCGTTTTTGTTCCCACTACACTTAAAAATCCTTTGCATAGCCTTAGCTACGGAAATGGATTTTTAAGTTTGGTGGGGGCAAAACAAGACGGTCAAAAGGTGTAAGTTATGCGCAAGGCGTCCCTAAGCGTTTTCCCGGGCCGTTGGCCTACCTTCGCCCCCATGAAACTTGCCCTCTTCGTTTCCGGCACCGGCTCCAACGCCCGCACCATCATCGACCGTTTTCAGGCCCACCCGGAAGACGGCGTAGAGGTCGCTCTCCTGGTCAGCAACAAGGCCGACGCCGGCGCGCTGCTCATGGCCGCCGAACGCGGTATCCCTACCCTGGTCGTCAAGCGCGATGCCTTCCGCAACACCACGGAACTGCTGGATGATCTGGCGGCCTTCAACGTCGATTTCATCGCCCTGGCCGGTTTTCTCTGGCTCATCCCCGCTTACCTCGTGCGGGCCTTTCCCAAACGGATGCTCAACATCCACCCCGCCCTGCTGCCCGACTACGGCGGCAAAGGGATGTACGGCGCCAACGTCCACCGCGCCGTCAAGGCCAATGGGGAAACCGAAAGCGGCATCACCATCCACTACGTCAACGAGCACTACGACGAGGGCGGAACCGTCTTCCAGGCCGCCGTCCGCCTCGACCCCGATGATACGCCGCAACAGATCGCGGAGCGGGTGCTGCGGCTGGAGCATGGAAATTACTGGCGGGTGATTCGGGCCATTGCCCGGAGCTGAGGTGCCTCTTAAGACGGTTGAGGAATTGCCTTCCGAATGTAAGACGGGCCCCAACGTCTTCCCGTCTTACATTCGGAAGGCAATTCCTCACCCGTTCCATCGGCTCTTCAACACCAGCCATAAAACGGCGATGAGCACCAAGGCAGCCACCCCCCAGACCCACCACCCCAAACCATTCTCCGCCAGCTCCAGCCCCGCATCCGGTCCGTAGTAAACCACCCCCGCCCAGTAATACGGGTGCCCGAACGCCGGGTTGGTCACCTCGCTCCGGTACCGGCCGCCCGCCGCGTTTAACGCGCCCGCCGGGCCGAGGTCGTCCGCCAGCCCGTCATACGTGTGGTTCAGCAAATCCGCCGTCGCCGCGTCGTTGACCGACCAGAGGCTCAGCAGGAGGGCCGGTGCGCCACGCCGCGCGAAACCCCGCGCGAGACTGGCGATGCCCTCGCCGTAAAGCCGCTCCCCCAGCCCCGTTTCGCAGGCACCGATCACCACCAGGTCGGCCGTCAGGCGATGGGCGTTGAGGTCTTTTACCGTATAGCGTGGCGATGCCTGGTCGCGCAGTAAGAAGCTGCCACCCTCCTCCAGGTAAGCGTGGGTACCGAGATGCAGTACGCTGTACGCGTCCGCCCGTTCACGGAAGGCGGCGCGATCGGCGGCGGCGTTAACCAGTGTATCGGTCGGGAAGCGGGCGGCGAGGTGGCGCAGCGTCCGCAGGGTGGCGGGCAACTCCAATCGCTGATCTACCCCGTCATCGAGTCCCAGCCGGGCGACCGGCGCCAGGGCCAGCACCCGCCCGTTTCCCCGCCCGCGTTGCCGCCGCGCCAGGTCGAGTAGCTGGGTGGAGAAGGCGTAATGCAGGTCGTACTTCTCCGCCAGCCACGGCCAGTCGCGGTGAGCCATGTCCGCCGCCGGTGTCTCGGCCAGCAGGGCGCCGAAGGGCAGCAAGTACAGCTCGTCGTCCGGTACGATGATCAGCCGTGCGCCGGGTGGCAGTTGCAGCGGCGCGATCAGCTGTTGGTACAAAGCCAGCGGAGCATCGGGCGATAGCTCGGCGGCCGGTTGCGTGAGGGCGGCGCGGTAGTCGTTCAGAGCGGGTTGCCAACGTTCGGGCGCGGCCAACTCCACCAGGCGGGGCGGCCCATCCGGTGGCCAGACCAGGGCCAGTGTTCGCTTCGCCGAAACGAAGTACTCCACCAAAGTCCGGCCGTCGAGAATGGCCGAAACACGCTCGGGAGGGGGTGGCGGACTGCCGACGCTCGCCGCGGCGTAATCCGGGAAGGCGGCGTAGAGGCTGTCCTGAAAGCGGGTGAATCGCTGACGGATCGCCAGATCATCTTCCGACAACCGCGTTTGCCGGGCGAGTTCGGTCAGCCGTTTACGGGCCGGGGCGGGCAGCTCCGCTTCGGCACGGCCCGCGCTTAATTCGTCGAGCAGCAAACGCGCGCGCGCCTTCTCCATGAAGTAGAAGGCCGCCGCCGGGTCGTTGGCGGCAAGGGCGGTAGCGATCGCTTCCTCGTACAGCCCGCGCGCATCGGCCCGCCAGTAAGTACGGGTGTCTTCCAGTAACTGACGGCGGCGCATCAGGTCCAGCAGTTCATCGGCCCGGCGAAAGGTAGCCAGGGCGTGAGAATAGTGCGCCGGCCGGCCGGCTAACCCGAGGGCGTGGTGGGCTCGCGCTCTGTCGCGCAGGAAAACGAGTAGCGTCGTTTGGTCCGCCGCCCGCGAATCCAGGGCCGGCAGTTCCGCTTCGTCCGCCGGGTCGAAGCCGGGCACCGCTCGTACCAGCGCGCGCTGGGCGTAGATCAGTGCCGAATCCGCCGCGCCCGCCGCCAGGTGGACGGTGGAGAGGTTGTTCAGCACAACGGCCACGGCAAGGTTGGGCTCCGTAGGTTCGTCCCGCCTCCGCTCCAGGGCGAGCGTGCGGGCGTAGGTGAGCCGGGCGAGTTCGGGCCGCCCCGCCCGGCGGTGGGCCATGCCGAGGTTGGTCAGGATGGCGGTCAGGTCTTCGTCGTCGATCTCCCGCGCTACGGCCAGCTGCTCCGCTCGCTCCAGTTCCGTGATTGCCGCGGGGTAGTCCCCCGTTTCGGTCAACGCCCAGCCGAGCAGATTGCGGGTTTCCATCTCTTCGTAGTCGTATTCTTGGTCGGCGAAAAATGCGAGGGCGGTACGCAGGTAGGGCAGTGCGGCGGTCCCGCCTTCGGCGTTGAACTTGCCCAGGTGCATCAACCCGATCTGCTGCCGGACGTACGCGCTGTAGTAATCGCCGTCGTTGAACGGCGCCAGTTCCAAAGCTTTCAAAAAGGCGGATTCAGCGGCGGGGAACGCCCCCGTACTCCCGTACGCCCTCCCGCTCTGGAACCACGCCACCCCCTCTTTGCGGTTGGGCGCGCGGCCCTGCACCAGGGCGAAGTAATCGAGGGCTTTGCGGTACTCCTTCCGCGCGGCGTGGTAGGTGCCGAGGTTGAAGGCGGACAGCAGAACGCCGTCCGCCAGCGTCGCCTCGTTCGCCAGCCGAATGTCCAGCGCGCGGCGGGTAGCCTCGATGGCGCGGCCGGGCAGGTCGTTCCTCCCGGCCAGCAAACCCGCCCGGTGCAAGGCCAGCGATCTGGCGGCGGCGGAATCCTCCGGCAACCCGTCGGCCAGTTGCAGCAGCGAATCGAATACGGATGCGGCGGCCGGGTCGGGCCAGGGGGATTGAGCGGCGAGCGGGATCGGGGTGGCCGGCAGGACGAGCAGGATAACGAAGAAGAGCTTGTTCACACGGGGAAGTTACGACGCGGAGAGGACTGCCCTTAGGAAGGATGAGGAGCTTTGCTTAGAATACCAGACGGGTTGTCACGCTTTCCCGTCTAACATTCGTAGCCTAGCAGGCTTGGATTTCCCGCTAGAACGTCACCCAATTAAATACCTTATACGGCAGCAACCGCCCCCGGTAGCTCAGCGAGCCGCTCGCGCCCTGTGACTCGATGGCCGAAATGATTCGGGTGCGCAGCAGGTATGAACTATGGCTCGGGTACTGGTGCACGTACTGGGCCGCCAGCGCGGTAGCGTAGGGCGTGGCGATCGACGTTCCGCTTTTGCGGCCCAGGTTGTTCGGTACGCCGAAGTAGTGCGGCACGAAGCCCAGCAAGTTCGACCCCGGCGCGGCGTAAAAGTGACTGCCCGTTGCCAGGGGCTCGGCGCGGAAGTTGGTGCGCGGCCAGAGTTGTACGCCCGTCTGGGATGCGGAAAGAAAAAGGATGCTGCGCAGCACGGGCGCGTCGAGCGAAAAGCCGCTGGGGTAATGCTTCGTTTCTTTGACGTCGCGGCGGAAGTTGCCGGCCGAGGTCATGGTCACGACGCCCCGGCTTTGCGCCAGTAAGAAGGCTTCGCGCAGGTTACGGTCGGATTCGCCGTAGAAACCCCAACTGGCGTTGATGATGTCCGCGCCGTTCAGGGCGGCGTAAGCAACGGCGCAGGCGGCGTGGAAAGTGGTACCGACGCCGTCGTGGTCCAGCATCTTGACCGACATGAAGCGGTAGTTGACGGCGGGCGCGTTGAGCTTGAGTTGCTGGGCGATGCGGCTGGCGACGTGGGTTCCGTGAGAGTGATCGTCCACCGGCGCATTGTCTTTGTTGATGAAGTCCCAGCCGATCAGGTCGTCCTTCAGGCAAAAAGGATCGTTCTTACCGTTCGGCGCGGGGTTTTCCCAAAGATAAAGCGGCGCGCGCTTGCCGACCGACTCGGGGTGCTGGAAATAAGTGTCGATGCCCGTATCGAGCACGGCGATGGTCACCGGCCGGTTATTGTTCGCTGCTTTAACGACCATGAAATTAGCCGGTAACTGGTTAAAGGGCGAATTGTTTTTCAGTTGCTCCAGCTCGGGGACGACGTAGTAGTTCGGCTCTACCTCTTCCTGACCGATGGTGGAGGCGATCTTATCGCGGCCGCGCTTGCCCCGCTCTTCGCCGCCGACGTTGGTGATCTCGATGTTGTAGATCTTAAATTCTTCGGAGCAGCCGCACTCACCGATGACCCTGACCTTGTTCTTTCCGAATCTAGCCTTGAGTTTACCCAGGTCTTTAGCGAAATTCGACGCCGCCTTCGTCCCTTGGTAGCGCAGGGTGTACTGCCCCGGCACCCAGGCGGCGTTGCCCGCCCGGCCAACGGGGTAACCCAGCTCGTTAAGTTTCTTTTTATAGGCCCGGTAGATCGGAACGTACTGCCCTTTGATCGGGTCGTTGGCCTGGCTGCTTTGAGCGCACAGCGGGGTCAAGCCTCCGACGAGGAGGCTGAGTAGGAATAAAAACCGCATTTCTCAGTGTTTTAGTGAATGACTAGAATTCGCTTAACAGCCCTTCGGCGCGGGGCCGGAAGGGAGATCTTGTGTCAATGGCTCCGAGTGCCTCGCGCGCCGCTTCCGCCCGGCCGTCGCGCAGCAGAGCGAGGGCGGCATACCAGGTAGCGGCGGGGCCGACGGTAGCGTCGTTCCGCAGCTCGGTGAGCGTCAGGAAGGCCGTTTCCGCCCGGCCGGCGGCCAGCAGACTGATGCCGTAATACAGCCGCGCTTTCGTTTCCGCTTGGGGCGCGGACGCGGGTGCGGTGGATGTTTTGGGGTCGGGCAGGTAAGCCTCGAAGGCGGAGACGGCCGCCGGATATTCTCCCCGGTCGTACGCCAGCAGGGCGGCCGCGAGGCCGGGGTCGAGGGCGAGGCTATCGTCGTCGCCCATCGTTCGCCCACCCAGGTCGTTGGCGTAGGGCGTAAAGGCTTCGGCGTAGAGCGCCTCGGCGTCCGGCCCGAAGTTTTGCCGCCCGACCCACCAGCCGGCGGCCAGCAGCAGGAGCACGGCCGCGGCAATCGCCAACCAGGGGTTGAGGCGGCGCACTTTGGCCTTATTGCCCATTTTCTTTGCCCCCGCGTCCGCGCCCGAAACCTGCTTACCGTAACGCCGTGAAAGCATACCATCAAGCTCGCTCAGCAGTTCGCGCGCCGCCGCCTCGTCACCGAGTTCGGCGCGGCCACGCGCCGCCATGCGGGCGAAATCGTCCACCGGTCCCGCCGGGGATTCTCCGCGGAGCCAGGCTTCCCTTTCCGGATTATCAGAATCGCTCATGCGCCGGTTTTTCAAGGTGATTACGGAGGTTACGACGACCATTCTGGAGGTAGCTTTTTACTTGCTTAAGGTCGTAGCCGGTCAACTCGACCACCTCGGCGTACGATTTGCCGCCGAGGTAGAAGAGCCGGATACATTTGACCTGCCCCTCCGGCAGTTTCGCCAGGGCATCGGGCAAACCATCCAGCCGCGCCTCGCTAAGAGGACGTTCGCCCCCGCCGGATTCCATAACCGTCGGTGAATTTATTTCCCGCGCCCGCTCCCTTTCGCGAATCTGCTTGCGCAGCAGGTCGATACAGTGGTTGCGGCTGGTGTAAAACAGCCAGGCGCGAAAGGTTTCGATGGGCTGATTACAGACCTTGCGCGTTACCTTTTCGAATACGTCCATCGTCGCGTCGCGCGCCGCTTCCCGGTCCTTCAGGTAGTCCATACAAAGACCGATGACCAGGTGGCCGTAGCGCCGGTACAACACACCGAGGGCCTCCCTTTTGTCTTCTTTACAAAAGGCGGCGACCAGTTCCTGATCGGCTGGAGATGTGGGATGTTGTTCTGAAAGGATGGCTGAAGTAGCGTGTGTTCACATGCTAAGTTAAGCAAAGATCGTGGGAGTACCGGCCCAACGTGCGACGGGGTGTGTATAACGAGATCCACGACCGCAGTAAATAAAACCCCACCCCCAGCCCCTCCCCGGTGGGGAGGGGAGACGTGGCCGCAGACCGATCGTGGATTTCGTGATACACACTGCGATGGGTGACGGGGTGACGTAAGGGGGCAAAGTCCCGAACGCAACCTCTCGCACCCGCGCGGAGCGCGAACTAACGATCAAAACCAGAACCCCAGATTAAAGTAAAACTGATCTCCCGCATCCCCCCGCGCGTACGTCAGTTCCAGCGGCCCCAGCGGCGAACTGAAGCCGTACGTCAGCCGCCCGGCGAAGATGTCTTCCTGCTGCACCGAAGACGGCAACCCCTCCACATTGTCGAGCCGCGCGACGCGGCCACCCAACGTAAAGAAGTGGTTGCCCCCGGGGTGAAGGCGGGCAAAAAGCTCCCCCATCAGCAGCCCGTCACCCGACGCCTGCCCCAGTGCCAGGCTGTGAAAAGGCTTGAAATTATTCATCAGGTTGCGGTTGTTGCTGCCCAGGTAATAGCGGAAGGGAAAAGAAGAAGTGCCGATAAAACCACCCGCCATAAGTTCTAAGCCGAGGCTGATCTTTTTGCTGATCGGTTGCAGGGCCGTCACCTCGATGTCGCCGTTGTAAGTCCACTTGTCTTCGCTTTCCACCGGCCGGCCGAGGTTCCATATGGCGCGCGCCTTGGCGTCAATGCTGAAGCCGGCCATCGGGAAGTGGCGGTCGTCGAGCTTATCGAAAAGGAAGTAGGCTTTCGGCACGAGGTAGTTATCATCGCCCAGCCGGTAGAGCGAACTGGCTTCGGTGCCCGCCAACTGGTCGGAGTCGTTCTGGTAATATTTGAGCTCGAGGGCGATGCCGGTCAGCGAGTTGGCCGTCTGGCGGACGTCGAAGTACGCCTCGGCGTTCAGGTCCGTGAACCGGAAGTCCAGTCGCTCGATCTGCAAACCGCTCGGCGTGGCCATCACCTCCGGCAAGTCGATGCCCACCTCGGCGTAGTGCAGGCGGCTGCGCAGACCGAAGGCCGAACCGTTGACGCGGTTCACCCGGAAGTCAAAGCGGTAGCGGAAGCGACTGCCGCCGATCAGGTCAATGTTGGTGGTTGTATTATCGATGACCAGGTCGTTCAGCGTCAGACCGATCAGGATGTTGGCGCGGTACACCTCGTCGTAGTGCAACCCCAACCGCAGCTGCTGACCGAAATCGGGCGACTGCTTGAATTCGAGCACCAGTTTGACCGCGTCTTCTACGTCGTCCGGCCCGGCGATGTTCTCCCAGTGGTAATCCACGTTGGCGTAGCGGCCGGTGGCGAAAAGGGCGACTAGGCCTTCGCGAAAATCCGTCCACGCAATGCGCCCCGGCAGCTCGCCGTCGAAGAAACTGAGTACCTGCCGGCGGCTCAGATCGTTATTGCCGATGATCTCCACGACGGGGGCGTGGAGCGTTTCGGGGATGCTGATGGTGTCGGCCGGCGGCATCTGTTTTTGCAGATCGGCAATGGAGTCGAGGGTGGGCAGCATGGCTTCGGCGGCTTCCCGGCCGGCCCGGACGAGATCTTCGATGGCCTCGAAGCTGAGCTGGGTGTATTCCCCGAGGTCGGGCTTGATGTCGATGTCGGTCAGTTCATACTGCTCGATGTTGCGCCGGGTGGCCTGAAAGAAGGCGATCTGGAGCAGTAACTGGTCGAGTGACTTGATCTGGTCGGCTTTGAAGGGATCCTGCTCGACGGTGATGCCGATGAGGTAGTCCATGCCCTTCGCCTTCACCTCTTCGGCCGGGTAATTGTTCGAAACGCCGCCGTCGGTCATCACGTGCCCGTCGATCTCGTAGGGGCTGATCAGGCCGGGCAGGGCCGCGCTGGCCCGCATCGCGTCGGCGAGTTGGCCCTTCTCCAGCACGATGGCGTCACCCGTTTCGATGTCGGTACCGATGCAGAGAAAAGGCGTGGGCAGCTTCCCGAAATCATCGACTTCGTGCACCCCCGCCGTCCAGTGGCTGAACAGATCGTGGATGCGCTGACCGTCGGACAGCGCGGTGGGCAGCTGGATGGCGAAGTCTTTCAGCGACAGCCCGATCAGGTAATGCTCGGTGTACAGCTTTTCGTAGATCGTCCTGTTTTTACGGCCGATCGCGTCTTGCAACTCGGCCATGATGTCCGTATCGCGCAGCATGGCCTCCAGTTGTTTGCCCGTGTAGCCCGCCGCGTAAAGCCCACCGACGATGGAGCCCATGCTCGTTCCGCCGATGTAATCGACCCGTACGCCCGCCTCCTCCAGCACCTGCAGCGCGCCGATGTGGGCGTATCCCCGCGCGCCGCCGCCGGAGAGGACGAGGCCGACTTTGAGATCTTTTTGCTGGGCGGTCAGCAACTGCGGCAAAACAAGAACGGCAAAAACGAGTAGGCGTAACAACATGCGGGGTATGGCTTTGGCGCAAAGTTAGCGGGTTGGGCGGGGAACGCGGGTGCGGGGGAATGGGGGAGGCGTAGGGAACTCGTCAACCGAGCTGATCCGGACGAGCGAAGCGAGTTCGGATCAGCTCGGCCGACGAGTGACCGGAACTAACCCGCGAATCATAGCCCCTCTCCGCTACGGTGAGGCGCGTTCACCAACGTGCCACCGACCCGCGTTTCAAGTTACACCTCCGAGGAGCTTTTCATTTCCTACGCTTCGCTCCGAAAATGAAAAGACGCCTCGGAGGTGAACTTGGAACGCTGACGACCCGACGATATGAGGCTGGTGGAGCGAGGCTATTTTGATTTCACCTCCGAGGCGTCTTTTGGCCTGACGCAGTCGGCCAAAAGCTCCTCGGAGGTGTGAAACAAAATAGCCGATCCTCAAAATCGCTCACGACTTCCCGTCGGAAAACGTGCAACAACCTCCCTCCCCTCCTTCGTCGGCACCCGCGGCCCCGCCCCTTTATCATCGCCATTATCCGGGCTCCCGTCGTTAATTTCCGGACGGTCACCGATTCCACCGGTCTTTATCCCTTTCCCCTTTCCCCCTTTACTTATCTTGCGTCCTATGACTTACGAAAATTTCACCACCAAAGCCCAGGAGGCCATCATCCAGGCCCAGAAGATCGCCAAGGAAATGGACCAGCAACAAGTGGATACGCCCCACCTGCTGGCCGGTATCATGACCGTCGACGAAAGCGTCGCGGATTTTATTTTCAAGAAGGTCGGCGTCAATACCGAAGCCGTCCGCCGCGAGATCAAGGAAGCCCTCGTCGACTACCCCAAAGTGAAAGGCGCGACCAAGCAATACCTGACCAACGACGCCAACCGCGCGCTAAGCCGCGCCAAGAAAATGCTCAAGGATTTCGGCGATCAGTACATCAGCATCGAGCTGATGCTGCTCGGCATCATCCAGGGCGCGAGCGATAAGGGCGCCCGCATCATGAAAGAACTCGGCGCGACCAACGACGGCATCCGCGGCGCGATCCAGGAGCTGCGCAAGGGCAAGACCGTCTCCGAACCGGGCGACGACAACACCTACAACCTGCTCGAAAAATATACGATCAACCTCAACGACCGCGCCGAAAGCGGTAAACTCGACCCCATCGTCGGGCGCGACGAGGAGATCCGGCGCCTGCTCCAGATCCTGAGCCGGCGCAAGAAGAACAACCCCCTGCTCATCGGGGAGCCCGGCGTCGGTAAAACCGCCATCGTCGAGGGCATCGCCTGGCGCATCGTCAAGGGCGACGTGCCGGAGAGCCTGAAGGAGAAGCGCATCTTCGTGCTCGACATCGCCGGCATGCTGGCCGGCGCGAAGTACAAAGGCGATTTCGAGGAACGCCTCAAGGGCATCATCAAGGAAGTGTCCGACAGCAACGGCCGCTACGTGCTCTTCGTGGACGAGATCCACACCCTGATCGGGGCCGGCGGCGGTAACGGCGCGATGGACGCGGCCAACATCCTCAAGCCCGCCCTCGCCCGCGGCGACCTGCGCACCATCGGCGCGACGACGCTGGACGAATACCAGAAGTACTTCGAGAAAGACAAGGCCCTCGTCCGCCGTTTCCAGACCGTTCGTATCGAGGAGCCGAGCGTGGAAGATACCATCTCCATCCTCCGTGGTTTGCAGGAGCGGTACGAGGTTTACCATAAGATCGAGATCCTGGACGAAGCCCTCGTGGCCGCCGCCGAGCTCAGCAACCGCTACATCGCCGACCGCTTCCTGCCCGACAAGGCGATCGACCTGATCGACGAATCCGCCGCCCGCCTCCGCCTAGAGCTGGACAGCGTGCCGGAGGAGATCGACGAGGCCGACCGCAAGGTCCGACAGCTGGAGATCGAGCGCGAGGCCATCAAGCGTGAGAACTCCCCGCCCAAGCAAAAGCTGATCGAAGAGCAGATCGCCAACGCCCGCGAAACCCGCGACAGCCTCCGCGCCCGCTGGCGCAACGAGAAGGACCTGGTGGACAACAGCCAGAACCTCAAAAAACAGGTCGAAGAGCTGGAGCTGCTGGCCGAACAGGCCGAGCGCGCCGCCGACTTCGAGACCGTCGCCAAGATCCGCTACGGCCAGCTGGCCGACCTGCAAAAGCAGATCGAAGCCGCCGACAAGGAGCTCGACAACCTGCCCGACGAAAAACGCTTCACTAACGAGGAAGTGACCGCCAACGACATCGCCGAGGTGGTGGCCCGCTGGACCGGAATTCCCGTCCAGCGCATGCTCCAGAGCGAGCGCGACAAGCTGCTCAAATTGGAAGACGAACTGCACAAGCGGTTGATCGGGCAAGACGAGGCCGTGCGCGCCGTTTCCGACGCCGTGCGCCGCAGCCGCGCGGGCCTGCAGGACGAGAACCGGCCCATCGGTTCCTTCATCTTCCTCGGCCCCACCGGCGTCGGTAAGACCGAGCTGGCCAAGGCCCTGGCCGAGGTGCTGTTCAACGACGAGACGGCCATCACCCGCATCGACATGAGCGAGTACCAGGAGCGGCACACCGTGAGCCGCCTGGTGGGCGCGCCTCCCGGATACGTGGGCTACGACGAGGGCGGGCAGCTGACCGAAGCCGTGCGCCAGCGGCCCTACTCCATCGTGTTGCTCGACGAGATCGAAAAGGCGCACCCCGACACCTTCAACATCCTGCTGCAGGTGCTCGACGACGGGCGGCTGACGGACAACCGGGGCCGCGTCGCCAGCTTCAAGAACACGCTCATCATCATGACCTCCAATATGGGGGCGGACAAGATCCTGGAGAACTTCGAGGACCTGGCCAGCGTCGGGCCGGAGCACCGGGAAGACATCATCAACACCACCCGCGAGGAGGTCTTCGAGTTCCTCAAGGAAGAGCTGCGCCCCGAGTTCCTTAACCGCATCGACGAGCGCATCATGTTCCTGCCCCTCGACCGGGCGGAGATCAAGCAGATCGCCCGTTTGTTGCTGCGCAAGACCGAGAAGATGCTCGGCCGCCAGGGCATGGTCATCAAGATCAGCGAAAAGGCCCTCGACTGGCTGGCGGACCGGGGCTACGACCCGCAGTTCGGTGCCCGCCCCATGAAGCGCGTGCTCCAATCCGACCTGGCCGACGAGCTCTCCAAAGACCTTATTTCCGGCAAGTTCGTGGCCGGTGACACCATCTACGCCGATCTGGGCGACGACAAGCTGACCTTCGGTAAGAAGCCCTTCCCCAAAAAGGAAAAGGCCACCGAAATCGACGAGGAAGCCGCCGCCGCCGCCAAAGCCGCCCTGGCGGAAAAGGCCAAGGCCGAAGCGAAAGAGGAAGCGGAAACGAAGCCGAAACGGAAGCGTGGCCGCGGTAAGTCCAAGACCGCCTCGGATGCCAAGCCGAAGACCGTCGAGGAATCCGCCGAAGACGTAGCTGAGCTAAAAAAAGCCACGCAGGATTTGCTGGACGCGACGGAGGAGGTCAAGAAGGAGAAGAAAGGGAAATAACTTCTCTTACGAGGCTATCGTTATTTTTCCTGCAATTCAATGAGTCATGACAAAAATCGCTGATTACCGATCAATCTTTTTGCTGCCGACCAGAACATGGACGCTGGAAGACTATCATGCCATGATTGAAGCAGGCATCCTAACTTCGGAAGATCGGGTAGAGTTACTTTTTGGCCAAATCGTAGAAATGAACCCCGTAGGAAGAGCGCATAGCACCACCGTTAAAAAGATCAACAAATTCCTGAACCAGCGTCTTTCCGGGGATGATTTTGTCATTGGTATTCAAGACCCGGTTACCCTCGTTGACTCTTCGGAGCCCGAACCTGATGTGTACGTGGTGAAAGGACCGCTGGAACAATACCTGGATCATCACCCGGGCCCGGAAGATATATTGTTACTGATCGAAGTGTCGGATTCTACCCTCGAAAAGGACAAAGGGGCTAAAAAGGTAAACTACGCGCAGGCCGGTATTAAAGAATACTGGATCATAGACGTTTACGCCCGGCAGATCCTTCGTTACGTCGATCCCGACCCCGATACGAGTACTTATCTGAATGATAGCGTGCACGAGGAGGGCGGAACTATTGATAGCCTGTTGCTTGGATCATTCAACGTGAACGACCTTGTGGTTACTTACGAATAGCACTTCGATCATTTTTCCCACCGTTCCTCCAACACCTCCACCACTCCCCACAACTCCGCAAAATCCGTGATCGCGAAGTAGGTCATCTGCACCTCGCTGATGATGAAGTCTTGCGCCAGCACGGCGTCGAGTTCGAAGGGGAGAACCTTCACGTCGGGGTTCTCGAAGACGTGTTTCGTTTCGCCGTAGCTGCTGCAGATGCCCGCGCCGTAGAGCTTCAGTTCCCCGGCCTGACGGATGACGCCGAACTCGATGGTGAACCAGTACAGCCGCTGCAATTGCTTGATGCGCGCTTCATTACCGGCGTGCTTTACCCCCAGCGCGCCGAGGCGTTCGGCGAAGGTGGCGTAGTCTTTGTTCAGGTAAAGCGGAATGTGGCCGAAGATATCGTGAAACATGTCGGGCTCTTCGAGGTAATCGAGCTGGTCTTCGCCGCGCAGCCAGGTGCTGGAACAGAAGCGGCGGTCGGCGAGCAGGGCGAAGAATTCATCGACTTCCAGCAGGCCGGGAACGACCTCTATGGACCAGCCGTTGGCGGCCAGGAGTTGCTTATTGAGCTCGGAGAATCTGGGCGGGGCCGCGGGTGCGAGGGTAGGTTGAAGGGCGTCGAGGCACGCGAGGTATTCGTGGCAGGCGACGGCTTGCAAAGCTTCGGTCTGCCGTTCGGCTAGCTTCCGCCAGACGGCGAAATCGGCGGGCGTGTAAGCGGCGTAATCCTGGGTGGCGGTGGCGGTCGGGTTGGCGGACATGGTTAGGCTGGTTTTGTTTGGTGGAATAAAGATAAGGTGACAATGGTTGTCGTGGCAAGTTTATTTTCCGATTACCCTGCCGGCCGACTTTGTATTGTCGGGCTTCGGCCCGACGATCGGGCTAAAGCCCAACGCAAGGTGCCGCGCCAAAATCATCGTATTTTACCCGTCCAAATAGCCTGGATCATGCTGAAATACGTCACCGCTCTCGCCCTTCTCGCCGCCCTCGTTCACGCCTGCGCGCCGGAGGTCATCAACAAGTACGAGCCCGTCGTGCTCCGCATCGACCCGGATAAAGCCGCAGACCAAGCCGCCCAAATCCGCAAGGCATCAAACGTGGAACTGAGCGACGGGCTGACGCTCGACCTCTGGGCCGCCGACTCGCTGGTGCAAGACCCCATCGCGATCAGCGTTGCGCCCAACGGCCGCATTTTCTACACCCGCGCCAGCCGCCAGACTTCGTCGGAATTCGACATTCGCGGCCACCACGACTGGATGACCGCCTCGCTGTCGTTCGAGACCGTGGAAGACCGCCGCGCCTTCCTCAAAAAAACCTTTTCGGCGGACAGCGATCAGTCGATGGCCCACCTCAAAGACCTCAACGAAGACGGCGTCCGCGACTGGAAAGACCTGACCGTGGAGAAGGAAAACGTCTGGTTCGTCACCGACCAGACGGGTGACGGCGTGGCCGACCAAACCCAGCGTTATCTCCACGATTTTGGCGAGGAAATCACCGACGTCGCTAACGGCATCGAATTCCACGACGGCGAGGTGTACGTCGCCGTCGGTCCCGATTTGTGGCGCGCGAAAGACGAAAATCAGGACGGCACGGCCGACGAAACGGAAAGTCTCAGCCACGGTTTCGCGGTGCACGTCGGCTTCAGCGGCCACGGCATGTCGGGCGTCACCGTCGGGCCGCAGGGGCGCATCTGGTGGGGCATCGGCGACATCGGAATGAACGTGGTGGACAAAAGCGGAAAGGCGTGGAAAAACCCGAACCGCGGCGTCGTCGTGCGCTGCGATCCGGACGGCTCCAACTTCGAGGTTTTCGCCCACGGAGTACGCAATACCCACGAATTCGCCTTTGATAAATACGGCAACCTGATCACGGTCGACAATGACGGCGACCACGCCGGGGAGCGCGAACGGCTGACCTACCTGGTGGACGGATCGGACACCGGCTGGCGCATCAACTGGCAGTTCGGCAAGTACACCGACCCCACTAACAATCGCTACAAAGTGTGGATGGACGAGCAGATGTACCTGGGCCGCAACGACGAGCAGGCGGCGTACTTTTTGCCCGCGATTCAGAACTTCGTCAACGGCCCGACCGGGATGGTGTACAACCCCGGCACGAGCCTGAGCCCGGAATGGTACGACCATTTTTTCGTGGCCGAATTCCGGGGTTCGCCCAATAATTCGCCCATCCACGCCTTCCAAATGAAGCCGGAAGGGGCGGGTTTCGCGCTGGCGAGCCACGACACGATCGTGGAAGGTTTGCTGCCGACGGGCCTCGACTTCGGGCCGGACGGCGCGCTCTACTTCGGCGACTGGATCAACGGCTGGGGCACCAAAAACGAAGGACGTATCTGGAAGCTCCACGTGGGCGCGGACGCGGGTGCGGAGGTTGGTTTGCAGGGCGAGGTGAAGGAGCTGCTGGTCTCGGATTTCTCGGCCAACGACGATCAGGCCTTGGCCGGTTTACTCAGCCATCAGGACCGGCGGGTGCGCTTCAAAGCGCAGTTCGAGTTGGCGAAGCGCGGCGCTAACGGTTTCGCCGCTTTTCAAAAGTTCGCCGCCGGGGCAAAAGACCAACTCGCCCGCATCCACGCCGTCTGGGGCATGAGTATGATGCAACGCCGGGGCTACGAAGCTGACGGGGTATTCAAGAATTTGCTGCTCGACGCCGACCCGGAGATCATCGCCCAGGCCGCCCGAGCGGTCGGTGATCTGAAGCAAGCCGGTCAGGGCGAAACCCTCATCGGTCTGCTCGGCCACCCGTCTCCCCGCGTCCGATTCTTCGCTACCGAGGCTCTTGGCCGGACGGAAGAAGCCGCCGCCGTCGAGCCCATCCTCGACCTGGCGCGCACCAACGCCGGTCGTGACCCCTGGTTGCGCCACGCCGCGATGACCGCCCTCGGCCGCATCGGGGACGCCGCCGCGCTGCGCGAGTACGCCGCCGACAAATCGCGCGAGGTCCGCCTGACCGCCAT
>ENA-ORXT01002616-ORXT01002616.1-marine-metagenome-genome-assembly--contig:-NODE-2616-length-21242-cov-4.229341_pt1 | contig 21242 bp, 16 predicted proteins | sample MGYA00237868_ERZ511482 | MGnify/ENA metagenome assembly ERZ511482
CAAGTTATTGGTTTTCAATAATTTGAAAATGCTGTTTTAGTCTCAAATCTCACATCTCATATCTTTTGTCTAGCATTTACAGTATACAACATAGTTTCAACAACTTTTCATCAAAGATGAACACATTTCAATAGTCATTGTTTCTAATGACTAAGTATCAATATTTCATAAAAAAGCCCATCATAAAAAAATTTAAATGAATATTAAATTTTACAAGATAAAACCATTCTTTACTCTACTCCTATTTTGTTCTTGTTCCCTATTCGCTCAAGATGTCGCCATTTTTGGCTCTGTCATTGATGCCAAAACATTAGAACCACTGATAGGTGTCAATGTTGTAGTGGAAGGGACAACCAATGGTACTGTAACCGATCTGGATGGAAAGTTTAGTTTGCAAATTGCGCCTGGTAGTTGGAGCATTACGGCAAGTTATTTGGGCTATTTAACCAATACCAGAAGCAACATCATCATTCAGTCTAAAGGAAACGATGATGTCAATTTTGAAATGGTCGAAGGCGGATTGGATTTGGTTGAAGTAGTGGTAAAAGCCAATCCTTTTCAACCATCGTTGATCACGCCCCTATCGCTACAGCGGCTTTCTCCTGAGGAAATAAAGACCTATCCTGGTGGAAACAATGACATTGCCAAAGTAGTCCAAAGCCTTCCAGGTGTCTCAGGATCTATTGGTGGATTTAGAAACGATGTCATCATTCGTGGTGGTGCGCCCAACGAAAATGTATACTACTTAGATGGAATAGAAATTCCCAATATCAATCACTTTAGTACACAAGGAAGTGCGGGCGGACCAGTAGGTTTGCTCAATGTTGATTTTATAGAAGGAGTCGAACTGTCCGCTTCCGCTTTCGGAGCCAGATACGACAATCCTTTGAGTGGTGTCTTACAATTCGATCAAAGAATTGGCAACCAAAGACAGCGTCAAACCAATATAAGAGTGAGTGCCAGTGAAACAGCTTTTACAACAGAAGGTCCGTTGTTGAAAAAAGGCAAAGAAGAGTCTAAAACCAGTTATTTGATTTCTGTAAGGAGAAGTTATTTGCAGTTTCTATTTGCGCTGATTGGCTTACCCATTCGCCCCGATTATTGGGATTATCAGTATAAAATCAACCACATCCTTGATGATCGAAACACCATTTTCTTAACGGGTCTTGGCTCTATAGACAACTACAGCGTAAAAGCACCTGATGATTTTGATATTGAACAAATTTCTACCCTCGAACAAGTGCCCATTATCGAGCAAACAACAACAACTGCTGGCTTGGGTTGGAAACACCGATTGAAGGAAAACAAGGGGGTTATGAATACCTACTTAAGCTTTAATGTCCTCAACAACGATTTTACCAGATATAAAGACAATGAAAGTTTAAGTGGATTGCTTTTTCAAAACATCAGTAGAGAGGAAGAACAAAAATTGCGTTTTGAATATACCCGCTTTATCAAGGGTTGGACTGTAACTGGAGGTGCCAATGTAACCAATGCAAATTATCTCAACGAAACAGCCATCATAAACCAAAATCTAACGTTTGATACAGACATCAACTTTCTCCGTTATGGCTTTTTTACGCAAGCAACCAATTCTTTTTTATCAGGTCGTCTGAATGTATCTGCTGGCGTTAGAGTAGACGACAATACCTTTTCCAATGAATCGGCAACGCTCTTAAAAACATTGTCCCCACGATTCTCTTTTAGCTATGCACTTGACGAGGATAAACAACTGCGCTTAAATGCCTCTGTTGGTAAGTATTATAAAATTGCTTCTTATACCATTTTAGGTTACCAAAACACGCTTGGAATTTTTACCAATAAAGACGTCCCATATATTGGCAGTTTGCATGGCGTTCTTGGATTAGATTATCAAATAGGTGAGTTTGGTAAGGTGAGTGCCGAAGGATTTTACAAACGATATACCGATTATCCCATTTCTGTTTTGGATGGTGTTTCTTTGGCAAACAAAGGCGGCGATTTTTCTGTTTTGGGCAATGAAGAAATCTTAAGTGATGGCGAAGGGCGAAGTTATGGAGTGGAACTATTGTATCAACAAAAACTCAATAAAAACCTCTACGGTATTTTTGCTTATACTTACTTTAAAAGCGAGTTCACCGACATAAATGGCGACTACCTTCCATCTGTTTGGGACAGCCGACATTTGGTTTCTGTAACAGGAGGATATAAATTTGGCAAAAGCTGGGAAGTGAGTTTCCGTTATCGTTTTGCAGGCAGTTCACCCTATGCACCCGTCGATGAAACCGCCTCTTTGGCGACCTACCCCATTCTCGTATTGGATTACAGCCAATTGTCAAACTCAAGGCTAGACCCTTTCAGCCAATTAGACCTTCGACTAGACAAAAAATGGAACTTTAAGTTTTTAGCATTAAACGTATTCTTAGACGTACAAAATGCTTTGAGCCAACAAATTCCATCGCCTCCACAATTGGGCTTGGCAAGAGATGAACAACAGCAAATAATTACCCCAAATGAATTGACAGAAATTGCTGCTGGTTCAAGCGCACCCTTACCCTCAATTGGCATTGCCATAGACTTCTAATAGCCAATCTTTTCCCGTTTTTCAGCAGAAGCATTGTAGCTATTTAGAATAAAAAAACGCTAAAGTTTCAAAACACATACAAAAAGTCAAAAACACATACAATAACAAAGTTTTTTTCATAAAACATACTAAAATCAACTCCAAAAAAGTTAATACTTTCACAAATTAGGCACAAAGCCAAAGGCGGTCCAAAAGCAAAGCTATCCGTCAAAGGTTGCCTAAAGCGAATACAGCGAGCGGTCATAAAGCGAAGCGGTCAAAATTTCACCTAAAACTCAAAATCAATAAGTCAAAAAACTACATTCTTAAACTTTATTTATCTAATCTAAAAATTGGGATTATGTGGAATTTAAAAACCAGAATGTGGTGTTTATTGGCTTTATTGGGGACCTTAACCATCAGCGCACAAAATCAGTTGGGGCTGCGACAAGGAGCGTACAGCGGCATCAGCTCGGCTTCACTAAATCCTGCAAATACTGCTGCATTTCCCCTAGCCTTTGATGTAAATATTGCTGGTATAAGCTTTTTTGCTGAAAATAATTATGCGTATGCAGAATCGACCAATCTTTTTGGTTTTATAAAAAACGCCAACAACCTCACGCTAAAGAATCCCGAAGACCCTGCCCACAACAATGGTGATGTAAAGACCTTTGATTTTTACAGAACCTCCCAAGGTAACTATTTTGCTTCCATCAGTGCAAGAGTAGAAGGTCCCGCCGCAATGATTAAAATCAAGGAGCAAACCGTTGGTTTTTTCATCAATGGACGCAGCCAATGGGACGTAAGTAAAGTCGACAATCAATTGGGGTATGATGCCTATAACTTCTTAGAAGCCAACAGCTCTTTTTCGGTAAAAGACCCCGAAATACGAGGGATGAACTGGACAGAAATTGGTGGACACTACAGCAAAAACATCAATAAAAATATTTCCATAGGTGGAAACCTAAAATTCCTTCAGGGTTTAGATGCCGCTACTTTTAATGCCAATAAAGACATCGCATTACTCAAGCAAGTAAATCGACTACAAGTATCGGCAACCGATGTAGCATTGGCAACCGCCACCAACTATAATTTTGAAACCAGTAAATACAACATTAAGCCCAACGGATTTGGGGCAGGTGCCGACTTGGGTGTCCGCATTGCTATTGGAGGAACACCCACCAAAGAACCTATTTTAAAAGTAGGATTGTCGCTAATGGATCTAGGTTTTGTCAGAATGAAAAAAACCGTCAACACCACAGCGTTCTCAGAGCTCAAAGCCACCTTTAGCAACAGTTCCTTTGAAGACGTAAGTACCGATGCAGAACTGGGAAACACCCTCAGTGAAATTGTTACAGGAGACCGCCTAGCTGCAGCTGCCGACAAACCCATTACAATGGGCACTCCAGCCGCTGCTTCCGCTCAAATGAACCTCAACCTATCTCCTACTTTTAGCCTAAACGCCGTCATTGTCCAACGCATCCCAACCACCAAAAACGCACTCAAAAGAGCCAACACTTTCTCTGTCACCCCTATGTACGAAAGCCGCTGGTTGGCTGTTTCGGCACCAATTACCCTACACGAATACAACGACCTTCGCCTAGGCACTGCTGTCAGACTCGGCTTCCTAACCATTGGAACCGACAACGTAGCAAGCCTCATTCATCAAAAAGATTTTTCGGGTTCCGATGTTTACATCGCCCTAAAATTCAATCCCTTTGACTGGGAAAAATCACCCTACACCCGAAGCGGTAAAGGCTCAAAGTCTAAGGTCGATTGTCCCAAAAATTTCAAATGGGGAAAGCGGTGATTCAATGTAGGAATGTAGGAATGTAGGAATGTAGAATAATTTTTGCTCTACTTAACAGATAAATTTTGAATGAGTGAGCAAAGCGAACAACCCATAAATCACAGGTGGTCCAAAAGCAAAGCCGAAGGCGAGCGGTCCTAAAGTGAACGCAAGCGAGCGGTCCGAAAGTGAGCGCAAGCGAACGGTCCGAAAGTGAGCGCAAGCGAGCGGTCCGAAAGTGAGCGCAAGCGAACGGTCCAAAAGCAAAGCCGAAGGCGGTCTTTTTTATTCTTCCAACGGACATTTGAGCATATAAATTTGGTATTTTGTATCTTTCACCTTTCTTTTGCTTTCTTAATCGAAACCCTATTGAAAATTTATGTAGTTGTTCCTGCTTTCAACGAGGAAGCATCTATTGGAAAAGTAGTAAAGGACATTCCTCGTGATTTGATCACTGAAGTAATTGTTGTCAACAATGCTTCTTCCGACAATACTGTAGCAGTAGCAGAGGCTACTGGTGCGACCGTTTTGACCGAAATGGAACAGGGTTATGGCGCAGCTTGTTTGAAAGGATTGGCGTATATTCGTCAAAAAAATGATGCCAATATGGTGGTTTTTATAGATGGCGATTACTCGGATTATCCTCAACAAATGCCGCTTTTAATCAATCCCATCATTAACGAAGACTATGATATGGTCATTGGTTCTAGAGCACTTGGAGAGCGTGATGAGGGTTCTATGATGCCCCAACAAGTATTTGGCAATTGGCTGGCGACTACGCTGATTAAGTTGCTCTATAATTATCGTTTTACCGATTTGGGTCCCTTTAGAGCCATAAAATGGGAAGCATTGGAGCAAATAGCCATGCAAGACAGAGATTATGGCTGGACAGTGGAGATGCAGGTGAAAGCAGCGAAGTTGGGAATGAAATGCACCGAGGTTCCCGTAGATTATCGTAAAAGAATTGGAAAATCCAAAATTGCTGGAACCGTTAAAGGAACCATTTTGGCTGGATATAAAATTTTATATACCATTTTCAAATTGAGCTAAAACAACAATATACATTTGACTATTGTGATTACAACCGAATGACTGAAATTATTTTTCTTATACTTTTTGGATTACTGCTGTCAGGCATTCTCCTATTTTGTTTATTGGAATTGCCCTTAGCTTTTCACTATCTGAAATATAGAAAGAGGAAAAAGCTGGAACCCAACCTAGAATTAGACGACACCGATTTGCCGATGGTTACGGTGCAACTCCCTGTTTTTAATGAAATGTATGTGGTCGAAAGACTCATTCATTGTATTTGCCGTTTTGACTATCCTAAGGATAAAATGGAAATCCAAATTTTGGACGATTCAACGGATGAAACCCTTGAAATTTCGGAACAACAAGCGAGTCATTATAAAAATTTAGGGTTTGATATCAAGGTTATTCACCGAATAGATCGTACAGGCTATAAAGCGGGTGCGCTTCAAAATGGGCTGAACCAATGTAAAGGAGCATTCATCGCCATTTTTGATGCTGACTTTTTACCAACACCCGATTTCTTACACAAAACCCTACCCCATTTTACCGACGAAAAAATTGGTCTGGTACAAACACGATGGGGACACATCAATAAAAACTATTCGCTGCTCACCAAAATTCAGGCGTTCTTTTTAGATGCACATTTTACTGTTGAGCAAGCAGGGCGTTTCAGCCAATCTTATTTTATGAATTTTAATGGTACGGCTGGTATTTGGCGTAAAACAACCATCCAAGATGCGGGCGGTTGGCAAGCCGATACGCTGACCGAAGACCTCGATCTAAGTTATAGAGCACAGCTAAAAGGATGGAAATTCCAATACCTCGAAGAAGTTATTTCTCCAGCAGAATTACCTGCCGATATGCCCAGTTTTAAGTCGCAGCAGTTTCGTTGGATAAAAGGTGGAGCAGAGGTGGCTAGAAAAATTTTACCGCAAGTATTCTCTTCAAACCAACCATTCCAAGTCAAAAAAAATGCCCTTACCCACTTGATGAGCAGCAGTGTCTACATCCTCATTTTTTTACTCACATTGGTCAGTCTACCAATGCTCTGGCTCAAAAACACCTATATTCCCATAGAATACAATCAATGGGGATTTCCTTTTTTGTTCAGTACTATTGCTGTCATATTTTACTTTTACAGTGCCAATAAAGAGAATCTAATCAACACCAAAGGTTGGTTGAACTACATCTTTCTATTGCCCCTGTTCCTCATCACCACCATAGGACTCTCGCTTCACAACGGCATCGCTGCTTTTAGAGGATTAATGAGAGAACACACGCCTTTTATTAGAACGCCCAAAATGAATATCCTTACCAAAAAAGACAATTGGAAAAGCAAGCAATACCTTTCCAAAAAAATCAAACCAATCACCATTCTAGAAGGACTGCTCTCCATCAGCTTCTTTTTAGGAATGTGGCTTGCCTTCGAAAAAAACGATTTCAGCTTCTTCCCACTCCACTTAATGGCTTTCCTCGGCTACGGTCTTGTCTTCTTTTATTCAATTAGACATGCTCGCTAAAAACACCAAACCCCCAAAACGCTAAACCCCTAAAATAGCGAAGCGAACTAAAAAATATCCTATCTTTGCACTCCCAAATAAATCTGTCGTGAAGAAGTTATATAATACCATAGATAGTAGAGTGCTGAAAGAACAAATTCAGCAGAGCAAAGAGGAGCGAACAACGCTTTCGTTTTACAAATACCAGCAAATTGGCAATCCCAACTTTTTTAGAGACTACTTGTTCTTACATTGGGCAGAAGTCGGTGTTTTGGGGCGGGTTTATGTCTCTCAAGAAGGCATCAATGCCCAAATTTCGGTGCTTTCTAGTAATTATGAGGCATTTAAAGAAAAATTGAGTCTTGTTCGTTTTTTTAAAAACCTACGCCTCAATGAAGCCATAGAAGACGATGGTCGTTCTTTTTTTAAGCTAAAAATTAAAGTTCGGGATAAAATTGTAGCAGATGGCTTAAACGACGACCTCTTTGATGTAACCGATTGTGGAACGCACTTAAATGCCAATGAATTTAATGAGCTGACCGACAAACCCGATACGCTTTTGATTGATATGCGGAATCACTATGAATCTGAAATTGGTCATTTCGAGGGAGCCATTACACCCGATGTTGATACCTTTAGAGAAGAACTAGAGGTCGTAGAAAAAATGATTAAGGGCAAAGAGAACGACAATATTGTAATGTATTGTACTGGCGGAATTCGTTGTGAAAAAGCAACGGCTTGGTTCAAACACAAAGGCTTTAAAAACCTATATCAACTAGATGGTGGAATCATTAATTACTCTCGTCAAGTATTAGAAGAAGGAGTCAAAAATAAATTTAAGGGTAAAAACTTTGTTTTCGACGAACGCCTTGCTGAACGAATCAGTGAAGAAATCATCAGTCAATGTCACCAATGTGGTGCGCCTGCCGATGCTCATACCAATTGCAAAAATGTAGGCTGTAATCTGCTTTTTATTCAATGTGAAAATTGTAAGGAAAAATACGATGGCTGTTGTAAAACCGATTGCCAAACCATAGCGGCACTTCCAGAAGAAGAACAAAAAGAAATTCGCAAAGGTCAAATAAATGAGAAACGCTATTTCAAAAAAGGACGCTCCGAACATTTGAAAACTTAGATTCGTGATTATAATGCTAGACAAAAGATATGAGATGTGAGATTTGAGATGTGAGATTTGAGACCAAAACAGCATTTTCAAATTATTGAAAACCAATAACTTGAATAACTTATAAAAGTCTCACATCTAGCGTCTCATATCTAATGTCTAGCATTATAATTTGTGATAAAAGATCAACAATCACCCATCAACAATCATTCATAAAAATGCAAAACAAGCAAATTATTTTCCAAGACTTAGCACAAATGGACTATAAAGCCTGTTGGGATTATCAAGCAAAACTGCTAGAGTCTATTGCAGTAAAAAAACTGGCAAACAGAAAACTACAAAGAGCAAATACGGAAAACACACAGCCACTAGAAGGCATTCAAGAAACAGAAAATCACTTATTGTTTGTAGAACATCCTCATGTCTATACGCTTGGCAAAAGTGGGGCGATGGAGAATGTATTGCTTTCGGAAGAAAATCTACAAAAAAGAGGTATTCAGTTTTATAAAATAAATCGAGGTGGCGACATTACCTATCACGGTCCCGGTCAAATTGTGGGTTATCCAATATTGGATTTAGAAAATTTCTTTACAGACATCCACAAATATTTGCGTCTATTGGAAGAAGTCATTATTCGAACCCTTGCCGAATATGGCGTCAAAGGAGATCGCCTGCCTGGCGCTACTGGCGTTTGGCTGGATCCCGACAATCCACTAAAGGCAAGAAAGATATGTGCCATGGGCATTCGGTGTTCCCGTTGGATTACGATGCACGGTTGGGCATTTAATGTCAACGCCGATTTGGATTATTTCCAACACATTGTTCCTTGTGGAATAACCGATAAAGCAGTTACTTCTTTAAACAAAGAATTGGGGCTTGATACTGTTCCTATTAATGAAGTAAAAGAATATTTAAAAAAACATTTAAAAACACTTTTTGAAGCAGAATTGATTTGATTTATGAAAAAAGACATTGATTTTTTAAAAGTAAAAGACTTAGCAGTTGCCATTGTACCCGAGAACGATGATCCAGAGTTCCCGCTCTTTTCGGCTTATCTGATAAATCGTAAAAAAATAAACCTCCAAGGAGTTTTTATAAGAATAAAAGGAAGTGGTCTTGTCGATGGAGAAAAAGTAGAAACAGCCACCATTCGGGTGTTTTTTGAAAATGTAGCACCCAATACTTTTGTTAAAATAGACGATTTTGAAGCAAAGGCTGCTGCTTTGAGCAATGAATATTGGGTAAGTTTTAAAGAGAATAATTATTTATTTGATAAAAAATACATTTTTGTTCCTGAAAGCATCGTAGAATCAAATTTTACCCAGATTCCAATATTAGGTAAAAGAGGGGTTTTGATTTCCTAATTTTATCCCAGAAACTACTTCATAAATGAAAAAAACCTTACTCAAAACAGTTACCCTTGGAACAAATCGTTTCCCTTATGAGAACGACGACTCTTTTGAAGGAATGCCTAAAAAGGAAAATGCCGAAGAACAACTTTTAAGTGATGCCGCTTTTCATTTATTTGCACAAAAAGCTGGAAAAGCCCACGAACCTAAAAAAGTTGATTTTATAGAAGCTTGTCTTCCTGAAACCAAAACCTATTTGAGTGAGGAAGCTATGTATTTTTTTAGAAATGCCGACAATGATTATTTTCTAAATTTATTCATTGAACTTGCCAACAAAAATAATAAAATTTTCCCTCCGACCGATTTGCCTAATTTAATCAATTCGGCTATTAAAAAGAATTGGACATTTAATAAAATAGAAGACATCGCTGGCGAAAGAGGAAAATGGCTCATTGGTTTTAATAAAAAATGGGAAGAAGCCTTTGGTCTTTTAACTGAAAAAGATTGGGAAACAGCCAAGATAGAAAAAAGGGTTCGATTCCTAAAACAGTTAAGAGCGACTGATCTTCATAAGGCTCGATCGCTCTTCCAAGAAACGGCAAGTCAAGAGTCTGTTATTGATTTGACTAAGTTAATTGCTTGTTTTAGTATTGGTCTGTCTGAGGAAGATGAACCCATACTTGCCCCTTATAGAAATCACAAAAGAAAATCAGTCCGATTGACTGCTCTTCAATTGCTTTTCTCTATTCCAAATGCAGCAATCATAGAAAGATATAAAGAATATAGTCGTCCATTTTTAAACATAGAAAAAAATAAAAAAGCGGTTGTTTCCTTAAATACGACTTTACCCAAATCTATTTCAGCAGCTATGGAAGAAGACGGGATCTTGGAAGAGTACAACATCAAAGGCTTAGGTAAAAAAGCTTCCATTTTAATGCAACTTATTGGTAAAATTCCGCCCACTTATTGGCAAACTGAATTTAATACCTCGGTAAAAGAACTAACGTTGGCGGCTGAAAACGACAATTATGATGAGGCGCTTTTATTGGGCTGGAGCCAAGCTGCTGCCCATCATAAAAACATCGAATGGGCAAGTGTTTTATTAGAAAGTCTTACCAAAATAGATACCCTTTTTGAAAAAGCCCACATATTCGTACTCAAAAGCTTGGTCAATTTAACTCCTTCTGAAAAAATAGAAGAAATCATTTCCAATAAATTAGAAGAGACGACTTATCTTCAACACGACAACATTGGTTTGGTATTAATGAAAATGTATGATAAAGAACTGAGTAGCTCACTGACACTTAAATTTTTCAATCTATTGCTCAATAGCTTAAAAGTTTCAGAAAAGGCATCAACTTATGATTTTAAAATAGATATATTGGGACAGTTAAAAACAATGGTACACCTTTTTCCAACCAAAACATTGACAACACTAAAAACCCAATGGCTCTATACCGAAATTCCTCCTACAAACCTAAATCCAGTTATAGAGGCAATTTCAAACTTAGAATTCAAACAAAAAATGCAAGCAGCCATCAACAATCAATCAAAATAACCACCCATCATTTATCAACCATCAATTATCAACCATCAACTATGAACAATAACCTTCTCAGACAACACGCAGAACATGAATTTGCCAAAGAACTGGCAGCACTCAAAAAAGCCGATAAATACCCCAAACCACCAAACTGGATATTATCGCCATGGGCGGTTCTTCAATACTTGATGGGCGGAAAAGCAGGCAAAACAGAAATCAGCCCCAAATACATTGGCAATGCTAGAGTCATAGAAATCGCCATTGCATCTTTAGCCACCGAAAGGGCACTGTTGTTGATTGGAGTTCCTGGAACCGCTAAATCTTGGGTTGCCGAACACTTGGCTGCAGCCATTTCTGGAGATTCAACGATGTTGGTTCAGGGAACAGCTGGAACCAGTGAAGACGCCTTACGTTACTCTTGGAATTACGCCAAATTATTGGCAGAAGGACCAAGTAAAAGTGCTATGGTCTCTAGCCCAATTATGCGGGCAATGACTACGGGTAAAATTGCTAGAATCGAGGAATTAACAAGAATCCCTGCCGATGTCCAAGACACCCTTCTAACCATTTTATCAGAAAAAGTCATTCCCATTCCCGAATTAGACGACGAAGTGCAAGGCATCAAAGGCTTCAATGTCATTGCGACGGCGAACGATAGAGACAAAGGTGTAAACGATTTATCAAGTGCCCTAAAACGTCGATTCAATACGGTTGTTTTGCCATTGCCTGCAACCATTGAAGAGGAAATTACCATCGTTCAAACCCGTGTAGCCAAACTGGGTAAATCCCTAGAAATTCCTGCCGAAGAACCTGCTGTTAATGAAATTCGCCGATTGGTCACCATTTTTAGAGAATTGCGTTCTGGTAAAACCGAAGATGGTAAAACAAAGATAAAATCTCCTTCGTCAACCTTAAGTAGTGCAGAAGCGATTTCGGTCGTCACCAACGGTTTGTCATTGGCAGCCCATTTTGGAGACGGTACCCTAAAAGCAGCCGACATTGCAGGTGGATTGGTCGGGGCTGTTGTCAAAGACCCTTCTACGGATCAACCTATTTTAAGAGAATATCTAGAGATTGTTGTCAAAGAAAGAGAGGGCTGGAAAGACATTTATAGAGCCTGTAGAGAGGTGTTGGATTAAATTATTGGATTTGAGATTTGAGATTTGAGATTTGAGACGATCTATTATCTTTGATTAAAATAGCTTTTTATGTACTTAACTAAAGTCAAAATAGAAAACATTCGTTCCATTGAAAATTTTCAAATGGAATTTACTAAAGAAGAATGTCCTGGTTGGCACGTCCTTTTAGGCGATAATGGTGCTGGTAAGACAACTATTGTGAGAGCGATTTCTGTTGGGTTGTTGGGGTTAAATGATTCACAGGCCCTAAGACAAAATTGGCATAATTGGATTAGTTTTAAAAAATTAAGTGCTAAAATTTTAATGACTGTGATTCATTCTAAAAAGAAGAAAAAGTTTGATTATCCAATTGAGTTCAATCTTTCTAATTCACAGTCACAAAACATTAATAAAGCTAGTATTTTGGTATCTGGTATGGGAAAGACTGACATTTTATCTCCTCCATTTTTATCACAAAACAAATATGGTCCATGGTTTTCAGCAGCCTACGGTCCTCATCGAAGATTTTCAGGCTCCAATTCTGATATTGAAAAAATCCAAAAATCCAATCCTCGAGCAAGTGCACATATTACAGCCTTTGGCGAAGACATTGCCCTAACGGAAAGCATAGAATGGCTTAAAACCCTACACTATAAAAGACTAGAAAATCCAAAAGAAAATTCGTTGATTGAGGATGTGAAAAATTTCATCAACAATGGAAAATTACTTCCGCACGGAGCAGTCATAGAAAAAATAAATACAGACGGTGTTTTCTTTAAAGATGGAAATAATGTCTCCATAAACATCTCTGAGTTAAGTGATGGATATCGTTCTGTATTGAGCTTAACTTTGGATTTATTATTTAGGCTAATAAAAGAATATGGACAAGAAAAAGTATTTGATAAAACTCGTAAAGAAAAAACATTTATAGATGTTCCTGGCATTGTTTTAATTGACGAAATTGACGCTCATTTACATCCTACTTGGCAAATAAAAATTGGCAAATGGTTTACACAATACTTTCCCAAAATACAATTCATCGTTACCACACACAGCCCTTTGATTTGTCGCTCTGCTGTTAATGGTTCCATTTGGAGATTGGCTGCTCCAGGTTCTGATGAAGAATCTAAACGAATTATTGGCAAAGATTATGAACGCCTTATTTATGGCAATATTTTAGAAGCTTATGGTACAGAAGTATTTGGAGAAAACATCTCTCGTGCAGACTTTGCCCACGAAAAACTGGACAGAATGGCTGAGCTAAACTTAAAATCCATTCGGGGAAGCATTAATATTAAAGAAAAAGAAGAGCTGAACGATTTACAAGGAATTTTCCCTACAGGAATATGATACAATTAGACAACATACCATTAAGCTCTTATGCAAAACGCCACCTTGTAAAAAACCATAAAAAGGTAATGTCCAAGAAAACTTTCGAAGAAAAAATAAAGGAAGGCTCAAGAGTTTGGAATTTCAAAAACAATAAAGCTTTTAAAGAGATAAAAACCAATCTTACTAAAATGTGCTCTGGTCACCAACGTTGTTGTTATTGTGAAGATGCACCTGCCTATGAAATTGAGCACATCGCCCCAAAAAACATTTATCCCGAATTATGTTTTACTTGGGAAAATTATCTTTATGCTTGTGGTCCTTGTAATGGACCTAAAAGTAACAACTATGCCCTTTTCTTAAAGAGTAATGGTTCTTTCAAAGATATAACTCCTCAGAAAGGCAAGTATCCAATCCCACCAAAAGGTACTCCTGTATTAATTGACCCAAGAAAAGAAAATCCATTTGATTATATTATTCTAGACTTTAAGACCTTTCGTTTCACACCATTTTCGCCTGATAAAAAAAGCAAAGAATACAAACGTGGAGAATACACCATTGACATTCTAAATTTAAATACTAGAGATTATTTAGTAAAACGAAGAGCAGCTTCATATAAAAATTTCACGCTAAGATTACAGGAATATATAAAACAAAAAAACGAAGGAAAAACAGCTAAGCAATTAGCCATTTTAACAACAGGAATAAAAGAAGAACACAACATTACCATTTTCAAAGAAATGCAACGACAACATATTGATTTTGAATCATTCAATGAAATTTTCTCTCAAATCCCTGAAGCGCTAACTTGGTAAAAATGAAAAAAATATTCGGTATAAGACACCACGGTCCTGGCTCGGCTCGCTCGCTTCAAAAGGCACTGGTAGCCTATGAGCCAGACTGCTTATTAATAGAAGGACCGCCCGATGCAAACGATATGATTCCCCTCATTACGCATAAGGATATGAAACCACCTGTGGCTTTATTGGTATACAACCCCGATGCAGTAGTTGGACAATCGGCATTCTACCCTTTTGCAAGTTTCTCTCCCGAATGGATTGCAATGCAATACGCCAACGAACAACAATTGCCTGTTCGTTTTATGGATTTACCTTTGGCAATTGTTTGGAAAGACTCGCAACTCAAAAGAGCATTAACTAAAAAAGAAGAGGGTAATAATAAAGAAGAAAACACAGAGGATAATGAAGAAACAAAACCCACTGTTAAAGTAATAAAAAAAAGCGAGGAACAATTAGAAAAAGAATTTATAAATAGAAGTCCTATTGCTTATCTCGCCAAACTTGCCAATTACGAAGATCCTGAACAGTGGTGGGAAAACACCATTGAACAAAAAACCAACGAAGAGGATAATTTTGAAGCCATTACAGAAATGATGGGAGCACTCCGAGAAGAACTAGAAGAAGTCCAAACTGAAGAAACTTTATTGCGAGAGGCTTACATGCGACGCATCATCAGAGAAGCCGAAAAAGAAGGTTTTCAAAAAATAGCCATTGTTTGTGGTGCTTGGCATGCACCAGCACTCGAAAACTTCCCTCCCAAAAAAGAAGACGATGCCCTTTTAAAAGGAAAGAGAAAAACGAAGACCGCTTTTACTTGGATTCCTTGGACCTATGAACGGCTGTCAAGAGCAAGTGGCTACGGTGCAGGCATTACTTCTCCCGCTTGGTACGAAGCAGTATTTGAAAAACCAGACGATCAATTGGTCGTTTGGTGGATGAGTCGGGTCGCGCACTTATTTAGAGATTCTGGTCAAGATGCTTCGCCTGCCCACGTATTAGAAGCTTGTCGCCTTGCCTACTCTTTGGCAGCACTAAGAGGAAGACATTTGCCCGTATTAAACGATTTTTTGGAATCTGTTAAAACCATTTTTTGTTTTGGAGATGAAACGCCTTTAAAATTTATTGAAAAGAAATTGGTAGTAGGTGAAAAGATGGGAAGCATTCCCGATGACATTCCACAATTGCCTTTACAAACAGAAGTTTTAAAATTAAAAAAGAAGTATCGATTAAAAGATACCAGCCATAGAGAACCCCTGAAAATTGATTTAAGAGAGCCAGCAGGTATTGCCAAAAGTCAATTTTTACACCGCTTAAATTTATTGGACATCAATTATGGTAAAATTACCCATCAAGGTGGAAGTAAGGGAACTTTTAACGAGTTTTGGCACTTGGATTGGCAACCAGAAATGGAACTCTCCATTATAGAAGCAGCCACTTACGGCAACACCATAGAAACAGCATCTACAGCTTATGTCCGAAAAAAACTAAGTCTAGATCAAAACCTATTGGGGCTTGCCAACTTATTAGAAAAAACCTTTTTGGCAGATTTGCCAATGTTGATTTATGAAGTAACAGCGCAACTACAAACACAAGCGGCACAAAGCAAGGATGTTCTTCATTTTATGCAAACGCTTCCACGTCTGATTGGGCTGATGCGGTATAGCGATGTCCGCCAAAGAGACACTGAAAGGGTCGAAAAAGTAGTACGAGCTATTTTCCCAAGAATGGTCATTGGGCTGCCTACTGCTTGCGCCAACATTGCGCCAGATTTAGCAGACAATACCTTTAATGCCATTCTGTTTTTTAACAATTCTGTAAAACTCATCAACGACCCCGATTACCTAAACGACTGGCTGACGGCATTAGAAAAAATTGCACAAAGCAGTCAGACACATAGAAAGATAGCCGCTGGTTGTGCAAGAATTTTATTTGAAACAGGACATTGGCAAGTCGAGCAGTTAGATAAAAACCTAAGCTTGGCATTGTCACCAGCCAATAAAGCACTAGACGCAGCTGCTTATGTAGAAGGCTTCTTACATGGCAATGCGCTCTTACTAATCCACAACGAATCCCTTTTTTCTATTTTAGACCGTTGGGTAGACGCACTAAAAGACGACACCTTTGTGGAACTGCTTCCCCTCTTACGTCGTTCGTTCGCCCATTTTAGTTTTCCAGAAAGAAAGCAATTGGGTAAATTGGCAAAAGACGGAACCAATCAAACAAGCAAAACGAAGAACCAAAGCGAAACAATCAATTTTAATCCAGAAAATGTACAAAAAATATTGCCTACCCTACGTTTGTTACTAGGGTGATATTCAATAACTTACCGTAAATCACCAAACAAACCACACCACAAAGTCAAAATAAACCTATGGAAAACCTAGATATAAAAACCACCCGATTAGAACGATGGAGACTGCTCTTGGGTGGCAATCAAGATGGAACCGATGTCAAACTAGAAGGTGATTTAAAAGAAATGGATGGCGCCATGGAAGCATTGTACGACCAAGAACAAAAAGGCAAGAGTGGAAAAAGAAGCGCAGGATTGGGCGGCTCTAGCCCCAATGTCAGCAGATGGTTGGGCGACATCCGGAAATACTTCCCCAAGCAGGTAATTCAGGTCATGCAAAAAGATGCCTACGATCGGCTCAATCTCCAAGAAATGTTGTTCGAATCAGAAGTATTGGAACAAGTAGAAGCCGATGTACATTTGGTTGCAACCATTATGAGTCTCAAAAATGTGATTCCCTCCAAAACAAAAGACACCGCCAGAAGAGTAGTTGGCAAGGTTGTTGAAGATTTACAAAAGAAATTGAGACAACCCATGATACAAGCTGTCAAAGGCGCACTCAGCAGATCGGTCCGAAACCCCAACCCCAAACTCAACGAAATCAATTGGGACGCCACCATTCGTGCCAACCTCAAAAACTATATGCCCGAATACAAAACCGTCATTCCAGAAAAACTAATCGGCTATGGACGCAAAGGCAGAGGCTCTCTAAAAGACATCATCCTTTGCATAGACCAAAGTGGCTCCATGGCGACTTCCGTCGTATACAGCAGCATTTTTGGAGCAGTACTCGCTTCTATTAAAGCCGTCTCTACAAAAATGATTGTATTTGACACCGCCGTTGCCGACCTAACCGAAAACCTAAGCGATCCCATAGATTTACTATTTGGTGCACAATTGGGTGGCGGAACCGACATCAATAAAGCCATGAGCTATTGCCAACAATTCATTAAAAGACCACAAGAAACCATCTTGGTCCTCATCACCGACTTATACGAAGGTGGAAACCAAAAACAACTCATCAAAAGAGCTGCCGAAATACAAGCAAGCGGTGTGCAAGTCATCACCCTTTTAGCATTAAGCGACGAAGGAAAGCCCTCCTACGACCAAGAACTCGCAGCCATCTTTTCAGGTCTAGGCATTCCCTGCTTCGCCTGTACCCCAGAATTGTTTCCAGACCTAATGGCAGCAGCCATCCAAAAACAAGACCTCAACAAATGGAGCAATAACAATGGTTTAACAGGAGATTTAATAACTTAGACTTTGGGGGAGGTCGGGATGTCGGGAGTTTGGGATGTCGGGAGTTTGGCATTATTGTCGCTAGTATTAACAATATTAGAACTCTCAAATTTGGTGTTTTCATTATTTATATCTTTATACCTAAAAGCGAACAGTTCAAAAAGCAAGCGACAATGCGCAGTCCAAAAGTGCTACAGTATGCACACATGTTTTTACTTTGTAATCAAAAGTAGTATTTTTGCTATTTTTTACAACAAAAAACATGCGTGCATACTGTAGGTCCAAAATTGAGCAAAGCGAACGGTCATAAAGCCACAGACGGTCCAAACATCTAAAAACATCATACATTTGAAAATTGCAGCAATAGACATAGGCTCCAACGCAGTCCGATTACTAATTTGTAAAGTAAACATCATCAATGAAAAAGTGGTGTATACCAAAGAACTTATGGTACGAGCACCCATCCGACTGGGCGAACAAGCTTTTATTTATGGAGAGATTTATGAAAACCGAATTCAGTTGCTGGCAAAAGCGATGCAATCGTTTAAAAACCTCATGGAAATTTACCAGGTGACACACTACAAAGCATTTGCCACATCGGCAATGAGAGAAGCTCAAAATGGAAAAGAAGTCATTGATCGTATTTATGCTGAAACAAATATAAAAATTGATAAAATTGATGGCGATAAGGAAGCCACAACCATTTTTGAGAATTACAAAAACAGAATCAACGAAAAACATGAAGGCGATACCTTTTTGAGTATTGATGTAGGTGGCGGCAGTACAGAGCTGATTTTATTTAATGAAGAAAAAATTCTCGCCTTTCGATCTTTTAAAACAGGTACGCTTCGGGTTAAAAACTTTTTGGTGGACGATTCTCTTTGGATTGAAATGGAGAAATGGCTGAAAGCCTTAAAAAAAGAACACCACCCTAAAATAGGCTTTGGCTCTGGTGGAAACATCATCAAAATCCATAAACTATACATGGACGGAAATTTTAAAAAACCAATAACGCTGACTGCTTTGAAAGAAGCAAAAAAACACCTAGAGAGTTTCAACCTTCGACAACGTATTCACGAAATGGGTCTCAAACCCGATAGAGCAGACGTAATCGTTCCTGCAGCCGAAATATTTACAAGAGTCATGACTTATGGTGGTATCAACAAACTGTACATTCCTAAAATGGGCCTATCAGATGGAATCATCAAATTGGTCTATGAAGAATACAAAGAACAAAAAGAAATAATGGCTTCTCTAACTTAGAGCTTATTGGAACTTACAAAATATTGAGACTTCCCAATAACCCCAATTCCTCTTATAAAATTTCACGACAAAACATACACTAGCTATATATATCGTTTAAATTTCATTTCACATTTCACATTTCACATTTTCATTTCACATTTACATTTTCATTTACATTTTCATTTTCATTTTCATTTTTATTTTCATTTCACATTTTCATTTTACATTTCACATTTACATTTCACATTTACATTTTCATTTTCATTTTCATTTTACATTTCACATTTTCATTTCACATTTTAATTTTCATTTCACATTTTCATTTTCATTTTCATTTTTCAACTTACATATACTGTGTATTTACATTAAAAAAACCTCATACTGTTTCTAAAAATTAAGTATTATAGTATACAATATAAAATATAAACGTCTATATTTAAAGAAATTAAATTCATATTTGAACTTAAATCATGAGTGACATCATACATTGGTTGGCTTCGAGCTTTATTGGAAAACTCTATTTGGGTTTTGTAATTGTCAGTGCAAGCACTTTGGCTGCTTTCCTTGCCAATGTATTGGTAGATCGTTTTACGACCATACAAAAAGAAAGGGATTCCATTGAGGGTGATAAAAATACCACCATTAATAACAATATGGAGGATGAGGACGATGTGTTTGATATGTCGTCCGAAGAGGAAGAAGAAGAAGAAGAGGATTTAGACTATCTCAAGGACTTGGTGAAATCTAAAACAGTTGAAGAAAAAAATGAGTATAGAGAGGTTAAAGTAGAAACGCCGACCGATTTCTCCATCGTAGATTTTATTGATGTCATTGAAAATGAAGATGTGCGCCATCGGTCTTTTAGCGGAGAAGAAGAAACTCCTCATCCAAGGTCGCATAGCGAGGAAGATGAGACTTTCTAAGGCATCAAACTATTAAGATACACCCCCTTTTTGATTTGTAAGTAATTACCCATCAACACTCAATTTTACCCTAAGGGCTACCCATCTAAAGTTGCCACCCCAAGCGATAGCCGATAGGGAATTTGATTATTTACTGACCAAAACGTTAAACCCAGTTTTATTGAAAACACTGCTACCACTCCTCTTATTATTTAGCATTTGCCTATCAAGCAAAGCGCAAGAGCGGTGTTTGGTCGAAGACGAGATAGTCGTCTATATTTTTATGCTCGAAGACTGTCCCATTACACAATACTACGTTCCAACCCTCAAAAACCTATTCCACACCTACAACCCATATCAAGTAAGCTTCATTGGGCTGTTTCCCAACAAATACTCCAAGCCTATTAAAATCGACTCTTTTCAACAAGACTACCAAGTTCCTTTTCCTTTAAAAACAGATTATTTTCAGAAGAAAGTACAGCGATTTAAGGCAAGCGTTACACCAGAAGTCGTTATTTATAATAAAACCTATGATGAAATATGGTATCAAGGAAGAATCGACAATAGATACAGTCGTGTGGGTAGATCAAAATATACAACCACCAAATATGAGTTGGCAGACGCATTGGAAGCCATCGTAAGAGGCGAACCCATTTTACAAAAAAAAACAGAAGCAATTGGTTGTTTTATTACAACAATTACAAAATAATTTTTACCAAAAAAAGTCTTCAATTTAATAGATTTTTATTGGTGGAAATTTCAGAACGATTTTATCTATTTTATAAAATCATTTGACAAGTTTGTTGAGTGAAATCACTATGAACGCAAGACTTACAAACGTTTAGGGACAAGGAAGAAAATAACCTCCATTTTCTTTGTCACAAATTTAATTTTTTTACAAAAAAAAAGAGACCTTACAAATGTAAAGCCTCTTTGGAACGCTGAAAAAATAACTTTACATTCTTTTTAGGGAAAATCCCCGTAGAAAATGTAAAGTTATTTATTTCCCATTCCTTTGATAGGTTTTGATAACGATTTAATTGTTATTTAATGATTATCATTTTTTTAGTAATCAACTCGCTTTGAGTCCCTATCGTCAAAAAATAGCATCCCATTTCGAGTAGTTCCGTATCTAATTGATAGGTATTCCAACCACTTGATATTTGGTGTTGACTAATTTGTTGAATTAATTTTCCATTATTATCAGAAATATATAACTCAACTGCTGTTGCTTTTTTTAAATAATACTTTACTTCCATGCTTGCCGAAGCAGGATTAGGTTGTAGTTGAACTGCTAGTTTTTCTGCAAATAAACCCTCCCTAGCATTTAAAGTCGATTGCGTGCCTTGCCTCATTGCTATCGGTACTTGGTTTTGAACAGGATTATTGGGAATGCAATCTTCTATAACAGCAGAAAAAGTACTATTAAGCTTAACCTCAAA